>Ga0208903_1000279_pt1 | contig 46587 bp, 52 predicted proteins | sample AntAceMetag02UKJ_FD_184769 | JGI IMG/M metagenome (GOLD analysis project Ga0208903, IMG submission 184769) | Saline lake microbial communities from Ace Lake, Antarctica - Antarctic Ace Lake Metagenome 02UKJ (SPAdes) (version 2) | ecosystem: Environmental > Aquatic > Non-marine Saline and...
GATTAGCGAAATCAGTAGCGTTTCTCGCTTTAATATCATTGGCTTCTAACACATCATAGATTCCATCTACAATACGCTGCTGCTCGGCATTAAATGAGCTAGTATTTTGTGGACGTAGCGGGGTTCTTTGGTTTCTATTCTTCGACATTAGGTAACCTCACTCTAAAATAAACGCTATCTATTGTCTCAAAATAACCCAGTAAAAGCTGAACAGATTGTACTTTTACGTTATTCACAAAGCGTAAAAGATGCGTATCGCCGTCGGAAGTAAGTGTTACCGCTGTATTACCACCGATAGGAGTTACTTCTATCCAATTTCCCCCATCAAATCGGTAAGAAATACTTTCCCCTCGTGCGGAATCTCCGCTATGAATCTGCCCTCGAATAATAGCTTCATACAACCAAAACTCCCCGTTATCGCTATTAAATGTATAATCGTATGTTACTAAAACTATTGGCTCGCTATCGTTGCTACTAAACATCTCAACCAGCTTTGGACCCGTAGAGACATATAAATTGGAATCCATTATAGCTGAACCTTTTATCGTGGTATTATCCACCGATAATGAGCCTGAATAAGGCACGTAAAAATCCCATCTTTGGCGCGAGAAATCATACATCCATGCTTTGCACTTAGTGCTATTGTACTGGCCTAAAATACACAACCGCCCTTCTCTAGGGTCATAGGCTAACTGCATAGAATTGCGCCTAGCTTCGGTTATATCTCTATAACCTACATTGGAAGAGTACCCACCGCTATGTACAGAGCTGCTAATGGTGGTTATAGCCGAACCTGTGTTCAAATAAATCCCGCTATGATCTGCGTGGCAAATACCGTAAGGCGTTGCACATACGTGATTCTGTGAAATTGCGCCAAAGCCGTCAAACTCACTCTCTATGTATAATCCAGCCGGATTTATTCTATATGTTTTACTCTCTGTATATGCGTAAAGTCTACTCTCAAAAGTAGCTATAGCTGTAACGGGTTCAGGTAGCTGAATAAAATCATTCAGTATATTAAATGAGCTAGGCGATCCCGCAACACTTCTAAAAATTAAACCTTCTGTAGTGTCGAAAAATCTGTTAGTACCAACACCCGAAACAAAAAGGTACTCATTTACTTTAACGCCTTGCGTGTAATTTAATCCATTTTCTTCTAGCGTCTCGGGAATACCGCTATTACTCTCGTATGTAGCGCCTGCAAAACCATCATCATAAAAACTTATAGACTTAACGCCACCGCCAGCCTCGATATTCGGCATGGTTTCAGTAGCTCTGCCACTGAGCCTAAAATCTGCCACAGCCCTAGATTGCCATTTTTCCGTTTGCTTTTCATCATCAAAAGAAAAAAACTTGACAAACTTAAATAATTCTTCTGGTGTACTTTCTAAACTTGACGCTTCGGCTCGATAAATATTCAAGCCCGTTACGCGGTGGCTCATGCCATTAGGGTAATCATTTAACCCATTGGTGTAAGAAGTTGGTGGAAATGCTATAAATAACTCAACCTCTATGCCTAGTGCATTTTGAGCTAATTTAATAGTATTAAAATATGAAACTCTAGATCGACCGTCTCCTCGTCGTGTTGCAGAGGTCTTTTCTGAATAACTTCTAATTAAAGGGCTTTCTTGATACCCGTCATAAATAAGACTAACAGCGTAAGCGTAACTTTTACCCTCTTTAAATACGGTTAGCATCGTTTCATCATCCGTAAACTCATAAACTTTACCTACCCTAGAAAATGTATCGACGCTATCAGTTACCGTACCATCACGAGAAATAATTCTATTTACTTTAGTACCACTAGATATAAACGAAATAGCAACTTTTTCTAAATTGGTAGGGTTACTGTCATCTGTACTTACTTGTCTATAGGCACCTTCTTCCACATGATAAATATGCCCTTCTACATTGTTAAAGGCATTTAGTTTATTATCCTCGATGAAATAGCCGTCAACCGTACCATTCAAAACCTTTCTATCTATATAGCTAATATGCTTGGTTGAATTTACCTTTCCACAAGTAGCAATAAGCCTTCCATCTATCGGGATAAACTGCTGAACCTGAGTTGTATTTGGTGTATTACCTACGTCGGTAATCGCCGCTCCGCTATATAATTTAATAGCGCCAGACGAATAATCTTGGCCAATAATCTGCTGCTTTGCTTGCGCTAAAAATGTACCCAACACATCAGCCACAAAATTAGTTGAGTTAGCGGCATCAGGGCTACTACTAACCGCGCGCACTTGCCCAGATAAACCGCTATCGGCATTTTCTGCAAATGGATAAAATCCTTCTCTAGGGTCTCGCTCGGAAGCGTTTAGTAATATCCCTTTGTCAAAGTTAGTTATCTTGAGTAGGCGCTTGGGCATTTAAACCTCGATTAGTGTAAAGCATTAAGGTGTCTTGGTAGAGCTGACGCAACAAACCCACTCTATTAATATTTATTTGAGAAGTAGTATTTGCAGCTTGAAGCTCATTCGATTTATTTTGCACAAATAGCCCCACATTTTGCCCATAAATCTGTGCTTCTGCATTAAAAATTGTAAGGGCTGTTTGCGTATTGGCTACTTTTGCCTGCAAATCATTAGCCGCACTTACCACCCTAAGTTGGTCGGATTGAATTTTTGCTAGACGTATTAGCTCTAGGTCTTTACTCATGTTCGCTTGCTCAATCGCCGCTTCGGCTTGCGCTTCTGAAATAGCCGCTTGCAGGGTATTAGCCGCATTACTAATTGCTACTTGATTAGCATAATCGGAGTTACGGACAAGTATCTGTAATTCATTGGCTTTATTTGATAGCGCTACGCTATCAGCTTGCCCAGCATTTTGTAGAGAGACCTGAATATCTTTGGTAAGATTCGCTGCCGCTATTTGATTAGCGTTATTTGAACTCGTTAGCAATCGCTGTAATTCATTGGCTTTATTTTGCAGCGTAACCTGTGTAGCGGCAGAAGCGTTGGCCAAGTTCACATTAACGGCTAATTGAGAATCTTGTAATTTACCCCTCACATCTGCATCAAACTTTTGTAATACCCCTTGAAGGGAACCGCTATAAGTAGTTAATACGCCTTGAAATTCTGCGTTAGCCTTATCTACGTCTGCTCGGTACTCTGCAAGCAAACTACTAATAGCTTGATTTCTGGCCTGTAAACCTTGCGCTAATCCCTGAAATTCTGCCGCCCGATCTTGGGAGCGTAGTTGATTACGAGATAATTTTAATTCTTCATTGGCTCGCTCTAGGTTGGATTTAACTTCTTCCGCACGTAGTCGAAGCTGGTCGGAGCTTAACCCCGCTTGATTCTGAGCTACTTCTAAATTACCAAACTGGACACGAACACCTCTGTCGGACAAGTCTAGCTCTCTATCTTTAAATCCACCCTCTACATTACGCACTTGACGCTCTAGCTCTAATCTAAACTCGTCTAGCTTGACTTGATGGCTTTGTATATCGTTCTGTATATCTGACTGAAAACGCTGAACAAGCGTATTCGCCTGCGCCGTGAGAGCTGCGGCTACTTCTGTATCATCATTATCAGCTAGTCGGTTTGTTATGTTCGTAAGAACAGCCGTAAAGTCGGATAAAGTAGTTTTAGTGTGAGAGGGTACGGCAACGCCGTCTTGATAATTTTCATCCGTACCAGTTGTGGCTGTTATATCCGAGCCGTCAACAACGTAAGACAAGCTAGTGGGAGCAAAGCTATTTAGCGTCTCACTAATATTGCCACCCGCTTCATTACCTGTATTCGAGGTATCAGCTGTAGCTAATTTTATTCTATCTACTATTAAACCAATTTTTGTAGCATCACTGAGTAACGCTGTAACCAATGTACCGATATTGGTATTTTTGGTAATAGTACCAAAGGAGCCTAGCGTAGGTAGGCTGCCAACTGCGGGAACCGTAACAACGTCGTTGGAAGCGTCGGTACTAGAGCCATCGGATTGATTACCTACAGCTACAACCGAAGCATTAGAGACACTAGCGTCCTCATTAGTAACGTCAAGGTCATTAGGCTTAGTAATACTTGCAGCAGTAGCGCTAGAGCCAGAAATAGCAGGATTTGATGCGTCAATCACAGAGCCTACTGAATCCCCTGTAACAGCCGCGCTAGTTACATCCGTTATAGTAGGAGTAGTCGGCTCATTACTAGTTACAAACCCGCTAAAATCAAAATTTAACGCGTCTATATCGGCACTAATAATAGATTGCAATTCTACAATAGCTGCGCGGATTATAGACGCTTCTTCTAACTCGTTTGGTAGCCAAGTAATTTCATTACCAGACATATCTATTACAGCAACAGATAATAAATAAGCTTTTGCATTTACTGTAGAAGGAATAGTATAGAGCTTTTGATTTAAGTAATAATATCGTGGAGATAGTATTGTCGCGCTATTCATGCTATCTGAATCGTTTAGCTCTGGAACTTGTGAAGCTTCGGCTAATAATGCTTGCCTAGACCCATTATGAACGCTTAAAATAATGTCATTAACTGATACCGTTAAGCCCGCAACCGGAACAGTATGCTGAGTAGCTAATTTAGAAATATCTTCAAGCTGTATAAGTCTAAAATGTATCTTAGCACTAGCATTAAGCGCCTCCGCTGCGTTAGTTGCGTTAGCGCCTATATACTGCTGTAGTCGGGTTAATAGGCTCATTTGTATTAATCCTTGTCTATTTCTTTAGCTTCGTTAATCACATCCTCAGCGGTGCTGTACTGACCTTTAAAAACCAAAACCACCGCATATACAATGGTTAAAATCTGTATGTAGCTCTCGGGAATTTCTGGAAAGCTAAAAGAAGCAGCTGTACCACCAAGCAGTACACCTCCAACGTTTCTAATTGTTTTTCCCAGCTTTGGGGTTTTGCTTAAAAGCTTTTTAATGAATTTCATTAGTATCACCTTAGTTTTTCTTTTTTAAGTCATAATCTTGGTAGAGTCTTTGAATCCCTTCATCATACTTGTCAAATTTGTTCTCAAATCGCTCTAGCTTACTGTTTATGTCTTTGAGTGTCTGAATAATTACGGCGTTCATTTCTATTTGAAAGTCCTCAATCTGGTCTACATTTTTTTCCAATTCTTTTATAGACTTGGAATTGGTTTCAACTGAACTTTCAACACCAGCTAAGCGGGTGGTAATTACGCCATAATCAACGGCAATGATAATTACTGCTATAAAAATAGCGTAGGAATGGTTTTTTATCCATTCTATTAGGCTACCTTCATTTTTTACGTTTAAATCTCCCATAATCCAGCCTTCATCATTGCAGCCATTTTTTTGGCTCTCATTGGAGTTTGATTAGCCCACTTTGAATTAAGCATCTCAATAGACGCTTTAGCGTAGTCTTTTTGCTTAATCGCCTCAAGCATCATTCTGAATTTAAGTAAGCCACTGCTGCCCATCTGAAAAGCCATTTGTACGATCACGCTCTGGCGTACCTCGTCTAATTCATCAAAAAACTCAAATTTGGCTAAATTTGCATATAATTCAGTTACTTGGTGCTCAAGAAGGGAAGCAGCGGCACGTTCACTCATACCAGCGTCTACGTTAAAGCCGTAGCCAATTGTCTGAGCGCCTGTAGTGCATCGGTATAGCTTACCGCTAAAGCCCTCAAAAACCTTGAGCATGTCAAGAGTTCTATTTATTTTCATTTGGTAAAGTCTATGCTTAATTGATTATTAATAATGGAGAAAGGGGGTCATAAATGCCCCCCCTATACTCCGCAAAGGTGCTTGCGCACATTGTTACCCAATCTTCATAATAGCATGACGCTTCATGTGTTGTAGGGCAATACCCGCATCTGAGAAATACTCGTCCTTAACGCCGTCATAAGCGTTTTCCGTCTTAATATTGGTATTAAAACGATCAGGACGAAAGTAACGGTATTCAATACAATCTAAATCTGGAAGCAATATCCAATTCTCATAAGGCGTACCTCTAAGAATCTCTAGCTTAACCAGCTTTAAAGTAAGATTACCTGTCTCTAAGTAACGTACTCTCGTACCATACTTGTCTTCCTCGCCTGCCGTAATATTAATCTGCCATTGCGATTTTTGCAGCATTACCAAAGAAGACAAATAATTCATTGCACCTGGTCCACAATAAGCCACACGAATACCGTCTTGCATTGTGTACTGACTTAGTTTGTCGGTATCAGTGCCAAAATCGCTAAACGTGTAGTTATCAGGGTCGATAGTAAAGATGTTTTGCTCCGTACCCGTAGTAACACCGTAACGCTCCATTGCAGGAATAAATCCTTCTGTAGTTCGTACTACTTTGCCCTCTTTATCTAGTGTATGGCCTAAGAAATTCTCGCCAGCGGCACCAATACCACCAACACGAGCGCCTAAAAGAACCTTACGCTGTAAACGCATCTTGTGCAGAAGCATTTTATCACGACGTAAACGCATAAGCTCATCAGCCGATTTTTTACCATTGTATTTCAAGCCTTTCAAGGCGGCCTCTTTAAGCGTACCAGTTACCTCAATAGGTGTTCTAGTAATCTCTGTTGAGTTCCATACAATTCTTGGCTGTGTACCGTAAGCCTCTGGAGAATGAGAACCTTCCCCTGCTGCATGGGATATAACCATTAAAACGTCATTGTCCGCTAAAGCGGCTATACGTTGGTTAACAGCAGCAGGATTCGTTATCGCTGTTAGCGTTACTTGTCCATTCCCACTATTAACATCACGAACTCGCGCAATACCCTTTTTAGTTGTTTTAGCTGCGTTCCAAACTTCAACAAGCAAACCCTCTAGGGAAGCGTCTAGCTTTAGGCCTACTAAGCCATCCACTACAAGAGCGTCTCTAGTAGCACCCGGATCACCGTCGTCTGTCCAAGCGCCAGGAGTGGCTTTGTTTATCGTCATTTCCTGACGATACCAAAGACTATCGTCTTCAAACATTTTGAAATCCGCATCATCAGTTTTAACCTTTCTATCAATTAAATCTGTCAATAACGGTGTTGCATCTGGGCGTAATTCCTTTACATCCGAATCCATGTTGAGATCAAACTCGCGACGTTCGGTATAAATAATGCCCATATTTGCTAGCGTTTCTGCTGACATAATATTTTCCTAAATATGTGTTTTTTTAAAATTGTTTATCCCCATACACTGCGCTGCACTGTCTTCTTAGCTGAACCTGAACCAGTAATAGGTTTAGGGCTCTTCTTTTTAACGGTGGTTTGCTGTTTTGAAGCTGCTGGCTGCTTACCTTTTTTAATCTTGTATAGCTGAACTAAATCAGCTAAATCAGGTTGCTTGTCATTGAAGGTTTCAAAAAACTCTTTAACATCATTTTCTGCAAACCCAAACTTAGATCGTAAATCTGTTTGAATCTGCTGAACAGCTTTTTCTCCTTCCTGCTTTTGCGCTCTAGTCTGCGTTTCAGCCTGCTGTAATTTGTCTTGTAGTTCTTCTTTTAAATCGGTGTACTCTAAACGGTCTTCTATGTAATTTTGACGCGTTTTTTCGTATTCCTCTCTTTCTTCATAACTCGCATTAGCGCCTGGTTTTTCGGGGCGTTCAGGGCGCTTAAGGTTCTGTAGCTGCTTGTTTATTGCCTCTGGACTATCTTTCGATACAGTTAAGCCAACGGATTCACCCTTTAACACTTTGTCTATTTTATCCAAAAGCTCAGGTTGCTTCTGAATACTATCAGCAAAGTCTAACACTTCTTTAGATATGCTACCTGTTTGGGCTTTATATTGGTCGTAATCGCTTTTTAGTCTGTCATATTTACTCTGCCATTCCCGAAGTTTTTCGGCAGGCTCTGGTTCCTCTTGATCGTCGTCTTCATTTGAATCTTCATCTTCTGAATCATCTTCATTTTCTGAATCATCTTCATTTGAATCGTCTAAATCATTAGCATCCTCATTGTTGTCTGTTTGCTCTTCTTGGGAGCTGTCGCTTGCTTGATCGTCCGCATTATCCGAAAGGATTTCTTCCGAATCTTGGATTTCACTAACACTCTGTTCGGCTTTATCTGTAGCCCAAATACTTGCGTCCATTTAGTTCACCTTTGCTGTTGGTTGTTTTGAAGGGGGATTTGAAATTCATTGACAGCCTTATCCATTGAAACGCGGCCATCATCTAGTATTTTATCATTCTCTCGCATAGCTTGAACCTCACCATCCTTTAGCGTGGACTTAAATTTCTCTAGCTCTGTTCGCTGTCTTGCGTGGAATAACTCTCGCTCTCTGGTCTGCATATCTCCTTTGAGCTTGTCTATTTCTTCCTGTTGCGTTTGCATTTGCTGCTGCATTTGCTGCATAATTGCCATACGCTCCATAATCTTATCTTTATCAGGGAAATCAGCCTCTTTGAGAACCGCTTCTTGATCTACTAATCTTAGATTGTACAGCTCTTTAGCTTGCTCAAATCTAGCCCAACGGTTTGACGGTAGTGTAGAACCACTTATAAGCCTAACGTCGGCTTTCATGGTAGATAAATCGTTCAACCTGTCCACTACCTGACGGCTTAATTCATCATAGATAGGTTGGTTAAGTGTGGTTTGAACCTCACTCTTATAATTCGCATCAAAGGTTCTAATAATTTTATTTTCGCTGTAGGTAACCTGTGTCAATTCAAACATTACTTTACCCAATAGAGTAAGGCCATGTTCTATCACATCACGCTTTGAGCGCATACGACGCTGACCAAATTCTTCAAAAGCTAGTGTTGCATGGTAAGTTGGCGGCGCCGCACTAGAATCACCAGCCATCAAGTCATAAACACCAATAATTTGCTTCATTTTCATCTCAGCGCTCTTAAGAAGCTCGTAAACCTGACCTGAAAGCGGTGGAACCTGAATAGGTACGGGTTGGCCAAAGTCTAAGTCTATTTCAACCGTTCCAAAGCCCGCCTTAGACATCTGTTCGTTAATAGCTTCAATATCACTTCCTGTAGGCACTAAAAGTTTAGGACTGGCTGAATTAGCTGCATGAGCCATAACTAAGCTGCTAAGCTTATTGTAGAAGCGTTGCAAACCTCTAACATGCTCTACATCACCTTTAGGGTATGGGTTTCTGGAATGACGGTTCATAACAGGTATAACAGGTATTTGTGAAACCTCTATAATCTGTTGATCAATCTCATGTGAATCAATACTAATAATTCGCTTAACACGACCTACTTCATAGTTTTGCTCTCTTAAAAGGCCTTCTTGAATAAGCTGCTCTTTTACATCTTGAGCGCTAACAAAATTGAACGTAATTGTTGAATCTGGAATAACAGCTTCTGGCATATCACTCATTTCTTCTGGACCAGGCACTAAGGTTGGATTGCCTGTGTTTTCATCCATAGCGTAGTGAGCAAAGTAATCACCGCTTTGGCTCTCGCCTTGCTGTGTGGCTAATTCTGTATAGGTTTGAACCATTTGCTCAGATAGCATAGGGCGATCTTCCACAACAACAATAGTTAAGCCTTCTAAATACTCTTGCTTAGCCTGTTCGTCTTCAAATAATTGCGTTCTCTTATTCGGAAAGTCCTCTAGTTCACAGCGCATTACCTGTATTTTTGTGTAGCGCTCTATAACCTCGTAAAAAACTTCTTCCTCTAAAGTGGAATCTATGCCATGAGTTGTAGAACCTATATTACCCGTAATATATTCTTCGGGAGACATGTAGTTGTTCTGTATACTTGGGCGCCTAATAGCCTTTGATTGAGTAAGCTTTTCTAAGTCCTTACGCTTAATAAACCCCTTATAATGATCTAGTACTTGGCTTTCGCTGTATTCTGTTGCAATAAGTATATTATGGGCGTCTCTAGCAAAACGGTCTCTTGAAGCAGGGTCTATATAAACGCTCAAAGGGTCTATAGCCTGAAAATGAACCTCTCCCCTACCACCATCAGCATCAGGGTCTCCCCAAGCAAGCCATACACCCATCCCAGCATTACAAAAATCATCCGCATGTGCTTCTAAATGTTGTTTACCGTTATTTTGCACCCATAAATACTCTAGGATATTACTTACTAAATCCGCTATACGGCCATCCGAATCTTCTGTACCAATAGCCTGAAAACGTGGGTCATTAGAGGTAATAATGGAAATTAAATTATCTATTAAAGGCAATACTAGATTCCAACTAATAGCAGCGTGTCTACGCTCTGCCAATGTGTCTAATTCTTCCTTTGTAAACTGAGCGCCGTCTCTAAATTTGTAGTTTATTAATGCGTTTTTAGCATATTCATCTCTGGAAGAAGAGTATTCTTCTAACAGTTTTTTCGATAGCTGAGCTTCGTTAAAAGCCTTATTATCACTCTTTTGCAAGCCATAAGCCGTTTTTGTAGAAAATATTCCCATAAAACCCATGTTTTATAGAAAATAAAACTATTTCACTTAAAAACTACAATGTGTAGTTTATAATGTTGACAAAAACTTAAAACAACCATTATGCCAGTAGGAAATTCAAAAAAGAGAATCTATTACAGCGTTTCTAAAGACACTGCAAAAATAAAGACTAAAAACGGTGATAACGTACTTGAGTACGATTATCTGGAAGGACGATTAAAAAGCGTTCAATACCAACCCGCAGAAAATATGAACGGCACAAAAATAGGTGCAAGATTTGTATTTATTTTTAGCGACGGGCTGCAAGAAGAAGTTTTCCAAGCAGGAGTAGGAGCCAGCTATATTCATTTTATACTAGGAGCCCTTGATGCTAATGAAGCTATTAAAAATTCCATAAAGCTAAGCCCGTATCTGAGAACGATTGTAAACAAAAGTACGAATGAATCGCGTGTAGGCATAGCTATGTCTGTTTGGAACAATAATGAAATGCTTCGCTATGGTGATGACTTCTATAATAGCTTAGCAGAAATTAAACAGATCAACGTCTCTGGTGAATTACACTTCGATAAAACAGATCGCATCAACCAAATTCGCACAATCGCCGAAAAAGTAAATGCAAAGTACACTATGGCGTGGTCTCAATCTCAGAAAGAAATCAGTAATCAAACCTCGTCAGTTGATCAAGAGCGTTTTGATGATGATGATGATACAGAGTTCGCTGTTACAGTAGCTAGTAACGCTTCTACAAATGAAGATGATGATTTGCCATTTTGAGAAGACGCCAAAACGTACTCCGTTACCTTGAAGAGTTGTACCCACGTATGCCCGAAAGGGCTTATGAAGTTATAGGCTATACGGGAAGACTTAACAAGGAGTTAATCAGATCAATACCCTACAAAAAAAGGGTTTGGTGGATGCGTGAACTTTTAACTACAAGATGGATTGATGTTCGAGACGCTATGGCTATTGAAATCATTCGTTTTGAACGGCTAGACGTAGATCAATTCGGTGAAATGTACCGAAGCGACCAAAAAAAACCCGGTGCTACACTCACCGTAATGCTTAAGAACCCCATATTTGCCCTTGATTTGAAACAACAAATAGAAAAAGTCCTTGAAGAACAAGGCCTCACCAATGAATACCTAATTGGTAAGCTAAAACAAGTGATAGAGATATCCGAACTTAAAGGTGATCTTACAAATATGCGTCATGCTATCATGGACACATTAAAAATTACGGGTGCTATTTCGCCCGCAAAACCTATGAGTAAATCAGGAAGGTTGGAGCAAGCCAACAGAGAAGATGCACTAGCTTTTCAGGACACCCACAAAATGCTAGAGCAAGCTAACCTGGATGATGATATAGAGGACGCAGACATTATAGGCTATGATGCTGTTGAAGATGAAGATGAAGATGAAGAAATCTAATTTAAAAGGAACGCTCGACTCTTTAATAGACATGGCAATAGTATTAGAGATTTACGAGCCATCTGATACCAGTTATGACCCTATTGAAGACACTCAAGTCATATCTAAGCTTGTTAAATCGGTGGATGAATTACGCAGGGCAGAGACAGCCTATCTGTACAACATAAACCAAAACAGTAAGGACGCGGGCAACAAGTCAGAGCTAATAGAACGATTTAAAAAAGTTCAGCTTAATCTGCTAAGACTAAGCATAGCCCATAACATAGAATGTGATTCGATATAGTCTAGTGATAACAAATAGCGCCTTAGTGGGTTTTGATCGGTTCACTAGGATTACACTTTCATAAAAGCCCCAAAAAGGCTAAACCATCATTAAATCAAAAATGACACCAAACCAAAAACCATGATAGTAAAACGTCAAACTGGAATACCTGCAATAACACACAACGATTTTAAAAAGTATTGCAAATTAAAAGGTAAAACAATGAATAAGGTTTTTAATGATCTGTTAATATACAACATTGGTAATTACGGGCTAAACTACCATCAAATACTAAGTCCAAACCTAAAAGATTCATTATCTAAATTAAGTAGGCGAGTACCAAATCACATAGATAAAAAGAATTTTTGCGTTTCAACGAATAAGGTAACTGGCAAATTAATTGACGATTGCCTTAAAGACCGTAAAATTCCCTTCTCGTATTTGATTAGGGCAATCATCTATACAGAAATAAAAATTTACATTTGAAGGTTAGTTCACATGAAGAATAAAAAACTTATTGAATTGCTTGAAAAACGTATTTCTGATCTTGCGGAATATATTGACCTTAGAGGGAATAATCTTACGAAATATATTGACCTTAGAGTGGTAGAGCTTGTAGCTTTAATAAAGCAACCTGAGATAAATCAAGATTTACTTCACGGCGAATTAAAAATAAATAGCGAGCGGTTTCTACAAAATGTAGATATAAATCTTGTAGTTGATGCAGATAACTACGATAACCAAACGGGTCAATTTTACTTTTTATCTGATTATGACAGAGTAAAGATGGAGAAGATGGAGAAACCTGAGCTAATTGAAGTGCCGTTTAAATTAAGTGTGTGTGACCATGTTACGTTTAAAACTGAGCAAGGTTATTATTCGAATTTCTTTGAATATTGCAAAGATAATATAATTGACCAGACAAAAATCGAATCTATCTTTATTAAAATTAAGGAGACGAAATGACTAAAAACGAACGAATTAAATTGCTTGAAGATAATCAAGTAGTTTACAGAAAAAGAATTGAATTTCTTGGATCTAATATTCAACTACTTCAACAAGATCTATTGGCATCAACTGAATACTCTAATGATAGAGTAAATAATCTTGATAGAAATATTAATGCTAGATTTGACAAAATTAGTAAAGAAAAAGAGAAAGAGAAAACTGAGCTAATAGGAATACCGTTTCAATTAGATAAATATGGAGACGTAGTGTTTAAAGACAAGCGAATAAATCCGGACGCTTTTTTTAATTATTTCATAGACGAAAACATAGATCAAAGTAATATTAAGGGAATCTTTATAGAAATGCAGGAGCCGAAATGACTAAAATCGAACAAGAAAAAGTAATTGATATGCTTGAAGAAGCACATAACATATTAACAAAACTAAAGATTCGTGTTGCAGAAGGTACAATTAGCGCCGAATTTATCTGCGCCGGAATCTCCGATATTCAAGGAGATTTAAAATCACACGGGCAAACGGTAGCACGAAATGAGGTTGAACTATGACTAATCAAATGAGAGGCGAAATATACGAAGTGCTTAAACATATAGCATACGACATAAACAACCATCCTGACACGTTAAGAGTTAAAGTGGATGAAAGCTTCGATCATGGACTTGGTACTGAATACCAACACAGCTATGAGTTGCATCCATGCGGGCAGGAAATGGAACTTGCTCAATACGTTGAGCTAGAACTTAAAAAGGTACTGCCTTTAGTCGAATATGATGCTGAATATACATCAGAAGTCTACTGGAGTCTTTCGGCAGAATATCGGGTCGGGCTATGAGTGCAATGAAAACAAAAGAATTTGTGATTGTGGCTATGATCATGACTACGACATGTGGGATGCGCAAAAAACCCCACAAGCATACAAGATAGCCGAACATGCAGGGCTGTTCCCAACGCCAAAAGCCAGAGATTACAAGGACACTTTCAAAAGCCAAGAAAAGCTAAACAACCAATACAAAAAAAGAATGGGTCCAAGTATAGCGCTGACGGTAGGTTACAAGACTGGCTCAACTTCCCAACTCAACCCCCGATTTGTGGCGGAAATGATGGGCTTTCCTCCAGATTGGACGGAATTACCTTTTCAAAGTGGAGAAACGAAAGCATTAAAGGCTATGGAAATGCCATAGTTCCACAAGTAGTATTAGAAATATTTAAAGATCTAATATTAACAAAACAATATTTAAGATGAAATTTAAAAAAAAACCTGTGGTAATTGAAGCGACCAACTTTTCAAGAGAAACTTTTGATTTAGTAAAAGACTTCACAAACGGAACTGCTCACTCTTTTACGATTGAGCGAAGGATTAACGGAAAATATACTTGTATAATACCAACTCTTGAAGGTGAGCATATTGCCACGGAAGGGGATTGGATTATTAAAGGTGTGAATGGTGAATTTTACCCTTGTAAGCCTGACATATTTGTAAAGACTTATGAGCCTGCGGAGGATTAGTATTCACCACAACGTTGAGTGTATGGCAAGTATGCCAAGCACTAAAAATTAATAAACAATAACTTAACTGGCTTATTTGCTATACATATTGTTAGCAAATGGGTGGTTTTAAATAATTGTGCTGGAAGTGGAACAACTGGAATTGCTTGTATAGAAACAAATAGAATTTTCATTCTTATTGAAAAAGAAAAAGATATGGTTGATGTAATAAAAAAAAGGGTGAAAGATTTTAATAAAAGGTTTTATAACGGAACTTTAATTGAAACAACATCTTAGCACTTGCAGGTAACGAAAATGGCATGGTGTCGTGGCGGATTAAATGCACGAACCTATCGGATTAACAAAAAACTTAAATAAATGAACAAAACTTTAAATACAGCATCAAAACCGCCATGCACTTTAACCAGTGTTGTGCGTAGTTATTTTAAAAACTGTGGAGGTTGTGGAAAAATAACAACTCGTGATAGGCGGATTGAAAAAACAGAAAGAAACTTAAAAGACTATTATAGACCTATATGCAAAAAGTGTGCAATATGGTCAGAGCTTGCTATTTATTAATTACACACAACATCCAGGCAAACGAATTTAATTATTAACTAACAAGACCTAATTAGGCACTTTTAAAATTATGGCTTTAGATTACGGACACACTTGCCCCGACATTGATAGAAGTATTAAAGCATTCAAATCTGATATTGAAAGCTATTTGAGCAATATGTTAGATGATAGTTGCCCTATGCTTGAAGGTAAGCAAAAGGAAGATTTCATTAAGGATTATGTTGATCAAATGTATAAAGACTTTGAAAGTAACTTTGAAGATGTTAGAAAGACTAATGAGGATATGCGAAAAGAAGCTAATAGGCAAATAGAGTATGCAGAAGAAAAAACTTTTGATGCAGAAGAAGAAATAAAAGATTTGAACGCCCGTATTGAAGAATTAGAGGGGCAAGTTTCAGAACTAGAATCTGAATTACATGCGGTATCATAGCCTTGTAGCTAACTCATCTATAACCGCACAAAACAACAACCCTAGTAGCCTTTAACAACAAACAAAATCAAACACCAAAATGAAAAACATACTTGCCCTTGATATAGCCACTAAAACAGGCTGGAAAACCCGCACATCAAGCGGAACATGGAACCTTAAGCCAAACAGAGGTGAAAGCGAAGGAATGAGAGTAGTCCGCTTTAAAGCCAAAGTAGCCGAACTAATCAAAATAGAAGAAATCAACCTCGTAGCCTATGAGCGACCCGCAGGTATGCACAAATCTAGCATCATGGTGGCCTCAGAAATGGTAGGCGTCCTAAAAGACCTTTGCATTAGCCAACAAGTTGACATAGCCTGCTACTCCGCTTCCGAAATAAAAAAAGCAGCAACCGGAAAGGGAAACGCAAACAAACAAGCTATGATTGATAAAGCCCAAGAACTAGGCTACAATCCCATAGACGACAACGAAGCCGACGCTATCCACCTATACCTACTAACGGCTAAAGAAATCAATCCATGAGCGCCATAGCCGTTATAACCATAGCCATCTTAAGCCAATGTATTCTCGTTTCATTAGGCCTTTGGATAAAGCAAAAATTTACCAAACCACCTAACAACGATTTTTTTTAACCATAAAAACTACATATCGTAGTTTTTTTCCTACTTTACTACCTCTTACTATCAGACTAACCTAGCATAAAGGTTATGATCCAATGAACTACAGGCCGCTAGAATGACTATCTAGACGGCTTTTTTTTATCCAAAATCTCAACACCATGTACTCACCTCAACAACAATTAATAGCCAAACTCAAAGCAAACCCCCTCTCATTCGGTAAAGTCATTATGCCCGATATGTTCAGCGACAAAAGCCCACCATTCCATAAGGCTATGATCAAAGCCTACCTAGACCCCACTACTAACAAAGTAAACATCCAAGCGCCCAGAGGACACGCCAAAACATCCGTCATGGGTGGCATCGTTCCCCTTCACCACCTCATTTTTGGACCCACAAAAACCAAATTCATCATCCTAATATCTAAAACCCAAAAACACGCTAAACGACTCCTTCTTACCATCAAAAATACCCTAGAATACTCCGAAAACTTCCGAAAACTCTTCGGCTACTACGGCGAACACTCCGCAAGCAAATGGACAGACGAAGAAATTCACCTCAAAGACGGCTCCGTTATAGCAGCCTTCGGAACCGGTCAACAAATTAGAGGACTAAAAAATATACACCAACGACCAACCCTAATTATCCTAGACGACCCAGAAGACGAAAATAATACCAAAACAGCCGAAGCCATGAAAGCTAATTTAGACTGGCTCCTAAAAGGTCTTGACCCCGCCGTAGATATAAAACATGGTAAAATAATCGTCATAGGTACACCCCTTCACCAACTATGTATGGTCGAATCCCTTCGTAACTATAAACGTTGGAAATCCCTTCACTTCTCAGCCGAACTAGACCCCGATCGTAAACTAAGCCTTTGGCCAGAAAGGTATCCCTGGACAGAACTCCAAGCCATACGACAAGACTACGAAACCAATAACCGCCTTTCCGTCTACTTCCAAGAATACCTTTGCTCCATAATACCCGACGACGATCGCCTATTTAAACCCGAATACATGCGATACTATACCCTAGTAAGCCTAAACACCAATAACCCCCGTAAAGCAACCATAACATTCCAAAAAACTGACAAAAATGGACTCCCTCACTCAAACCCAGAAACACACCCCTGCTCCATCTTCTGCGGCATAGACCCCGCCACATCAACAAACGCTAAAGCAGACTACACCGTAATCCTTTCCATCGCAATCATCCCAGACGGACGAATACTAGTCCTACCTTACATACGCGCACGAATGGCCCCATCAGATACCATCGAAGCCATCGTTAAACACTACAAACGATACAAACCCATAATCACATCCCTAGAAGCAACAGGCGCTCAAGAAACATTCCGAGACATCCTAAGAAAACGTAAAGACGTAAACATACCAGGCCTAAACGTTAAACACCTTCCCAAAGAATCTAAGAAAAAAAGACACCTCGACGTCCTAGAACCACCATTCAGCCAATTCCTTATAACCATACAACCCTCCATGAAAACCCTCTACGAGGAAGCCATAACACACCCAAAAGGACGACACGACGACATCCTAGACGGACTATACTACGCCACCCTAAGAGCACAAAAACCTAAACATACACAAACATCACCCAACGAATTAACCCCCAAAAAACCTAAAACAGATACTTTCATGGGCGCATGAAAAACCCCTCCCATTTATCCCAACTCAACTTTACACACACACGGGAGACCATTTTTTTTTACAAAAATTTTTTTTACCCATACCCAATTATAACACAATCATAACCCCATATAAAACCAAACCCCTCTCAAACCATTTAAAGCCACATCTATACAACAGCTAATACAACCCGAAACCCCAAATTAACACTACTCCGTGTGCGGGTGATACGCACTAACACCCGTCCCCTCTTTTTTCGGCTTACCTACCACTTTTACCCGTTGAAAATTACGTTCAAATAGTCAAAGCAAACATTATAATACGCTACTAAATGCCGATACAGTAGAATAAAAGACTTTTTAGCGTAGTAACAAATAGACAAAAGTGCCCCTATTCAATTTAAACGATGTTATACTATACTAGTTTACATAATCATATTTATACGACTATTAACCACAGTAAGCAAAAAGCGAATAAGAATACAAGCCAGTATATACAGCATATAGCGCTAAATATGCGCATTAAAGCACTTTAAAGCGTCTTTTTACTGCTCTTATGTCCGCCCAAAATTAATGAAGTAGAAGACACAAAGCACTCTTACAAATAACTAATGAATAACACACCTTTAAAAGGTAGTAAATGAATAATGGTGCTGATCTTTTTTTTTTACTTGTAGTAGTTAGTTAGTGTTATGTATGTAAGAGATGTTGTAAGAAACAACCGCCAGCGCTTGTTAAAGATATGTTTTTATATTTTTTATTGTAAAGACTTGACAACTACAAATAGTTGTTTTATATTGCTCCTAGTTGCTTAAATAAAGCAGCCCAAAAAACACCAAACAAGGCTTAACCAGCCAAAAACAAGAGCTAAACATGAAAAAATCTAACTACATAAAAAAAGACTATTACCAAACTATTACAGACAAGCTTATAAATGCAATCGAAAAAGCGGACGCTAATAATTGGGTAATGCCATGGACGGGCGCAACGGGAAACCCAACGCGTTCAACGGGTGAATACTACAGGGGAGTAAATCATTTAGTACTAATGATCGAAGCAGAAGAAAAAGGTTTCTCTAATCCTAATTGGTTCACATTCAAGCAAGCAAAAGATTTAGGAGCGCAAGTAAAGAAAGGGGAAAAAGGTTCTCCAGTAGTGTATTATAAGTCTTTGAAAATTGACAGCGACGGAAAACCCGGGACAGTTGATGCGAAAGGCAACTATGTAAATAAAGAAGGTCAGTATACTATTCCACTATTAAAGGGATATACAGTATTTAACGCAGATCAAATAGAAAATCTACCTGCGAAGTATGAAGTAAAGCCACCAGTTTTGAACGAAATTGAGCGAGACGCAAAAGCTGAAAAGCTAATAAGCGCAACGGGTGCAAAGATAACCCACAAAGTAGGAAGCAGAGCATACTATTCACCGAGTGAGGACTGTATAACCTTACCGATGGCAGAGCAGTTCAAGACAAAAGAAGGCTATTATAGCACGTTGTTTCATGAGTTAATCCATTGGACTAAAGGCGACGAAAGAACGGGTAGAACAAAAAAATCAGGTGCTCAGGCGTACGCATTTGAAGAGCTAGTAGCCGAAATAGGAACGTCTTTTATATGTAATAAACTGCAAATAAGCAGTAAAGAGCAATTAAAGCAAAATGCAAGCTATTTAAAATCTTGGTTACAACATCTTAAGAACGATAATAAATTCATTTTTAAAGCAGCAGCAGCAGCATCAGCAGCAGCCGAATTTATTTACAGCACAGAAATATCTATAAAAGAAACTGTAGCAGCCTAAATTCAATAAATAGGGCTGAGAAGCAGCCCTATAAACACCAAACAACGGCCTCACCAGCCAAAAACAAGAGCTAAAAAAAATGGATTTATTCAACCAGCTAAACGAGCTAAACGACCGAGCTTTACCAGCTTACAAACTGCCCTGCATCAAAGTAAGCTTTGCAAGAGAAGAAAATAAAGTAGCTAAAAAGTTTTCTAGTTCACGTGAAGCGGCATCAATAGCGCGCGCATATTTAAAAGAATTAGGAACCCTGCAAATGCAGGAAAGTTTTTTAATAATGCCGACGGATAGTAAATTACAACCGTTGGGTATAATTGAAGTGTCAAGAGGGGCTATAAATGCAACGCTTGTTGATATAAGAATAGTACTAGGTCTTTGCTTAGTATGTAATGCCGTGGGGTTTATCGCATTTCACAACCACCCCACTGGTAATTTGTCAGCTAGTGAACAAGATAAGAATCTAACAAAAAAGCTAGATAAGGCAAGTAAAATTATGGATATAAAGCTAGTTGATCATATAATCGTGACAGAAAACGGCCACACTTCATTTAAAGACGAAGGTTTATTCTAATGAGTAAAGAAATAGGATTAACTATACTAAAACAGCTAGGGGGCAACCGCTTTCTAGCTATAACAGGCGCCAAAGGTTTAAACGCAAAAGATGGCTTTGCGTTTAGACTGCCTAGAAACGCTAAAGACGGTATTAATTACGTTCAAATTTCGCTGAACGGGTTAGATCTTTACGATCTTGAGTTCAAGTCAATATGGAGAGGTAGAATAAAAGTCGTAAAAAGCTTCACAGACATTTACGACGATCAGCTAAAAGAGCTATTCACAGAAACAACGGGCTTAAATACAAGCTTATAAACAAAATCAGGGATAAAGAGGTAAAAAAATGAGTACTAAACCGACTATATATAATTTTGGTGTATATGTTACTAATTACGCCAACCCCAACCCCACCCCCTCAATAGTAGCTAAGGTAGTAAAAATGGGGGATGCTAATATAATAGCTTTCGCACTAACGAAAGCCGTAATAACTTCTCCTTTAACGTACAGCGTTAAACCCTTGTGTAACTCTAGGGTAATGGCAAAACAAAAGTAAATGCTGACGTTTAGTATATGGTGAGTAGCCAACCACTAACTGAGCTACGAAGAACAAATGTTTAATCGGCTATTCACTATATTTTGTGTTAGCATTAGTTAATTATTATGAAAAAGATACTATTAAATTTCGCAGACTATTCAGAAGCTTTGGAATGGAGTGAAAAAAAAGCAAAGAACTACAAATCAATGAATGATTTTTACACTTCCGATGAATATAAATCAGCATATCCATTGATTCGTAAAATGTATGAGGTAGAGCAAACTAATTTTGAAAAAAAAGCCAAGTCAGAACTAAAAAAATCAGGTCTTAAAATATCAGATAAAGTAGTATATGATTTTGTAAGCCCGTTTTTTAATGTTTTAAATTATTCAGGAACTATTATTGAACGAAATGGAATACCGTATGTAAAATATGATTTAGGGCAAAAAACAATGTCAGGTAAAAAATCTGTTAGGTGGCATAAGGGATTCGTGAAGTCTAATTAATGCAAAAAAAGAAGTAACCGAACTAACAAAGAAAATTAAATTAGCTCAAACGCTTTGGGCTTAATACAAAACACCAAACCAAACCAAACCAATGAACACAATTACAATTCCCGACACGTTAGAAGGCATTAACATAAATATTTATACTAATGCTTTGGAGGTTTACGAAGGTCGTAAACTTTTAGGTAGGCTACACACTCACAAACCGAACGTAGTAGCTGAGATAGTTAGACTAGGATGCGCCCAAAGGCACATGACGTACACAGCGACAACATTCCCGCAAAAGTGCGCTATTCCACCAGCGCCCAAAGGGCTATTTAAGTTTTGGTAAAAAAAAAGCCCCTTAAGAATGATCAAAAGGGGCTATAAGCTGCTTATTCAGCAGTATAATTATAACATAATGAACGAGTATAACTATTCATTCATTAAGTAGCAATAAGAAATTCTAACAGCTCTTGTTAGATGTTTGGAAAGCTCCCTGTTGGTTTCAGGGGGCTATTTTTTTATCTATTATCAAAAGCTCTTTCACAAGTAGAATACAAATTCAATACTTCTTCTTCAAGACGCTCATTCACTAAAACAATATGGTGACTATCAACAGAAGCTACGTTGAAAGTTGTTCTACCAATTTGTAATAAAGTATCACTTAAGACTCTTCTTAAGATACCCGTTTCTGTTAATATGACTGAGAAGTCTCTCATATCAAAACATGGCCCATCATAAACCAAAGCTTGATAAGAAAATTCAAGCTCAAAAAATGTGTACTCATAAACAGGACTGTATTCTCTTCTATGTAAGCTTTCTTGAAATCCACCGCTCGAATACCAATTTTTGGTAAATAAAATATCAGCTACGGTTAACGGCATTGGCTGATCATTTGATGTACTGCAAGAACTAACCAACAATATCAAAGAAATGAGAAGTAGTAGTTTTTTCATTTTTCCCTTAGTCTAAACGTGTTTTTATTACTATATGTAGTTGAATTATAAGTACCCCTTAAGTACCCATGTACCCCTTAAGTACCCCATTTAACGATTATAACGCAATTCTTTAACAACAAGGTGTTAGTTATTTTTTTAATAAAGTCTAAAAAATGATGGTAGAGCCTATTTTTAGGCTAAATTACAGAATAATAGGAAAATACTGTTTGTTTGTATTTCTTAAGTCTAACGTATTGCAATGCAATACTTTGTAAGTTTTATAAATAATACAAGTACCCCAATAGTACCCCCGATGTTGTTTTTACCCAATTCTGCTGACAACATCTTGTAATCTTGTTGCCAACACTTTGGCGTAAACTTCTGTTTGAGCTATGGATTCATGACCCATAAATTCAGATAATTCTTTTAACGGCATACCCGCATTAACCCAATGCGTAGCGCCCCCATGTCTAAGCACATGAAGACCCATTCTACCGCTCATTATTGATAAATCTGTAAGAGCTTCTTTTAATTTGTCGTGAAGTCTAGCATACTTTAATGAATTATTTAATACACCCGTATGTGAATATTTTAAAAGAAGCTCAAGGGCAGGCTTTGCACTTTTTGAAATGGGAACAACTCGTACTTTCATGCCTTTGCCATAGAGTTTAATGGTATTTGATGTAAAATCAATATGAGACGCTTTAAGTCTTTTAAATTCAATATATCTCATACACTGAAAGAACATAAGCTCGTATATAGCGTTTAAAATAGACCCGTAGGTCTCTCTATTGTACGGCAAGCTGTCCACGTAATAAAAATAAGTAGGTTCGGCCAGTCTCTTGTTTATGTAGCTAAAAACTTGTTGCAGTTGAGAGTATGTTAAATATTTGATTAAGCGTGTCTGATTTTCGCTATAACGCTTATTCATTTTATAATTTGGCTTAATCAACAACTGCAATTTATGTGCTGTTCTGTGTTCTATATAAGCTAAAAAACGGCTAATAAGAGATTTATACGCCGCGCAATAGCTCCTACTTTTACCAGTAGTGTAGTCTTCTAAAAGAGTGGTCCATAAATTATCATCTGTCGCTCTAGCGCTAAACTCTGATAAATTATTGTCTCTAACAAAAGCTTTTAATTTGTTTGAGTAACCTAAATAGGTTAATTGCATTACTTGATCTCGCATTTCTGCTAAATAATCATTTAGCAAACTTATAATAGTTAAACCATCTTCATGCTTAACATACTCAGCGCCTTTAGAACCCGGATTGTCTGCAAAATCTCTCCAGGACTGTTTGGTGAGCTTCCAGGCTCCGCTATCGTAAGCTTTATTCATATCATGCTCTAGTTGTAATAGCGCACGTTTACTATATAAATTAACCTCAACGCTATGCTTTCTTTGGCGCCCCATGCGCTTAAACTTAATTTCGTAGCGATTACCGTTTTTTTTAAACAGAGCCATCCTTATCACCATCAATTTTTTTTAGCTTTGGTCTAGCTAGACCGTGAAGCAATTCGTTTAAGTTTATAAATCTATATTCAGGTCGATTCAAAACCAATATTATTCTATTCCATCCTGTAGCAGTTATTTGATTACGAAGCTTATACATGGTTATCTGATTGCGATTTTCAAAACCCAAAACATCCGCAAGCTCTACATCCCGATCTATACCAAATATTGACCTAAGTCGTCTAAGAAGTTCATGCACATCAACTTCAAAATCATCAAAAAACTCATTTTGAGCCTTGTTTTTCATTAGCCGTCCTAAAGATTTGTTTATTTATTGTTGTTTTTAACAACACATAATATAAAGTAAAAAACAAATCTTTACCATCAAAACAGCATAAAACAATTTTTCGCTAAAGAAAAAAACTACTTAGTGTTGTTATTTCTATTTAATGTCTTTACATTAGATTTTTGAAAATATCAATACATCCCTAAATAAATGTCTCTATCCAAATTAATGAAGCAAAGTACGGGCAATAATGCTCGCTTTGTTAAAATGTTCGGAAAAGCCAAGCTAATCCGTTTCATAGCACGTAAATCATTAGCTCAATTCAAGCTTCATTTACCATTTGTTGAAAACCCGTATCAATGGCTTAGCAACCGAATTGATATAAAAAAATTCATACAAAAATATGAAGCAGAATTTTCTGAATTACCTTTGCAGGAGTTTAAAAAAAACGAACTACTTAGCTTACTGGATGCCTTTTTGCATTGTGCCGTTGATGAAATGATAGAGGCAGCACTTGATGGTAAACCTGAACTAGGTTAAAAAAAAAGGAGGGCGACCAAGCCCTCCTAACACCAAACCAAAAACAGAGCTAACTACTATTGGTTAGCTCACAATATAAGAAAAATGGAAACAGAACTTCTACAACGAATTGAAACGAAGCTGGATAAGCTCCTAGAAATCACAAAAGCGAACGAGCTTACCGATAAAACACCGCTTTTCAGTAATTACTTGAAGGCTATTGGAACAACTAAAGAGCAAGTGAATCACCCCGAAGCAAAGGGTATGCCTAATATGATGACTTTAAGCCTAGCGGCTGAGTTTCTTTATGAGCGGCACGGCAAAATAATGAGCAGCGCTAAATGGATGGCAAAAATTCGTTACGCTACAAGAACGGGTAAAATTGTAAGCTACAATGAAGAAGGGCAAGTAAAAAAAGACAAGAGGGGAACAAGATCGCTCTTAAAAACATCAGACATTTTGAAATGGCTTAAAAAAAGCCTGCCTGAAATCAACGCTTGATGCAAGATCTAATAAATTTAGAAGGCCACCAAGCCCCTCAATATTTAGCTAAAGAATACATCCAGGCTTACAAACGCAATGCAAAGCTGTATAGGATGGATAGTTCTGGTATGCGCTTTTACTACCGCTTTGATAGAAATAATGAAGTGAGATTTTACGGCTCCGTAACAAGTGTAAAAAAACAAGTTACTGGCCTACCGAGAGCGATTATAGATAAAGAGATCGAAATGGGTAAGATTGCTTTTAACAAGTTCTTAAATGAGCGCTCTAAGCATGGTACATTTTTTCATACTCTAGCTGCTGAATTAACGATAACAGATCGCTTTGATTTAAAAAAGCTACCAACACTCTATAGAGATTTTATAGCCTTAAATGGGCTATCAGAAGCTCAAACAAGTTATTGGCCAAACGCTATTGCCAAAGGTTTGCAATCATGGGTTCAGTGTATGCAAGATTATGACATTCAGCCGATAGGCATAGAAGTTCCTTGCTACTCAGACAGATTCGGTATTGCAGGCACTATTGACGTCGTTTGCAGTATGTACGATAAACTTTACAGTGAAGCAACACCGCTAGATAAGCGAAAAAGGGTTATTGCCATTATAGACTGGAAGTCTGGTAATATCTTTGAAGATTACGCTTTGCAGTTAGAGTTAAATAAAATCACATGGGCTGAAAGCGTTTCATTCGCACCACAGCCCACGAAGCTTTTAAACTGGACTTGGAATGATTGGAGAGATAAACCCACATACAATTTAGTGAATCAAACAGAAAACGATTACACCAATGTACTAGGGCATTATTTGGCTATTTATCGTGAGACAGGCACACTAAAGCCAAAATCTTTGAAGAAATACAGCGGTATTCTTCATAAAAAAGCAGACATGAGCAAATTCATGCAAATTACATCAGCCGAACAATTCATCAAACAACAACACCAAACCAAATAAGATCATGAAAGAAACAACAGAAGAAACAACACTCCAAAAAGTTGAAGAAAACTTAGTAGACGCTGAAAATATAGAGGTACTTCCTTCTATTGAAGAAGCGTTAGCCATAATTAAAGAACCTATCACAGACAAAGTTAAAACAGCGATAGCACAAGCGCTCAAAACTGAGCTTGTAGAGCTGCAAACAGTCGCGGGGTACAACAAAGCTGACAAAACAGTTAAGAGCTTAGTAAAGCTACTTTCGGGGATGGAAAAAGAGCGAAAAAGATTAGTTGATCCTGCTGTCAAGTATCAACGAAGTATCAACGCCGAAGTTAAAACAATCAAAGAACAGTTAGAAAATGCTAGAGATCATTTAAAAAGCCATTTAAAGCTTATTGATGATGAAAAAGCACGAATTGAACTAGAATTAAAAAAAGAACGCGTATCGTTACTAACAAGTGCGGGATTTTCATTCGATGGCTTTCATTATGCAGCAGGCGAAACTATGCTTTCAGCCGAGACCATTACTTCACTTACAGAAGAAGAGTTTAAAGCTGAATATGAGAATGGTAAAGTCTTCATTGCAGATTTAGAAGCTAAAAAACAAGCTGAAATAGATGAACGCTTAGCTGAACAAGAAAAACTAGATAAGCAAAAAGCTGAATTAGATGCTCAATTAGCAAGTTTAGAAAAAGACAAAGAAGAATTAAGGCAATTAAGAGCAGAAAAAGAAAATAGGCTAAAAAAAGAAGGTCCAGGTTTAGAATCAATTTCAAGTGGAGTAGATTTATCGAATGACTTTCCTAGCAGCAATGAGCCTATATTCAAACAACCAGTGCCAAGTCAAAATATCGAGCAAGCTAATCAATCTGTCATAACTCAAGCTGGTAACTTAAAACCGATGTATGAGCCAGAGACAGAGACAGAGCAATACCCAGATGTAACAGAAGATCAAAATATTAATGATGTGAGCGAAATCGAGGATCATTTTCAACAAGGTTTCATTAATTGCAAACAATTAATACTTAAAGAATTTAATTCAGGTATTAAAAAGAACCGCACAGAGTGGGTAATTTTCATTAGCCATCTTAAACCATCAGTGGCATTTAAAAATGGGTAATAAAAAAAAGAGTAATCAAAAAGAAAAGCTACTAGCTTATTTGAAAGAAAACAAAAGTATAACCTACTTTGAAAGTTTTTCTGAGATTGGTATTGCCCGTCTTGCCGCTAGAATTTCGGACTTAAGAGCCGAAGGGCATAACATAGAAACAATAATGAAAAAAGTTATTTCAAGCCAAACAGGACGTGAACATACTGTAGCTGTTTACTACTACAATGAGGCTAAAGAGTAAACTAACAAGCTTAGCAAGCTTAAATAGTATGCTTGCTAAGTTTTCTAAAGAAGTGTTCGAACAATTCCCCGAAAAGGGAGATATAATAATTGAAGTTCACCGCGTACCCGCTGACGTTACCAACGAAAAAGCTAGAAGATATTACTGGCTACTTTGTAGACTTATAAGAGATTTTCTAGTAGAATCCGGCTATAACAACTTTAGCGTTAATGATGTTCATGAGCTGAATAAAGATAAACACATGAGCGCTGAGTTCATTGATTATCTGACTATGCAAACCTACAACCAAGCCTCTAGCTCAACACTAGTAGAAGCTCACGAATGGGCGCCCATTTTTGAAGCAATAAAACTAGAGTGGGCACAAAGGGGCTTAAGCCTTCCCGATAGATATGATAGACAAGAAAAAGGTACTCCAAACTCTGCATAATGAAGCAACCAAAAAAGAGTTACAAACATTTGAAACAGGCTTTTTAATAGAAATAGCAATACATCTGGATAGTCAAGACTACGAAAAAGCCGCACAGGCTGTATTGTTTATGCGAACCAACTACAGCTTATTATTTCAGTTATCAACCAATTCTACAGATGCTGAAATTGAACAGATGAAACAAAACCTTCAACAATCAAACGATGATCTAAAAGAAGAAAAACTATCTACTGTACCTAGCATTACCACCAAAATCAAAGCACTTACCTCCTATAAAGCCAACGATAAAACCGAACAAGATGTACTAAATTTTTGGCGTAATACAAACGCTGAATATGCTGAATACAACTTTACGGGGCTTAGCTCACATTTTTTAATGATGGTTTATATGGCAGGAATGGGCTTTGGTAAAGAACTTCAAAAACACCAAGCCAAATGAAACGACCAACACACTACCAAATTGTAGAACGATCTATCTACTTAGCTGATGGAATGGCTCCAAAATGTGCATTAAAAGCAATTTGTGCTATTATTGAGTTTTTGGGCGCCAACTGTGGAAAACTACCATACCAGCGAGCGCTTGCAAGATCACAAAATATTCATCTTCGCACCTTACAAAGAGGGTTAGATTGGCTTGTAAATAATGGTCAATTAGCTATCAAAAATAGCCGTTATATAGTGCCTTGTATGATCACTATTCCCGCCGAAATGATGACCGAAACCATCATTAAAAGTGACGCACAAACGACGCACAAACGACGCACTAGTGACGCACTATTGACGCACAAACGACGCACTAGTGACGCACTAGTGACGCACTTGCCGAATGGCTATACCTTATATACTAAGAATATTAAAAACTATATAAAAAAAGCTACGTTTCACTTCGCTTTGGAAGGTTCAGCTGACGCCGAACTAACACACACTAATGCGGCCTTCGGCCTTGCTGAAAACAAGTTGAGTTTGGCCGTAGGAATGAGCCTAGACGAAGAACCGATTTATGCAGAGAATCAGGTTCTAGCTTCTAGCCAAAATTCTGAGCCAAGCAAAGCGCCCATTAACAGCCTTAAGTTTTCTAGTGTTGAACGTAACCCTAATCCACCGCTTAAAGCGTCTTCTAAACCCTCTCAAATTTCACGTTTAAGCGACGATAATTTGATAAACGATAAGATACAAGCCTTACCCCCTTCCGAGCCAGTCAGCAAAGAGCCAGCTAGCAAAAAGCAACAATACGTAGCGAAACCAAAGGACGTAGAAATGGTTACAGCTTACGTTTTAGATTTCTTGACCAAACAAATCAAATCTAAAAATGTTAGGCATAATCGTTACAAAGCGTCAAATAAAAGTGATTTAAGCGCTATATCAGAAGATTTCTTCGATTACTACGAATCATGCGGCTGGCGGGTTGGTTCAAAACCCATGAAAAATTGGCGATCTGCTATGAATCGCTGGTTAATAACTACCAAAGACACAAATCCAATTTCCTCCAAAAATGCTAATTGATTTAAAAATAGAAAAAGCTATTTGTGGAAGTTTATTAACGGCGCCTTCGCAATTTTCTGCAATCGTCAAGGACACGCTAACCACTGATCATTTTGTGAATGATACTACAAAAATCATTTTTGAGGGAATTGATTACTGTTTTAATCAAAATAATTTACCCAATGTTTTTGACGTTGAAAATTATCTAAGCCAACGACACCCCAACAAGTTAAAAGAATTTGGTGGAGAGCGTTTTTTAATAAGTTTAGCGCAATATTCTACGCTAAACGAGCAGCAATTCAAATCATGGGTTGAGCGCTTAATTGAGCTGTATGGATTACGCAAAATTCATTCAACATGTAGCAGCGTAACTACGCAAATCCAAGACGAAGATACAAAGCTTGAGAATGTTTTGGTTCAGCTTGAAATGCTATCACAGCATGTACTAGAAAGTGGCGCTGTTGGTTCAGTTTCACTCACAGCGGAACAAATTACTCAGCGAGACCTCACAAAAAAAGAGCCTGAACGATTGTTTCATAACAACACCGCTTTAGATAATATCTACCAAAATTGCGGGTCCAGAAGAGGACAATATGAAATAGTGATGGGCATAACAGGACACGGTAAATCCCATTTTGCCATGCTCAGAGCAGCAGGTTATTTAGCAAATGGCTATAAAGTTCTTTGGATTCAACGCGAAGACACCGACAGCTCTAGCGTAAACAGAGCTAATTCTTATCTAGCAAACATAAGTCCAGACCCTAAGATGCTATTCAAAAATTTATATATTTCTGATAGGCTAAGTTATATAGCTGATATTAAAAGAGAAGCTAGATTATTGTATTCAAAGGGTTGTCTTGATGTGCTAATTGTTGATTATGTACAGCGTGTCAAAGCAATAGGATTTAAAGGCAACGATAGACGTATGGTTGTAGATCACATATCTACTGAACTAGCTGATTTAGCCATAGAATTAAATATATTAGTTATAGCAGTTTCTCAACTATCTAGGCGAAAAAACGATAACGGTTGGCGCTTAAAACCCCGTATTGATGATATGAAAGAATCCTCGCAGTTAGAACAAGATGCCTACATGGTTACGTCTACCTTTTATCCAGGTAGGGTAGATGATTTAATTAAGCCCAATAATCTTGTGTTATGGTATGATGATAGTTTAAAGCCAAAAAACACCTTACAAATTGAAATACTTAAACACCGACATGGCCTGCCAAACGTGTACAAAAGTTTAGCTAATTTCAATCATCTAGGAATACTTCAATTTCAAGAAGCGCAAGCATCAAGTGCAAGGCATTTAGACGAAACAAAAGAAAAACCATTCTATTTAGTAGGAGACGATGATGAACTACCATATTAGCGCAAATGAAACTGAGGAAATTTACACCGATTGTTTGCGGAAGTTTAAAGGGTCTTTAAAAAAAGAGTGGACAAACGAGCAAAAAAGGTATTTCTTTTCTGATTTAATAAGTAAAATTATATATGAACAATTATGTGAGCGATATTTCTTGGCAATCAAAAAAGAAGAAGCTAAGAATCTGCGTAACATGATAGATGATTTTTTGCAGTTAGCTAAGTTAAATGAGTATAAACATTTTGTGTTATGCCAAAACTTACGATTAAATGTTATTGAGCAATTTGAAAAAAAGGTTATGCTAGTTAGAGCAAGCAAGGCTAACGGCACAGCCAAACAAGTAGCCACCCATGTAAAAGGTTTCTTTAAATAGGTATGAAAAAGCGTAAGAAGACTGGGGAAGCGGCATTGTTCGCTCATATCTGGCAAGAGCGACCCCACTACTGCTTAGACTGTAGTAAGTGGCTAGGTGATCAAATGAGAACCTTTTTTTTCTCTCACAATAAAAGTAAAGGAGCTTATCCTGAACTTAGACTAGAACCGACGAATATATCCTTGCGCTGCATGCAATGCCACCACGAGTACGATAGCGGTATAAAAATAGCCCGATGATATTTTCACCGGGCTAACCCTAGATAAACGTGTACTAATACAGTACATTTTCAATAAACCACATTATGTTGTCTTAAGCAACATTAATCTAAGCTTATTTCAACTTTACTTTGATTAACCCCGCCAAGAGCTACACGCTGTTTAGCTTGCTCGTTAGCTAGTCTTGAAATTTGCCTAACACGCTTATCAATCTGTTCATTAGTCATAGTAATTAAATTAGGCTTATCAAGTATTATATCTCTGCGTATCTGTCTTCCTGAGTAGTAAATAAAATTGTAATATTGGTTCTCATTCATTACTCGACTCTGCCCTATCAAATCAATGTAAGACACGCTATTCGGATTAGGCGTAGGAATAAATAGGTTTCTCTTTGTTAGAAAGCTAAATACAGGATGCTCTTTTTGAGTGCTGTAAAACCTGCCTAGCAAACCTTGAGCAGCGCTCCAATCATTGCGTATTGGCTCACCTAAGCGATTTATAACTGGATGCCTATCATTCACCGCAAAGGCTGATGGCGTAGATGCTGCTATCAATTCCTGAACCGTATCTTTAGTGTAAATTTTTGGGTCAAATATCTGGTTAACACTTCTAAATAAACTAGGCGTTGCTAATCGAACAGGCGTTGCTAATAGGTCTTTGACAATATTAACTTTTGAAGCGCCCTCTCTACTCACATTTTCTACCAACCTTGCAGCTCCACTAAGAAACGACATATTTAGCATAGTCTGAGGTATAAGTTTAAAAGCATAAAACAGTCTTGATTGCAAATCTTTATCATCAAGTTCTTTATAACGAACGGCATCTGAGTAATTACCTACAAGTGCTAAAAGTAAACCAAGTGGACTATCTTTATAGCTAAAATAAGTTTTCCCCATTTGGACAGTATATTCTTTCCAACCCGTTTCACCTAATTGTCTAGCTTTTTTATAATCAATAGGCCCTCTACCATGTATTCTAAACGATGGCTCATTATCTTCTGGATCATCAGTAAAAGCTATAGCAGCTAACAAAGAGAAAGCAATGGTTCCTGCCATGTTTTTCATTAAGATAATCTTATGCGCATCATCTAATGAATCATTAACATTGCGACGCTCAACATCGTTTTTAGCGTTCATATAGCGCCATAAACCAATAACAGGAACATAATTAGCTTGTTCGTTTAACACGTTTGCTACAATCGTAGTGAAAGGAATTGCTCCCAACCTAATTACCGTTGACGCAACTCTACTATTGGTTTTTTTATCAATTAAATTAAACCCCTGATTTATTCCCAATGCAATAGAACCCATCACCCCCTCTGGTGTTTGATTATATGTTGATGTTAAACCAAATTTTACCGCATCTTCTTGCAAACTTTGATCTCTATTACGCTCTATCTGGTCATGCACAAAATGTTTGTAATCCCTAGTGCCAGGTTCTAAACCTGCATTTGACGCTGCAATATTAGCCTGCTCTCGGAAAGGTTCACCTAAAAGCTCTGCAAAAAGCTTTTGCGCATCATCCCCTCGTAAACCTGATTTTTGAACGGTTTTAGTAGCGGTGTAGTAAAAACGCATTTCCTCAGCACCTTTAAAAAACAACATATCCGAGGCTGCCATTACCCTACGAGTATATTTAAAGAAAGAAAGGGCAAATTGCAGTTTACTATCGGAGGTAGCTAACATTTCTAAAGTATCGCCACCCATTTGATCAATCTTCTGTAAACGAGTACCCGTTACAACACCTGTTTTTAGCACCTTTTCCGCTTCTGGAATACCTTTAATAAACCCTTTAAGAAGGCCTATCATTGGCGTATAACCCGATTTATTAAAAGGATTCATAGCCCATAATGAGAAACCATTCAATAAAACATTAGCAAACGTAGAGCCAAAATTTACCGCTTGCGTAGGAATACCACTAAGCATATTACTATAGGCAACACTTGTAGAAATATCCCACCAGCTTATCCCTTTTTGTTGAGCTATAAAACTCATTAGCTCAACCATTTTTTGATCTTTTGCCGAACTATCTACCATTAAGTTAACTTCTTTAGCCATTTGATCAATTTTGGCTAATGCTTTAGGGTCTGGCGACATTTCTAAAAATCTAGCTAATGAATCTCGTAAATCTGCCTGAGAAAGTGCGCCCAACCTAGATAAATCCATTAACTCATTAACAAATTTTGAAGCTCTTGTACCACGACTAGCTTTTTCGCCTTTGGTTTTTTTATCCATTTTTTTTAAAAAGGCTTCAATCTTCTTTTTTCTGGTATCTATAATTTCTTGCTTAAGTGTGGCGTCCACTCGCTCGGCCATTAACTCAGCTTCATTTGTATTCAAACCACCTTGCTCTACCAACTTTTTAAGTAGCGCCATACGGTTATTGGTATCTACCCCGTAATGATCGGTAATAAGCTCTTTCATTTTCATATCAAGATCAGTAAGCGCATCACCCATAGCTTTACGGACCAGCTTAACGCTAACTTCTCTATTGTTAAACCCATCAACGAGCGCTAAAGCCTGCTGCTTAACATCCTGTGACAAACTTTGGTCTTGTTGAATAGTATCGTAAACAGTATCTAAAGCCTCTTGATAACGGTCTGGGTTGCGCACTACATCTAATATCATATCTATAGCAGGCCTATTACTTTTTTCATTTTTAGTAGTAGGTAACTTAGATCGTATTTCCTGCATTAAAGCATTGGTAAATTCTTGTAGCGGTATGCTAGATGGAGAAGACCCTGCAAGTTGTTGCATAACGGATTTAGCTATAGCAACACGATAACGCTGCCAAATCCCATCCCCATCTTTTTTATTGTCTCTGTTTGGCTTGGCGCCTGATTCACTTAATTTCTTTTTTGCTTGGGCTAATTGTCCTTGCAACCCTGAAAGTTCAAAGTATATTTTATTTATAACATCGTCTAGCTGTCCTAATATTTGTTTCTTTTGGTCTATTTCAGCTTTAATCCCTTCAATACCGCTGCCTACAGGTCTGCCTTCAAGTTCTTTAATCTGATCGGTTAACGCCTCGATTTGCTTAGTCAAAAGCTCTCTTTGCGCCTGCTGGGTATGTAATTCCGTTTCTAGTTGATTATTCGCATCTAAAAGACCGCCTACGGTCTCACTACTGCCCCTGAGCGCTGATTGTATTTCTGCAATTTCATCCATAAGGGATTTAATCTGCTGCTCTTTAGCGTCTACAACATCTTTACTAACCTGCGTAATTTCGGCATTGGCTGTAGTTATATCACCCTCAAGAAGTGGCATAACTCTATTCGCTTTCTTTTGCATGGCCTTCTTAAAAGTAATAACAAAAGCTCTAGGGTTCAGTTTACTAAGTATCTTTATAGCATTTAAGGCCCTGCCGTACTCACCATAAATACGAGTTGTTTCGTCTACAAAATCCGCTAATTGATCATATAATTGCGATTGTTCTTGACCTTCTGCGGCATCTATACGCTCTTGATAGGCTAAAACAATCTGTTGAGCAAGCGTAACCCGTACACTATCAGATATTTGCTGTTCTGGATTCTTAACTGTAGCTACGGCATTTTCAAAACCGACCTTTGCCATAAATTCCCTAGCCGCAGCCAAAGTAAACTCATGCGGTTGACGACGGTAAAAATTACGCATTTCACGCTCGTATGCTTCACGAGCTTTGGCATCTGGAAGCAAGGCTTCACTCATTTCCTTGTATGTTTGGTGTTCTCCCAACATACCAGCATCTTCACGCTCTTTAAACTCCTGCTCGCTACCTAAACGACCATTATTAGGCCTTACTCTATCTAATACCTCTGTGGCGTTATTAACATCTTCTTCCGTAATTATACCACCTGATAGAAGCTCGTCAATAGATCGACCTGAATCATTATTAGCTATATCATCCATATTATCAATAGATACAAAGTCGTTAGCTTCCTGCATCTGTCTAACATGTGATTCAATCGTAGCATCATCATCAAATAAATTACTATCGTTTCGCGCCCTAATCTGTTGGTAAATAAGCTTTAAATATGGTTGCACCTCAAAGCCTGTTTGCTCAAGCATTTTTTGACTAAAAGCGGAAAAAGTTCTAGCACCCGCTTCAATGTGAAAAGCGCCCATTTTAACCAATCTAAATAACTGAACGGGGTCAATCGGCAAACCGCCAGATATTTTGTTTAAGTCTCGGTTGAAGTTGGCTTTTGTTCGCTCGTAGTCGGAACGGTCGACGATGCTATTGTTTGCTCCGTAGGCATCGGCTTGCGGTTCGTCAACTTGGCTATTGCCTTCTTCGCCACTAGTTTCTGCTCCCTGCTGCTTTGCGGATCGTCCAGTATTAATTGCGCCCTGTAAGCTAGATTCAACGCTTTTGTAGGTCTGTTCATTGGTTTTCTTAATTTGATTGGTTTGTTCTTTGCTAAAGCCCGCTTTTTCTAAAGCTGCCTCAGCCTGTTCAGCTTTAAAAAATAAGTCTTGCTCTTTGTCTTTTTCAAAAACACCTTTCTCTTTTTCTATGAGAATTGCTTCTTTTTGCGCTAACCTAATTTGCTCATCTATACCTGCTTTAACCTTTTGAATGTAATCATTGGTTATTTCCACCTCACCAAATCCAACTGAACCATTTATTTGACTACGTTGTGCGTTATTGAGTTTTTTTAATCTTTCCTCACGCTCAGTCCTTAAGTCGTCTACAACTTTATTAGCCTTAAACAATCTGTTATCATATTGACGCTCCATTTCACTACGTCTTCTTTCTAACGCAAGCGGTTTATCTTGCTCAAAACCAAAATTAACCTTAGTACCAATAAACTCACTAAAAGCGCCTAGACTTCTAAATTTGTCATTATTTTCAGGTTTCATTAAAAACTTAAATAACTGATTTTCATGAGAGGTTGTAAGCTGTGAGTACATTTGTCTAACTCGACCAATCCTTTGGCCAATAGACATCATTAAATCCTTGTTATCGCCTTCTGCGGTTTCTTGGAAATTACTTATTTCTTTTAATGTATCACCAGTCGTATCTAAATAAGAGAAATCAATCGCCCTAGAAGCAGCGCCAGTACCCTCAACTATTTTAGCTTTATCCTTAATAGCTTTTTTAGATTCTCCTTTTTCTCTCATTTCTCGATAAACTTTTGCCCTCTCTGATGGGGATTCCAAATCCCTACCAGTGTTTGATCTAACTGTAGCAAAATTCCTCGCCTCATCTTGAGTTCCGGTTAAAAAACGAGCAGGAGAAGACTCTTTCCCTAATCTTTTCATTGCTTCAAAACGATGATGGCCAGCTAAAACATAAATTTCACCATCAATATCTTTCCATAAAACAAGCGGGTCTAAATCCACATTGCTAAAATCATCAACAATCCTTTGAACCTTTTCTTCCTTTAATTTTTCCCTATTTTGGAAAAGCTTTTCATTTGTTCTCATTCTTTCAACAGGTACTAAAACCGTTGAACGATCTACGGGAAACATTTCGCCATCAATTTCTACTAAATTTTTGGAATCTTCATTTTCTTCTTTATCCAACTCTGTAGTCAACTCTTGATCTAGTAAAGTTTCTTGCTCAAGTTGTATCTCAGGACTTAATTCAGCTTCTGTCTGTACCTCATTATCTATTGGTATTGGTAGCATTGGTATAGACTCTGTGAATATCTCAGAAGAAGCAATATCAACCACCGCTTCATCATCTGTTAGCTCTGATATAGGTTCGTTTTCTTGTTCAGTTTGCGTTAAATCATTCAAGGATTCACTCTCGCCTTGAACATGATCTTCTAACGCCTGTAAACCACTAATAACATCTTGATCCGTTATTTCAGATTGACCGTTACTAATTTTTGCACGGCTTCTTTTTAATGAAGACACAATTATACCACCTGCGAAACCGATCACTCCACCCGCTCCGCCCGCTTCCATAACACCGTCTAAAAGTTGCCTGGATTCATCATATTTTTTTTGTGCTACAAGATTCGTTAAAGATGATTGAAGCGTTTCCTGCATTAATTCCTCTAAACCACCTTGAAAACCATCGGCTAATATCTTAGCTGATTTATTCCCACTTAAGCGGTTAATACTATTAGCTATACCAGCAACACCCATTTTAGAAGCCACTTTTTTCATAGCACCGCTAGTCATAGCACCACCTCTAGCAAGTACTCTATTGGTTGGAATAGCTTCTGTAGAACCAATCATCCAATTATACACTTGCGCCTCAAAAGCATCTTGCTGTGTTGCACCCGATTTTATAGCGTTAGCGTATTCTTCGCCACCCATTGATGAAGAACCTAAAGCTAAAGCTCCTACTCCACCACCAGCCGCCCCTGCTAAAACAAAAGCGCCAAAAGAACCAACGCCTTGAGGTACTACACTCAGCCAAAAACTTTCTTGCAATTCAGGGTTTGTAGGTAAAGCGTTTTCAAGACCCTTACCTATTCTATCCCCTAATTGAAAAAAATACCTCTCTTCGGGTTTCTGCTTTGAAACATCTACATCCTCGCCACCCGTAGCCTTGCTTAAAAACCGCTGTAAGCCAGCCGATACTAAAGCCGCTCCGTCAAGACCGTTGACTACACTACCCGCAATGCCAGGCATATTCTTTAAGACCGTTTTAGCTAGACCTGGTTTATCATCACCAGCCAAAATACGTTCACCCTTATCGGCCAAGCCCGCTTGATTATAAGCAAGGCTTTGAGTAAAGGTTCTTGCAAACGATTGTATAGTACTGTTTGCAACATTTTTAAAACCGCCTATTTCATTAGCATCCTGTTGCTGTTGTTCAGGCTCTGAAAAATACACACTTTGAAAACTAGAAATATCCTCACCCATACCCGTATAGCCCGATTCTTTTAATCGGTTGTATAACAAGGTTTGGTTTTTTTCGGTTGAGAACGTGCTTTTAAAGCTCTCGTAATCGCCTAATCCAGTTACCTCATTTATTTGCAACTGTTTATGCAATAATTCTAGTTTGTCGGTAGACATGTACTTTTAATCCTTTTAATTAGAATCGTTGGTTATATCGCTTAAATCAAATTTTTTATTTGGTTGCAACGAATCTACTTGTGCAGAACCATAATCTGGGTATTGCCTTCTAATAATCTGCGCTTGCAAAATTGTAAAACGTCTTATAACATCAGAATAATCTTGCATTTCTTGCTTAGCTGAGGCTTTCATGGCGTCGCTAATTGAGCTATCCGTAGATTCAGTAATACGCTTCGCATTATTGTATAGCTGTTGATATTCAGGTATAGATTCGGTAATGCGAAGTATATCATCAGATGTAGTATCTGAACCGCCGCCGCTTGCAAATGGATTTCCACCCGCTGCCAGTTGTTTTTCTACAAATGATATTTTTTGCTGTAGCTCCTTTGTCTGATTATTAACCAATTCAGTCTGCGCCTGTGTTAATCCACCTTGTTTATTTAACATAGCCTCTCTAGCTTTACTAAATGAAGTGCTAGCATCATTTGCTTCAATAGAGCTAGTTTGTTGACGAAGAATATTGTCAGCCTCTGTTTGGTAAAAATCTTGATCTCTAGTTGAATTTAATTCTTGCTTTTCTCTCGTTTCTTGATTTAAAGCATTTACTCTTGATTCAGACAAGCTCTCTTGAGCCTTAACCAATTTATCTTGAACCTCAAGTTGTTTAGCTCGAAAATTTAAGTCTCGTACTTGCTGAATACGGCCTTCTGTAAACTGTCGCTCTCTAGCAAACACATTAGCAATACTTTGACCAAAATTCATTATTTACCCCCTTCTGCTAACAAGCCTTTTAAATCTCTATTAGATTGGCTCATAAAGCCATAGTTAAGCAAGGATGTAACCCCTCCTGTTATGCCCGCATCAATCGCTCCTGCGCGTAAACCCTTATAGCCTAGCTTAGTATTCTCTAATTGACCCAAAGCGCCCATACGCTGCCCTTCTAGCCCTCGCATGGTTTGAGTTATCTGCTCTTGAGATTGAGATTGCTGGTCCTGGTTAATTTCGTCCATCAAATTAGCATTGGCTGAAACGCCTTGTCTATTTAAAGAACGATTTATATTGCTATAGCCTTGATTAGCGCTAATAATTCGCTGCAATAATGGAGCGTAATAATCAGGGTTCTGCAAGGCACTAATCTGATTGTTCAAACTATCTGGAACCTTAGCATTTCGGGCCCCAAGTAAGCCACCCAATAAAGAACCACCCACTCCTATAGCTGTTGATGCTATTAAACTCATGAAACCACCTGAATCCCGTAATGTGTTGTTTTTAGTTTTGCTATTTCTTTTTTAGCGTCCTTAACAATTCTCGTCAATTCTCTATCGAAATAGGAAGCCTGAACCGTTAAATTTTTACTCATGTTAAAGAATTTTAAAGCATGGTAAACGCCGTAAAATTCAAAATCTGGGCTAGACAACCCTAAATCTTCTGAATAATCCGTAGAAGCTTGTATTCTCGGATCAAAGCCAAACGTGTTCAACTGTAATAAACTACCCTGTATAAACCCGGATGAACCTATTAAAGCTAACTGCAAGCCATTTAAAGCATGATTAGTTGTGTAACTTACATTTGAAAGCCCTGCTGAGCTTATAGGGGGAATAAACACGCCATTATACCATACATCAAGTACACCAAAAGGCGTATAAGCTGCTGATGAAATATCGTCAAAACCAAGTTGATGCCTTAAGTGCCAACGGCCTCTGGTTATATCTAAGTCAGTTAAGGTTATGTCTGAGTGGCTACTGCGAATAAAACGTGATTTAAGCGCAAAATCCCTATAACCGCTTTTAACATACTGAGCGATAACTTTGACAGGTTTTTCGGGATGTTCGTTCTGAACAATTTCAATAGCATTTGATAACGTCATAACAACAATATGTAGTTTTAAATATCATTTTAATATACCTATTCTATGGGTTTAATATAGCGTCTAGCTCCGTTTCAAAAGACGCTTGAGCATTAATTGTCTTATCTATTTTGAGTTGCGTCAATACAGCTTGTTTAGCATGATGTTGAGCAGACACATACATCATATATTGAGGAACCAATCCAAGCCAAGTATCTCGCTCTATCCCTAAAGTCGTATTTTCGTAAACTGTTATATAAACCAAATCCCCTGATGTTTGGAAAAACTGCGCACTAAGAAATAATCCTATTATGTTTGTTTTATCTACATCTCTGGTTTGGATATGGTAGGTTTTGTTATCTGAATGAACAAAAGGCATACCTTTATACTGTGCATTTAAGTATATGGTATCTAAAAAGTTGTTCGCTAAGTGAACCCAATCTTTTTTCAACTCATTCCAAAGATAATCTGGGTTGTCTAGTTCAGGATATTCAACAGGTGGCTCCCATGTATATGTGTTATTATTTAAAACCCAACTATCATAGGGTTGCGGTTTAATAAACACATTCCCCTCAGAATGGTAAAAATCTCCGATAGATGCTATTGTAGCTGGTGGTATTCTTTTAACAGTCCACCCAAAATGTTGAGTAAACACCGCTTCTAACTCTGTTTCAATTCCCTCAGCTTCTATTATCTGAGTGATTAGATTTTTTGTGTTTAATACTGCGTATTTATCCATTAGCTTATTGTAATTGTTCCTGAACCTGATGTGAATGTTAAATTGCCCCCGGAGCCGCTATAACCTAGACCAGCCGATACACTAATACTTGAATGACCCGAAACACTTAATACGACTACACCTGACCCACCACTTGTTGTTGGGTTATTGTTACCGTCAACCCAAACCCAATTGTAAGAAACCGCTTCTGCGCCATTACCTGTATTACTAGCACCGCTAGCTGTAGATATTCCTGCGAGGCCTGGATCTAAAACAGAAGAACCTCCTGCCCCATAGCCTGATGAACCAGCACCACCAGCACCTGGGCTGCCTATGCTTCCAAATCCGCCAGCACCGCCAGCACCACCACCACCACCACCACCATAATAGTTAGATTGATTACCGTTATTGTTAGTATGTGCGTTACCACCGCTATTACCTTGACCCCCCATACCTGATCCAAAACCATTGTTATAAGCGCCTGAGCCAGCTCCACCGCCTGAACCACCGCCCGCACCTGCTGCCTGAAAAGAACCACCACCACCACCGCCAGTAGAGCTTATATTGTGAAATGAAGAAGATGAGCCATTATATCCACCACGAAAACCCCAAGTACCCACATAACTTCCACCACCAGCTCCAACGGTTATATTATAGGTTCCAGCAGCTAGATTCATAGAGCCAGTCAGTAAACCACCGCCACCACCGCCACCACCACCTCCAAAGGTAGATGTCATTCCTCCACCTCCACCGCCAGCTACTATGGTATAACCTACTGCTATGGGTGGGGCTAAATCTTGTATGGTTAAGTTCTGGTATCGTGTTGCTGAATAAGAAAAAGAATCTGAAAAACTACATCCAACTTGTATGTTTTGGTTAGATGGTACGCTTGATGTCTGTATGTACGTCAAACTACCTGATGGAGTTAGACTAAAATACCCACCATTTGAGGATTCAAACCAAGAGTAATGTTTAGCCTGAGAGGTTATTCGAGCTGCTTTACTACCGCCCGAAAGACTAGCTGCAACATAGCATTGAAATACAGTACTCTCATCAGGTGTTGCATCATTAGTATAAAGACTCATTGAGTTTATATAAAAATCGTTATATAGCCTAGTGTAAGACGCACTTCCACCAGCTCCTGTACCTAGGCGTGTGTATGATGTAGTATTAGGCTTGCCTGTTGCATAACCTAAATTACCAAGTGAATACGACATTATTTTAATTTATTAATTTGGGTTTTCATTACTTCAAATTCTTTTCTCAATTCTTTAATTCCCTCGATTAGTAACACGGAAATACCACCATAATTAACAGATAAAATGTCATTTTCGTCAACGTGTACAACCTCGGGTAATACCAAATGAATTTCTTGTGCTATAACACCTGCCCTCCTATATTTGCTTTCGTCCGCTTTTAGGTTGTATGTGTACCCCGAAATTCGTTCTAACTTATCTAATGAGTTCTCAACAACTTCAAAATTCTCTTTTAATCGACTGTCTGAGTATGCAGCTATGTCTGCTGCTGCCGTTATAGATACTCCACCACTATTCCCATTAACATTCAATGTGCCTGCAAGAGTCATTGATTGAAAATTAACACTATTATTTGTGTTTAAACTTTGATTCGCTGAGACACCTGCTGCACCTTGTGCACCAGTTGCACCTTGTGAGCCAGTTGCACCTTGTGAGCCAGTTGCACCTTGTGAGCCAGTTGCACCAGTTGCACCAGTTGCACCTACAAGACCCCTTGGACCTGTTGCACCAGTTGCACCTTGAATCCCTTGAATCCCTTGTTCACCTGTAACTGTATTGTTAGCAATCAACGTGTCAACCTCGGCCTCTGTATAATAACGCCCATCGTGGTCATGGGATGCAGCTGCATAACTTCCACTCGCTTGTTTACCTGAAATAGTCGTGTCCATTGCAGCAATTTTCGCAGATAAATCAAACTTTTTATCTTTATCAGCTACATTCGCTTCGTTTTCGTCGCGAATGTACGTAAAAGAGTCTGTTGAGGGTAGCGTCGTGAGCGTTGGTAGTTCGCTTAATTGTTCATCAGCCATAATAATCTTATTGTAATATTTTTGAATCAGCGGTAGAGTACACTATGTAACTCGCCTTGCCTTTATTGTTTGTAATTCCTATCGGAATAAGCTGAAATGTGTAATTTGTTCCCGTGTTTGCGCTAAGTGTAAGCGTCTGTACATCTTTAGCTATCGTGTTCGTTACGCTACTTTCTTCTCGCTGGCCATCCGCTTTTTGAACTTGAACGCTATACGTCTCGGCTCCATCTTCCCACGTTAGCGTGATGTTACCGCCTGTACGCACCGCTTTAAAATTTGTAGGACGCTCAGGCCTATAATCTGGAACTATTGCTATGGCTTCGGCTATGGCTTCGGCTATAAATGTAGCACTAACGCCAAATTTAATAACGGTCTCAGCATTTGCTTCAAATGTGAAAGGACCACCATAGCCAGATATTGAGTCCACACTCGCAATAGCAGTAGCCAGCATAACACCAGAAGCACTAAATGAGCTATCCACACTCGCAATAGCAGTAGCCACAAGTTTAGCGCTAACACTAAATCTAGCAACGGTTTCAGCATTAGAATCAAACGAGCTACCTCTACTTTGAGTTGACGTTGAGTCCACACTCGCAATAGCAGTAGCCAGCATAACACCAGAAGCACTAAATGAGCTATCCACACTCGCAATAGCAGTAGCTAAAAATTGCACATAGTAACCCGATAGTAGAAGCTTTCCCCCACTAGCAAGTGCTAAAGTATTTCCATTTGCAAGCTGTAAATACATTACACCGTATTGTTAAGCCTTAATGTTACGCTTGAAACTGTAAAAGGCGTATCGCCCACAGCATCCGAAGGAATAGTTACAGCGCCTATTGGGTCTTGTTGTCTGACTAGTCCAACCGTTAAAGCGTTCATTATGGCTAAATGTGTAGCGCTATCATCCGCTCTTAGCTGAAATACTGGCGATTCAGCAGCTAAAACCGTACCATTTGTGGCTGTTGGAAAGCTAATGGCTTGACGCGCATAACTTGCGCTTGAAAGTTCAGTACCACCGTCTAAGGGGTCTCCATTAAATAGTGCTAAATGTGTAGATACCGCCGCCACAGCGTTTAGCGCTACGGCTTTAGTTGCGTCTGACCATTTACTCATTGTTTTATCTCTTTTTGTTTAATAGTTAATTCTTTGTTAATCGTATCACATTCTCGAAGCTTAATTAGCTCATTGGCTAAAAAGGCTTTTTCTTTCTCTAGTTTTTCAGTTTTCTGGGAAAGCTCTTTAAGCTCCTTTTCGTAGCTCTCAATGACATATAGCGATTGAGAATCATTTTCTAGTCGTTGCTTAATTAACTGTTTAATTGATATTTGCATTAACTTTTACCTGTTATTATGCCATCTTTAACTATGGCTGTTTCTGTACCTAAAATGCTTCCTGTAAATCCTGCGCTTCCATCGGACGATTTATAATGACCTTGAATACCTCTTGTTGATGTTATATACCCATCAAAATTTATTCCTAAACTCGCATCTATTACTTTATTGCTAAAATTTAAGGCTCCATTTTCTAAATAAACTATATTATAATCAGCATTTATCTGATTTCTAACAGAAACTAAATCTCTGTTTATTATAATACTTTTTGTATATCCATTACCTGCTGTATAACTAGAGGTTATTCCGCCAGCTGAGCCTAGTGTCAAAGCGCCACTAACCGTAAGATTACCTAATATGCCGCTATCAGCTTCTATCTCGCCTTTAATAAAGGCAGAGCCATTTGATAATACTCGGATATTTGAGGTAGCTGTGGTTTGACCTGCTTCCCCAGCAAAAAACCCTGCTGTACTCATTACAGCGCCACCATTCGTTGTACCGTTTAAAGCATCTTCAATAGTTTCAAATCTTCCTGCTGTTCCTGTGAATGTAACTGCTTCAACTATTTTACCTTCACCTATTAGTAACTCTGTACCATCATAATGTATATACTTTTTACCGTTACCAACAGCAAGCTGATATACATTACCAGCTGCGCCCAAATAAAAGCCCGAGCCTGTACCAACCAAGCTTGGCTCGTAAGAATTACCGCGAATAAATCCATCGACCCCGACAATAATTCTATCATTGACAGTTAAAAAGCCTGTTGTGGCTCTAAGACTAGATAAATCATCTCCTATAATCTTATTGGCGTTAATTGAACCTGTTTGGAAGTCGCCATCTACAATGACCGTAAATTCTCTTATCCATGCGCTACCATCCCATACGTGTGGTAAATTCCTTGCTACACCGCCTACCTGCGTATCTTTAAGCCATCTATCGCCAATGACATATGTTCCTCCTGTTGGAGTTGTGGCTCCCTTGTATACTGCTATACCGCTAAATGTACTACCATCAATAGCACTAGCTACATCACTAATAAATGTTGAATTACCAACAACAATAGCCGATACCGCATTTACTACATCTGCGTTTAGCTCGTTTGTTGTAACGCTATTATTTATTAAACGGCCACCATCTATTCTAGTTGAATCCGTAGAATCAGCGTTCCAAATTGTTACCAAGCCCGCTAAATCAATATTAGCACCCGCTATCTTTATATTAGTGGTTGGGTTAGTACCATCAATCGCAGAAACTGTGATAGACGCTACGTTACCCGCGCCCACACTAGCCCTCATAATCGTGGTAGCCTGTATGGTATCAACCTCTCCCTCAACAGCGGTTACACTCGTACTAAGTGTTGCAATTGCCGATAAGTCTATACCATTTAAAGCCGATTCAAGTGTAGTTATAGCGCTATTGGCTGTAGAAATTTGCGTTAGCGCGTTAGAAGCATTGGTTGAAGTGGTGCTTAAGTTTGTGGTAAGTGTATTTATTGCACTATTAGCGGTTGTAATTAAGCTTAAAGCGCTTGAAGCGTTACCCGCTGCGCTTTGCGCTTGAATTAAAACTTTTTCAGGCGAAATTTGCAGCTGAGATTGCTGACTAACTTGGTCGTGTACAATTTTAGCGCCTTTATAGGCTTCAATATATTGCGACTTTATGGAAATTGAAGTATCGCCTGCTCTGGCAATGGCAGAAAGCTCTATAAAATAGGGCTCTTTACCGCTTACAAGTAAAAGCCTTGATGCTTTGGGTAAATCAATCCGTAAAGGATTACCTAAAGCTATTGCAGACGTTTCCTGATTAATATGGCTACCAACAATAGCTATAATAGAATTTTCAAAAGCGGTTAGCATTTCTTCTATACTAGCATCAACATTCGCTTCTTTTGCTGCAAATAAACCAGTCGCTATTTGCTTCGGGAAAACGCTTACAAAAGGTGCGGCAGGATCTGAAATTCTATCTACATTTGTGTTTTGAACAACGCTAAAAAGCTCGGTATAATTTACGATGTCGTAAGCCTCATCTGAATCAAGCCATGCCTCCAAAGTGTTACTAGTGATTGTATTGCGGGCTTTATCATAGTAAAAAATACGGGGTTCAGGGTCTTGCTCTGTGTAATCAATTTCGTAGGCAAATTGTCCGTCAGCAACCGTAAATCGTGTTCGATCTCTTAGAATGACTTGAATATCAGACCACTCAACAAGAACATCCGTCTGTATGTTTGTGACCTCAATTGCGCCCACCACTTCTTTTACTTCTACGGGTCTAACTAATGCTTGTGCGGTAGACCTCGCTAAAGAAGCTAATTGGCCAGCTCGATTAGCGAAATCAGTAGCGTTTCTCGCTTTAATATCATTGGCTTCTAACACATCATAGATTCCATCTACAATACGCTGCTGCTCGGCATTAAATGAGCTAGTATTTTGTGGACGTAGCGGGGTTCTCTGGTTTCTATTCTTCGACATTAGGCAACCTCACTCTAAAATAAACGCTATCTATTGTCTCAAAATAACCCAGTAAAAGCTGAACAGATTGTACTTTCACGTTATTCACAAAGCGTATAACATGCGTATCTCCGTCCGAAGTAAGTGTTACCGCTGTATTACCACCGCTAGGAGTTACTTCTATCCAATTTCCCCCATCAAATCGGTAAAAAATACTCTCCCCTCGTGCGGAATCTCCGCTATGAATCTGCCCTCGAATAATAGCTTCATACAACCAAAACTCCCCGTTATC
>Ga0208903_1000287_pt1 | contig 45201 bp, 33 predicted proteins | sample AntAceMetag02UKJ_FD_184769 | JGI IMG/M metagenome (GOLD analysis project Ga0208903, IMG submission 184769) | Saline lake microbial communities from Ace Lake, Antarctica - Antarctic Ace Lake Metagenome 02UKJ (SPAdes) (version 2) | ecosystem: Environmental > Aquatic > Non-marine Saline and...
AAGAGGCCCAGCAATCCCGGAAAAAGGTTCTTTTTCATACAATGATGAGTGGACTGGATATCGCAGGGAATGACAACTGCTCATCCGGTGTTATGATAACATACTGATAGGAATTCGCTTTTTCAAGGGTTGCTTATCGGCGCGTCGGTCCTGCTGGGATTGAGGGGGTGCAGTTGGTGGAGCGGGTTGGACTGAAGTCGGCTGCCAATGCGAGCCATGTCGTGAGGCGATTCGAGAAGCAATCGACCGGGAAAATGGATGGTGAGTTGAAGGAGTGGATCAAAATGTCAAAACATGTCGCTTGACCCCTTTTATTGCAGAGTTTAAACTTTTGTGAAGTATTGCATGAAGACCTCCGATATAAAATCTGCTTTTTTTCTACTTATCCTCTCCGCCATCATGCTGGCAACGAAAGCCGCGTTCCCTACCGAGCGTCCTCTGGATGACTTTAGAAAACTCGTTCACACGGAGTCTTGGGTCGAAAAGTGGCCCGATGCCTCCGGCATGATCGGAAGCCGATCGGTGACAGCGGAAGTGTGGACGCAGGCGATGCAGGCGGTTCTCGATGCGCATGGTATGCTGCACATCCCGGCTCGCGAGAAGCCTTACTACATCGACGGGCCGCTGGTGCTGAAGTCGGGGCAGAAGCTCACTGCTGATCCGCGTGCGGAGATTCGTCTCAAGCCCGGTTGCAATACCTGCATGGTGCGCAATGCGAACATCGTCGGTTTTGCCGACCGACCCGTGCCTAAAGATACGCAGATGGACACGGACATCACCATCGAAGGTGGCATCTGGACCACGCTGGCGACGACGAACAACGAGTGGAACGGTAATCTTCTGGGACGGTCTTCGAAGGTGGAGCCCGTCTTCGGCACCCACGGTGTCATTTTGCTCCAGAACGTGCGCACCGTGACGGTTCGGAATGTGACCGTGAAGCAGAGCAAAGCGTTCGGAGTGCATCTGGCGAACGCTCACGAATTCACGATCGAGAACATCACACTGGAGGCACACCGACGCGATGGCGTGCATGTGAATGGCCCCGCCAGCGATGGCCTTATTCGTGGCGTGCGCGGAGATTCCAGAGATGACGATGTGGCGCTCAATGCCTGGGAATGGAAGAACTATGCGCCCTGCTACGGCCCCATCGAGCGCATTGTGGTGGAGGACGTTACCGGCTGGCCCGAAGACGAGCACGAAGGCAACATCGCCATCCGCCTGCTGCCCGGTGTGAAGCGCTTCGACGACGGCACCATGCTCGACTGCCGCATCTCTGACATCACGCTTCGTCGCATCACCGACATCCGGCATATCAAAGCTTACGCCCAGCCCAATCTCGAACTCGGTCGCGACAAAGACGCGTCCGCCGGCATCGGCCACCTGCGGAACATTCGCTTTGAAGACCTCACCTTCAACAAGGCCGGTAAGATCGAAGTCCACGCCGACACCGACGGACTCGTGATTAAAAACGTGAAACTCAACCACGCACTCAAGCCCGACTGGCATCTTTTGGCCATCGGCCCTCTCTCCCGGACTTACAAAATGGGTGGTGACAAAGACCCGGCGAAGTGGACCGAAATATTCGCGCCTGACCTCGATTGCACCGTAAGGAACGTCACCATCACCGGCGTGCGCACCCGCGACTCACAGACCGATTTGCCCATCGAAGGAGTGGTGAAGGTCATTCACCAAAAACTCAACCCCGACTACCCGAAGACCACGCCGCGTGGCGGCACGGGGAAAGGCATTTGGATTCAATGAAACCCGTAGTGTAGAAACTATGTGCGTGCACAAGTCTCCCAACTAGAGGTGGTTATGCGTAATGGTATAACAACGGCCAAATGAAGATCGAATAAAAATAGAGTTTTTTTCATTTACCGCATCACCATATGACAGGGGCGAGATCCTTATGGAAATTGAGAAAAAAATCAGAGGAATAACCAAATAGATAACGCGCTCGACACTACAGCGCCAGTAAGGACAGAATGAGGAATTAGAATGAATTCTTACAAAACAATTCATATACTGGGAATCGGACTCCTGGTATGCAGTTGTGCATCGACCAAGTGGAGGGCATCAATGCAAGGAGAGTCTGATGCAAGAAAGGAGTTTGGTAAGGGGGCTATGGCCCTGGAGGTTTATGGTGAATTTTCTGGAAACAAAAACGCCCTCAGAAAAATATCTTACTAAGCGTGGAGTGGAGATTAGGCCAGTGGCAGGATGTGTAGTAGACAACCAAATTATTGGGCATGCGAAGGGATTTAACCGGGTAATGAAGCGGGGTATTCGAGAAAAACTTGGAGACGATATTTTTATAAGGGCAGAACAATCGAAAATTTCTACTGATCTTAATGAATCATCATTGCTTATAAAACCAGGGTCTGGAGTGACGTTGGGTACAATAAAGGAGATCATTCAAGCTCGTGGTGGTAAGGAGCTGTCAGAAATTTGGGAAATTGATAAGGGCGGAAATGGGGATATCAAAATCTGGAAGATACCAACAGACGATACGGCGCATCCACCAGGAGCAACGATTGAGTTTTGGTATCGTGATGATTTGGGGGAATGGAAAAGGAGATTAACGGCCTAAGGGCCTACGCCATTGACCCGGTAGGGCCGATATGGCTAGAGCCTCCAAGGTTTTTCTACGTAGGCATTTGCGTCCATACCCATACGGACACAATCTTAGGAGTACAGGCGAGCATGGAAGGGGGAGTAATTGACCTTGGCTTGGAAGATCCCACTCTACTTCGAATTAACTGATAGGAATTTGCTTTTTCAAGGGTTTTTATCGGGGCGCCGGTCCCGCCGGGTTTGAGGGGGTTCAGGGGGAGAAAGGGTGAAAAATTTGATTTCGGCCTTATTCATTCTGAAACTTTTATGGATTTTTGAGGGAAAAGTCAAGATTGTCTGACTTCTAATTCGGGTTCCGGCCAATTTCCCTTGAGTCCAGACACGAAAGTCCAGCAGCCTCTTTCGAGAGGCTTTGCTGTTAGACGTTTTTTGAACCAAACCGATCGGCAATCAGCCAATCGAGAATACCGGGAACTCTTCTGCGGGGAGCGGCTCGGCGTCCAAAACCAGAACTTTCCCATCTTCCAATGGCAACTCGGGATTGCGCCATGCTTCGGAATCGTTCTGGTGCCACCATTCTTCGGGCGGCGGCAGATGTTCTTCCGGCGGGGTCGGCCACCGAATTTCCCAACCTGGCGGCAACGTTTCAGGTTCCATGGATTCGATGTCGAAGGGTGGATCGGGTGGTGGCGGCAGCGAGATAATCCCTAAATGGGGTCAGGGTAAGATTTTACTATTCCTGAGAACTCATCCATCTTCTCAGAGAACGCGGAAATTACTGATAGGAATTCGCTTTTTCAAGGGTTGCTTATCGGCGCGTCGGTCCTGCTGGGATTGAGGGGGTGCAGGGGGAGAAAGGGTGAAATCTTGTCTTCATGGAGAGATTTGGCCATGAAAACAAGCTGGGGTCAAGGCTGTGAGCCATGAATCTACTGGACCGCTCTGAAATGGTGGGGGGCAGTCGAAAAATCGGGGGGCTCCGGACACAGGAGTGCGGCAGCTTTCATTGGAAGCTGTTTTCGCTGTGCGGAAGTATGCCCTTCAGCCCACGGAGAACGTAGGAAAGTCTGCGAGTTCGTTGGGGTCGTCCCCATCGAGAACGAGGGTATAGCCATCGTCCAGCGGCAGCTCGGGGGCCTCCCATTCGCCCGGTGTGTCCTGCCACCAATCTTCAGGTGGCGGATCTGTCTGATCGCTCCAGCTCCAGTGGATCGGAACATTCAGCGGCTCCATCGTCTCGATATCAAAGGGCGGATCGGGAGGTGGCGGAAGCGAAATGATCCCTTCCCAGATTCCGTGCAAGCGCAGGAAAAATTCGATCTCCTCAAAACGAACGATTGTGCCGACGTTTTTCATTTTGCCTTTGCAGCAGGGGCACCGCTGTGGGTCTTCTCCCCAGGTCTTCAGGATCAGATCGCGCCAGAGCGGTCTCAAGGCACGGTGGCTTTTTGGTTCCGGGGCAGGCAGGATGAAGAGGGTCTCGGGTTGACGTAGGGGTTGTTTACGTTCTTCAACTTTCGGCAGCGTTGCCATCAGCGGAGGGCGGACCGAGTGTTTGAAGTCCCATCCCCGCCTCTTGTTGGAGTAGCGGCCATAGTAGCGAATCGTCTGTTGGCTTTTCGGGGGGATGTGTTCCACCGTAGCGGCGATGAAGTCGGAGGCGGTGAAGACCTGGAAATTCTGCTTGGTGTGCCAACTGCGTTTCGAGCGATAAATCACTTTCTTTGCCTTCTCGTTCCAGGTGACTTTCTCAAGAGAAAAAGGGGCACGGAGCATGTATTCGGCGAGATTGCGACGACCTGCAATGTTGTGAGAACTGACAGGTTTGTCGCCCGCGTCGAGACTGAAGCCGCTGTGTTTCCAGGTGAGCATCTGGTCAGCTTTCTTCCGGGAGAGGAGTTTTTCCCGGACGAGAGTCTCGATGAAGCGGTGCCGGAACAATTCGATAAGCGGGTCAAGGGTCTCTTCGGACATGAGATGGAAGCGATTTTCCGAATCGACCAGGCCCGTGGCGCAGAGAACGTGCAGGTGAGGATGGAAGCCGAGATAATCTCCGAAGGTCTGGACAGCAGCGATGGCGGCCAGTTGTCCGCCTGGGAGATCGAGACGAGTCCGCATCCAGTCACGCAGGGATTCGATCGAGACGTGGAAGAGAAGGGTGAGCAGTTTTCTCCGCTTCCTAAAGATGCCGCGGAGGACTTTGGGAATCGTAAAGACGATCTGGCGGTGTGGGACATTGAAGCAAACTGATGAGGCAATCCAGTCAGCTGTCTGAATCGCCTTTCGTTGGTGGCAGCAAGGGCAGTAGCCACGCGTTTTGCAGGTGAACGCGAGGAGTTTTTCGTGTCCACAATCCGGGCAATGGAGACGGGTGAAGCCCTGAGCGAGATCACCGCAACGGTAAAATTTCTCCACGACTTCGACGGCTTCGGGGCGGAGCGGACCGTGAGGTTTGCGATAAATGGCTTCGTATTTGTTTTGAAAATCGTCCCAGCCATGATGAATAATTTGCCAGAGTGGTGAGGCGCGAGGACGACGGGGTCGATAAACGGACGGCATAAGTGCTCATATGAACACTTGCAGGCCATTCCTATCAATACTGTTCACATACGCAGTTAAGGTGGTTTATAGGCCTCGGTGAATTTCCCGAAATCCTAATTTTTCAGATCTGCGTAACAGCTTGTTGAATAGCGACTTCGGCGGAGGTTCTATCCCATAGGCGTCAGGTTAAGGGAAGCGCCGAGCGAAGTTTGAGTGCTATAGTGATCCTATCTGACATCGATAATCGCGAACGCTTCTCATAGCGGTCATGATAATTCTGTTGTTCAGCAAGCCGCGCCATTAAAGTAACAAAGTCCCCAGCGGCGGCCAGTTGGATCATCGGAGCTACCCACGCGAAGATTCTTTCGAGACTTTTACTGATGCTCACGACAATTGCTTCACAAGGGGCTCCACGGGCTGGCTCTTCGAGCAGTCGGAACACCCCCAGGTTTCCCATCGAGATCATCAGTAGCGCCCATGCCCACAACAAAGTCTCAACGTGGTAAGTGTTGGTGCGGTGCTCAGCAATAGATTTTAAGTGAGTCAGACTTTTGGAGATTTTAAACAAGTTCTCCACCCTCCAGCGTAGACGGTAGAGTTCATAGAGCTGGGTATCGTCAGCTTGCTCGGTGTCTAAATTGGTGACAAAAAACTCCCAACTTTGCAGAGCTAGATAGGTCTTTGTTGGTTGCTTTCTACATTTTCGTTTCGCCGTATCTTTCAGTTTACGACGTCGCTGAGCAGCGATTTTCTCAGGAACACAAATGATGACAAGCCTGCTAGGTAAACGCTTTGCCGCTCCAAGCAGAACCTCCGTTGAAAAGGTTTTGTTAGTCTTCTGAGAGCGGGCACTTGCGAGTTTGAGTAAGTCGACTCGCTTGCCGTCTGGGGTCATCACGACAATACTCGGGTTAAGACGACTCAAGTAAAAGCCCCCCTTCTTTCCGATGGCCTCAAAGACCTCGAGAACGGCGTAACCAAGGTCACGGATGACAAGATCACCAGCTCGAACGATACCTCTAAGAATGTCAGGGGCGGCTGCTTGATCAGGAACGCAGTAAGGCCCGAACTCGGCCTGAAGCCAGCGCCCTGTGAGTAGCTCGAAAGTGAACTGAAGCTTGAGCTGAGCCGATTGGAAACCGTCACGACTGGAGGCACCGGGAAAGCTCTTGATCAGGGAAGGGTGCAACCGAATAGTGGTAGAGTCTCCCACTAGAATTCTGGCAACGCGGGGAAGGTTTTCAAGACCATGAGCAGGTAAGGCGCGGTAAGCCTCGCGCAGTGTCGAGGTGACTAATCCTTTGATGAACTCGACACTGCTGGCATTAAAACGCTCAGAGAGAGCCTGCTTGGAGATGGTTTTTCCTGTGAGCAAGCCAACCTCAATGGCAATCTCACGCAGGGAGCAATATCCTGAGGAAACGCATGAGACAACCGCAGTGGCAAAGATTTGCGGCGTGAGTATTTTTCCTTCGCGCACGTGCCAGCCGGAACGGCGTGCAAGTTTGATGATTTGCGAGGGCTTACGGAGAATGGACGATAGTAGATCTTTCACCGGCAACGTGCATGGGCACGCCTCCTGTCAAGTTTAATTGTTCGTAAATTGTTGAAATTAAACGATTTATAACTTGTTCACGAACTGCTTAACCTGACGCCTATGAGGTTCTATCCCCAATAACCCGGCCCCGTTTCTGGGATTCCCCCCTCAACCCGCAAAAGAACTGATAGCTAAAAAAACCCACCCGTGCGAGGCGTGAATTTCCCCGACTCATCTCAACCGAATATTCGGGAGATAAGCCTCATCCGATCTCTACTTGTAGAGCAGATCAGGATTGGTCGAGCTTTCTCTTACCACCGGCCTAGTTGTCCGCATGGGTGGCGTGGTGGGCTCTGGTTTTGGCCCAGTGACGCAGGCGCTCGATCTCTTCGCTCATCGTCGTGGCGAGTGGCACGGAGTCGGAGAGGACTCCTCCGAGATCCAGCTCAGTCGGTTCGCGGTCTTCAGGGAAGGCGCGGTGGAGCGCCTCGACGAAGGCGGCTTCGATCTCGGCTCCGGTAAGCAGCTCACTCGCCCGGGATAGGACTACCGAGTCATAGGCGACTCTCTAGCGGCCGTATTTCTCAAAGACGATATCCCAGATGTCGGTCCGCTCTTTACAGTTTACCCAGGTTCTCGCAACTCTTGAATATAGACCGGACTCTTCTACGCTCGTTCACAGAGTGAGCAGAGCAACGGTCTTCCGCGTCACACCCCCGGCCTTTAGGGCCTCGACTCATGCATCCTTGTTCTCGCATGTTTGGCCAAAACTTGTTATCTGGGGGCATTTCCATTAAAACGAGCTTTAGAACAAACTTTCCAACAATCCCCTTCTTTTGACCGGTTCCAAAAATCGATCAAATCCTGCGCTTTCATCTCGTTTCTCGGACCTTTGTGATTTGATCAAAAGAGCAGGAAAGTTCCCGATTCGTTCACTGTCCTAAAACATGACAAAATTGCATTGTCTTGAATTATTTGAACAAAGTCGATTTTTCAAGCATCGCAGCCGAAACGCAAAAATTACGAATTGGCCTGACCCAACATCTAGAACATCGAATCAGCTTCCTTGATCGTCTTAATCCTTGGGAGAAAATCGAAAGCTTTCCCTCTATCAGTCAGGAAACAGAGTGAATTCAAAATGCTGATCCGCTCTCTCTTATCGGTCACCCATGGGTTGATTGAAAAAAAGTTCCGCCAAAACTTTTCGTCTTCATGCGTTCTTGTGCGGCTATGTGCATCACGATGCAACATTACTAACATTCGCATATTTATTGATTTATCGAAACTATTTGAGGGCAGCTAATGGGTAGTTTAAATTTTGCTATGAAAGCTAAAAAACCTTCTACCTCCGGCTTCTTTCCCAACGACCTTTACAAACAGCTGAAAGAGAATCCTGTAGCATTTCGACAGGCTGCGGATCGATCCCGCAACCGGGGCATGGGTATCCCCTCCCAGTTTTGGGAATCGCTTTCTGCAGAAGAGAAGGCCCAGTCAGAAGCTATCTCCGTAATGGCGGCACTTCATGCCAAACCCTCAAACTGGCAGTGGGCGGCTAAGGATTTGGAGGACTTTATTGGTATATCTGCTCGGGCGGTGAATAGAGGCGTGTCGACTCTCAAAAAACTCGGATGGATCGGACACGTGAACGTCTACATCGAGGGAGAAATCCTGGCAACTTACATACTTACCTTCGATCAACAGCTTGAGGATGCGGATCGCAAAGGTAGATTCTCCCTCTGTAGTCACTCCGGGAATTGGATGTTGAGAACACCCCGCAAGAAGCGGATTGCTGTCAAAAGCCCTCGCTGGATGCAAGGCTCCGAATCAGACTTCATGTGTGAACGGCGTGTGCACCGACATAATATATCCAGTAAAGAGTATTCCTCCCAAACCCTCCTTAGGAGGGCTCAAGAAGATCCTTCTTTGCCTGCGGCACCTGAAGAGGTTTCGACTTCCAAATGCCATCTGATCCCGGAGGAAGCTGAAGAAAGCGGGTTAAAATCAGATGACTTCAGATATCGCCCTCCCCGGGAAAAACCTGAAAATCAAATCACTCTTGATTCCCGGACGGAAGAGCAAATCCAGAATGATCGTGAGCTCGTTCAGGAATTGGAGCACTTGGGTCGGAAAAGGGACGACAGTGATTCATTTGACAACAAACTCGAATACGAGGAGTTCGTTAACGAAAAGATCCTTCCTCGATTGCTCCCCCCCTCTGCAACTTCCAAATCCCGGAAGAAGATCTGGAATCTTCAATGGGCCCAAGAACAAATGTGGGGCCTACTGTTTTTGCAACTATCTCGCCCCGGTGAATCGTGGAATCTCAACCAGGCACGGAGATTGATCCGGCGGATCGAGGAGGGTTACATCAATCCCCGGCAAATGAGGGTCGTTCTTTACTTCTTCGATTGGAGACGACACAAAAAACCCATCGAAGATTGGACATTCCGAGGCAAGAAAAAAAAGGAGAATGGCACCTTCGATTTCGTAGATGAGTGGAAAGATAAAGTCGACAGCAGCTTTAGGTCTTTCCGTCATGAGGGGCCCATGTGTGCTGGTTATGATCGAAACCAGCTCTACCCAGATGAAGACCAGATGCTGTCATGCGACATTCCCACAGTAGACCGTATTTTAGACGCGAAGAATAGACACATCTCGAATCGTCGGGAAGGAAGTGTTGAGGAGATCGGCTTCTATCGTGACAGCATCAGAAGCGATGATGTTCTCGGCTTCTTGCTTGCTCCCCCGAATTGCCCGCTTCCCAAAAAAGCAATGAAACTGATCGAGGCCGAAAAAGAGACATTGATTCAATGGCTCGCGACAGCGCGGGCCGGAGTCATACTCTGGGAGAAACAAGGACACACATTCCATACCGCATTAGGCGCAGATTTTGGAGATCGCGTGGTAGCAAAGCATCGCCAATTCGTGAAGCAGCTTCGTCGTCGTCTGAAAATCTATGACCTTTCAGACGAAGGCGTGATAGAGCTACTGTGATTCAATGTATCTGCGCCCCCTAGCATTGGACATCACAGAGAGCAAAAAGTTTGGTTCTCGAGAAGCCGTTGAAAGTCGCAATCTGCGAAATTTTCGTCGAATTCTCAATTCGTTTCATCTCTGCAAAGATCACCCAGCTTGGGATAATTTGCCAAACTTTCATGCGATCTTCTAAGTTCGTCGATTTTATTCATCTGCCCTAAACATGAATTCAGATCTCGTTGGGTTCATTTCCGACCTTAGCAGTAAAAAGACAAAGTTCTCCGCTTCGCCATAAGTCCGTTCAAAAACCTGCAAAGTAAAATTTCGACATCCTTTGCGCGAAAACTAAAAGCGGGTTGTCATTGGGGTGCATGAGGATTCTTCGTTACTCCCCTACTCGACCGGCAAACTCGGCACCTGCTTTCCAACGGCCTCTCGATTGACGATTCCAAGATTCACCTTGAGACCACTTCTTTCGACATTGCCCCGGAGAATTAGAACCTTGAGGGAGAAGGTTGCACTCGCCAACACGGTCGCGACAAAGTTTTTTAAAACCCGGAAATGCGGTCTCTTGCGCTCTGTTGCGGCATACTGCACCCCGTGCAAATTAGGACTAACATTGCCACACGACCAGGCAATAGAAAAGCCTAGACCGAACGAATTTCGGCATCTAAATTCCTCTATTTCTTGACTATGATTGCCACACCTTTAGCGCCTACGAAATGAGTTACTCTTCAAAAACCCCGGGAAAGCACCAACGTGCCGCCGAGCTACTACGGCAGCGTCCCTTCAACTTTATTAAGTATGGACGCCGCCGCGAGGTGATACCGAAGAACTTCAAATCCAATGGAGATGCCGAGGGGTGGGCTGAAGCGACAGCTATCCTGGCGAAGCTCCGATCCAAACCAGCAACCTGGCAGTGGACGGCTGACCGCCTCCAGCATTTAGGAGGGTTTACGGATCGTATGGTTCGCCGGGGTATGAGACGTCTCAAGGCGGACGGTTGGGTGCATCACGTCAATCTCTATGACGAGAATACGAAGCTGTTGACGACGTTTGTTATGGTATTCGAGGAGCCGCTCACGGACGAGAAAAAGAAAGGCCGTTTTTCGATGATCCTCACAAAGAAAGGATGGCTGCTGAAGACACCGGGAGGATCTCGTGAATTGGTCCAAAATTCTAATTCAAATGAAGAGGAGGTGTCGGTACACCGCCCGTACCGACATAAAGGGTCTATATCAAGAACCCAAACCCTTAAAAGGGCTTCCTCAGATTCTCTCGGCTGCGCCGAAGCTGAGAACCCTATCTCGGTCGCTTCCCCAGTCTCGGAGAACCAAAAGCCAATCAACCCGGTAGAACCTCCCGAACCTCCGAAGGAGGAACTGATCGCCAAGCGGGAGCGGATCACCCGGAGGCTCGAAGAGCTGGGCAAGCAGAAAGACGACTCAGAGGATGCGGAGCTCGCATACGAAGAGTTCGTCGTAACGGAAGTCATCCCGGAGCTGACTCTCCCCCCGAAGAAAAAAGACAACGAGGCCCGGAGGAAGCTCTGGTGCCTGAACTGGGTCGAGGAAAGTCTGCTGGGGATGATCCTCCTGCAGATGAGCACGTCACCCGGGTGGAACGTCAATTGTGCGCGTCGCATCATCAAGCGCGCCGACGAGGGCTACCTCCAGTGGGAAGATCTGAAATCGATCCTGTTCGCTTTCGATTGGAACCGCGGAAAGGACAACCGTAAGACGTTGGACGCCATGACCTTCTACGGTAAACGCCCGGACGCGATGGATGGAGGTCGGATCAAGACGATTGATGGTTGGGGCCTCGGGGTCAAGGCGGCGAAGCGCACTTACGCTTACGATATAATCCAGACGGTAAAGGAGCAGCGGAACCGACTCTACCCGGACGAGGACAGCGAGTGGGCGGTGAGTCACGGCTTCATTGGTCGCGTCGACGGGGCGCTGGACGCTATCGTCACGGGTAAGATTGATCCTGACGAGGATAGGGAGTTTGCGCACTCCGTGTGCAACGACGGACCCTTAGCCTACGCGTTTTCAGGCAAGCCCCGATCAGCGAAGACACAAAAGAAGATCGGCGAATCGCATGACGAGCTTGTGAATTTCATGGCGACGAACTACACGGGCATTCTGCTCTACAAATCGAAGGGTCACTTGATCCCCGGCGCCCTGGGCGTTGAACTGGACGAGGTCCGGAAAGCACACCACGAACACGTGGACAAAGTATCACGGAGAATGAGTTATCACGGACTATCCAACACGGAGGTAGTCCCACACATTTGATGGAAGAAGACGAAAATATTCGCCGGGCAGGCGACGTCACGGCAGTGCCTGACGACGTAATGCGGTTAGCCGAGGCGCTTTCGGAGACCTCTTCCAGCCACATTTCCTAGACAGAGAGCCTCCCATCTCTTTTTTTGGTTCTAGTCCCCTGATCGCGCTCCAGTTCTTTTCCGCAGAATTCATCAACGTCATGGAGTTGCTTCGTTACCTCCCCGTGAAGCTATGCATTCCGGACACATGGAGGGGAGCGATCCCAGCGGCCATATATTATTGATTTCATATTTACCGTTACTAGCCAGGCGGTTCGGGGGAGGATGTGAGAGTGCGGTCAAAATATCGGCTCTCTCGGACCTTCAGCCAAATTCTCAACTCGCGCCCCTTTTCTCTATAACTCGTTGGCGCTCATAGCGCTAAGTAGGGACCATTGCCCACTATGGTAATTATCGCTTTCTGTAACCCGCTGTTTACCAACTGATTACAGAAGCACAAAAGGACCGCACTGGTCCTTTTTACCCCATCTTTAGGACCGGACTACGGCACAAACACGTCTCTTACGACCTGAATACTGCTCTCGAACCCCACGTAGAGGTCCAGCATCGTCAGTTTCGGCTCATCTTCCTCCGAATAGTGGGGGACAGCGTAGGCACTCACCACACGTCTGCTCTGCTTCTCTCCTGCTGCGTGACGCATCAGTCTGGTCATTACCCCAAGCTACATGCTCCAGGTTCTCGAAAGCCAGTAGGCCCTCAGGAGGGAGTATGTGGATGGGTGTCAGTGGGAAGTTCCCTCTGAACTGACTTGTCCGGCCGGCATCTACCCAACACATAGGCATGGAGATGTAGCCCGGCTGACATGGGATGACTCTGTGGTTTCAGCGCTTAGGTCCAAGACATCTCCCAGCCGATACAATCAGTTCGACTTCTTCATAAAGCCAACGTCGTAGCCCTTTTCGCGCCCTGCCCCGCAGGCAACCCGATTACTCAATCCCCTCTCCTGCCTGTGCTGGATCGCATCCTGCATACGAATCTATCCCGCCTGCCCCGCAGGGCGCGGGTAGACATGATAGCTAGAAAAAAGCCCCACCATTTCAGGTAAGACTTTCTCTCTCGATAACCGATCAGTTCAAACCGACCAGTCCATCGAACAGCCCGTGAAGGGCCTGGGTGCGGTTCATGACCACATTCGGATTCGTGCCCTTCATGCACTCAGTCGCCGCGTTGAACAACGACCACGCATTCCGGGGACGGAAGTCCTCGTAGGTGGGCTCACGCCATTCCTTCAGCACGGCAGGGATCTGGCTGGGCGTGATCGCCTGACAATCCACTGCCTTGATCACGAGATCGTGAGCCTGGGGGTGGGTGACGCGACGATCCCGATACCGCGCAATACGTTCATCGATCTGGAGAAATCGCTCCCCGAGACGACCGACCGCACGCGAGGTCAGATGCCGCAGATCGCGCTGCGCAAACTTGGTGTGTTTGCGTGAGATCCTGACTTCCCCGCCAAAAGCGAGGTTGTCACAGACGAAGACCTTCGATCCAGCAACGAGACCGGCGGGGTAAGTCTTGTCATGCGAGTTCCTAATCCCGACGACCCAGCCGTAGTCCCGATCCTGACGACCCGGGAAGTTAACTTCAAGCAGCCCGAAATACCGTTGGCCTTCATGAGAAAGCGCATGGTGCTCTCCCGTAATGCGGAAGCCGGCGGATTGCAGTTGTGACTCGACCTCATGGATCAGTCCGGCGTGAGCCAGCGGATACCAAGTGTCGGTGCCGTGTGGAGTTGGGATGTTGTAGACCGACCGACGGTCGACCAGTTCGGCGCCACAGTGAAGAAGCATTCCCTGCGGCGGCACTTGCTCACGGGGTGCTGGATTTTCAATGAGTTGATTCATAATGTTTTTGTTTTTCTGATTTGGTTTGATTGGAGGGCAGAGGGAATGCGACATGCACTCCCCTGCCCGGTTGAGTCCCGATGGGACGGTTTGAACTAGCGCCGGCGAGCCAGAAACAGCAGAAGAGCTGACACGGCTGCAACGATGAGCAGAGTCCCGAGGAAGGGTTGCAATAGCCCACTCAAGAAGGCTGCCGACGAAGAGAAGGCGATGATTGGGAAAAGCAGTTTCATTCTGTAGATGTCTTTCTTTTCGATCATTCGCCGGAGGAAGGCGCCAGCACAGTGACTAGCGCCATGACGACCAAGGCAATGCCGACGAACCGCAGACCCGAGCCGACTGGCTCCATGTCCGGAGCGACGACGTGCGTGGTTTCCGTGCCGCAACCTGTGAGCAGAAGCAGCACGCCGAGACACAAGATCGGAGTCGAAAGAGAAGACCAATTCATTTTGATCCCCCCTTCCATGCACGGCACTGGTCGAAGAAGTCGCAGTAGGAGCAGTGCAGTCCCGGTGAGGGAACAAAGTCCTCCGCCTCGACACCCTGCACATAGCTCTCCATCACCGCCATGAGCCGACGCCCCTGATCGGGAGTCATCGGACTCAGGGGAGTGACAACGAGCTTCGGTGTCTTCGTCTTGACCAGGTGATGCAGTTCCATGCCGCTCTCCGGGTGACCGGTAGCCTCCCGGTAGAGCACGGCGTAGCAACTCAACTGGATCTCATTGAGGTGAGCTACCTGTTTGACGTTGGGTGTCTGAGCCGTGGTTTTGAAATCCACGATCCGTCCACCTTGTCGCACAAGATCGATGACTCCTTTGAGGGGAGGTAAACCCGCAGCGATGAAGTCACGTTCTACGACGACCTCAACCGCTTCAGGTTTTTCAGCGAGCGGGATAGGCGTTTGCTCGAGGTAGTGCTCCAACATGTTCCACGCTTTTTCCTTTTGCTCGTCCTCCTTGCCTTTCCAGTCGATGCCGTCCTCGGGTTGGTCTTGCAGCCAGTGCTCAGAGAACACGGGCCAGAGAGTCTCGATGTCAGACGCTTCCCCACGCCATCGACGCAGGTTCCATTGCTGGAGCACCTTGTGAACGATCTGCCCGACGAAGAGAGCCGGGCTGGTGGCAGTGGGCAGGCGCTCGACATACTTGAAGTAGAACTTCAGTCGGCAATCCTGCCATGTCTTGAGCCGCGAGGCAGACAAGTAGTCCAGCGGGCCGGACTGCCTGTCATAAGCCTGAACCGGCGGGGCGAGGGTAGCCACGCTCATTGGCGACCACCTTTCCCGTTGCGGCTCTTCTTACCGTAGACCTCCAGCAACTCACTGATGAGCCCGGAAGCTTGCAGCTTGTTCAACTGACGCATCCCGAAGCCGAAGCGATCATGAGAGATCTGTTCCACCGTAGCGGGTTCGATCTTGTTCTCATCGATCAGCTTTTCCAGGAAGGCCCTTTGTTTCTCCGAACACGACCAGCGATCAGAATGATCGTTGGATTCGTTGCCGTTATCAATGCGATATTGGGTTCTCCCGTTACCGTTGTGGGTTCCGTTTCCATTGCTGGTTCCGTTTCCGTTCTGATGAGATTTCGCACTCCCGTTGGGGAGACCGTATTCATCCCCGGGGACGAAGCCGGTTTCCTGGATCTCCCGGTCCACTGCGTCTTGCAGCAGATGGTAGATCCGTGCAGCCTCTCCCTGAATATCTCCTGAGTCAGTCAGTTCGGTCTCAACAGAGACACTGAACTGATGACTGGAATATCCGGGCAATCCGCATTTCTTGCAATATTGTGATGTTAGGGTAATTGCCATTTTTGCTATTTCCTTTCTGTTTTTGGTTTTGGCTCCCACACGCAAAAAGGCCCGACTGCAGAGAAGCAGCCGGGCCTTCAACATGAGAAGCCGTTGTTATGATGTGATGATCAGCCGGATGACTGATCCTGACGGTGTTGTCCTGCCAACTCGGGCCAGTCTTGCGAGGCTACATGCCACCCTGGAGTCCCGTTGAGGGATTCGGTAAGGAGGCGATCCACGAGCTTTGTCATCGGAATGCGACGACGTTGAGCTTCATGGTAAAGCGCCGCGACGACCGGTCGCGAAATGACGGGCACGTAGTGCTTTGCCATCAAAGATATATGACACGGTAACGGGGACTATTGCGCTTTGATCAGTTGCTCTTCGGACCTCTATCTTACGGAAAACAATATGATGCAGGGCAATTCATCAGAGAGCTTCTCTACTACCTGCTCCCCGGGAAGGAGCCAAGTCCAGGGGCGCGGGTCGTTCTCTGTCCACGTTGGGATCTCAAACACACAGTCCGCTCATCGCGATTGGCGCCCCCTTTGGTTCATGACAGACCAATAGACTCACGGCTAGCTGCATTGACTCTAACACGTTTTCATGGTAAAATTTTCCCATGAAGACAAGAACTCACCCTTCCTCCCCATGCACCCCCTTCAGTCTCGGTCGGACCTACACACCGATAAGAACTCCTTAAAAAAGCAAATTCCTGCCATCTATCAGTAATGACTACGAACTGGTTCATCAGAGCAAATAGGGTGCTGGCACGCCTTTCCCCGATCTTTGTGTTGGTTACCCAATTACAGGCAGCAGACCCCAAAGGGGTGCTTGTATATAAGGACTCACCCAACGGAAGGGAAGACTTTGCAAGTGTACGTGAATACCTTTCCATCGAGAAACACGGAAGAGTCGTCAACTACACCCCTGTTAGTGGCGGGAGTTCAGTCCGCGTTGAAAGATCGCGCTTCGTTGGGTCGATTCAATACCCTGATCTGACCACCTCTACAATCGCCTCCCAAAATCAAATCGATCTTTTCAGTAAGCTAGTTGGGCAACTTCAGCAAGTCCTGACTAAATACCCCAAAGCGGTAGGTATTATTGACGATGATTTGCGCCGATTAGCTATTGCTCAGCAAATGCTTGGACAGGGGAAAGTTCTGGTGGCCGGGCAATGGAAATCAAAAGAGGAATATGAAGCAGCCTTTACCCCAAAAGGAAACTCGGTTGGTGAGTTTACAGTTGGCGAGCGGACTTATACGGGAGCAAAATTGACATCTGTTTTCGGATCATCGGTGAAATTCATGCACTCCGGCGGAGTAGGATCTTCAGATATTTCAGAACTCACTGATGAGCAAATAACACAACTAAACTCAACCTCTTCCAGCGTTAAGATTGATCGCGAGGAGTTGATGGCTACTGCGAAAAGCGAAAGTGAGGATGCCGACGAATCGCGGGAATCAGGCATGGCCAATAAGGCAGGACTTCCGGTGGCAGAGGGTAGCGTTCCAGAGAACGAAGGCGGAAAAAATTCTTTCAATCCTGCCGCAGGTGAACTTCTTAGACCTGAGATTCTGGAAGTTCTAGATTTACAGTCAAAGGGAACGCCCGTTCACGGTTTCAATGGATTCGAGCTCGGAGCCTCGCTGGACGAGGTGGCCGCAGTATTTTCCGAGAAGCACGGATTTGCTCTTGAGCCCGGTTCTTCAAGGAGCGAGGAAGTAACTCAGCGAGTTGAATTGCTTCCAGATGATAGCGGCGCGAAGATTCTACGGGTCACCTATTCAAATCAGAAGGAGGATGAATCATGGAAGATGGCATTTGTCTTTTCTTCCGGGATGTTAGTTCTTGTAGAAAAATCCTACCAAGCCCCTACTAGCGATTTGCTTTCAAAACTTCTTAGTGCAGCAAATATTGAAGAAGACGCAGATGTGATAGAAGGAAATATGCAGAGGGATATAGCTGTGCAATTAGAGGGATATGTACAGAAGGAGACATGGGATCAATCTGAATATATTCATTTCTCGAATTCGCGAAGTTTGGGCATTGTCGGCTCAATTGAGTTTCACTCCAGAAGCAGTGTTACTACTAGGAATATGATTACGATGGTGGACCTCGCTTTCTGGACCCAATATTTGCAAAGCCACGCTGACTATTTCAATAACGTGGTATCCTCGGTTGAACAAACAATCGTGAAGTTGGAGGAGCTTAGTAAGGGGGGTGGGGATGAGGGGGCATCGGTAAAATTTCAGATTTCGGGAGAATTTGAGGGTTCAAGGATTTCCGCAGGTCCTCTTCCACGACATATTGTCTATCCCTTAATTTGCAGAACATGCATTTTGAGCATTTTTCACTCCTCAGTAGTTCAGTCCATGAATCCTAATGAGGTGAAATGGTTTTCACGGCTCGGTTTTTGGCCTAGTTCTTACTCAGTGGGTAATTCCATTTCAATAAAGGAACCCAATTCTCAATATGAGGTCGTAGTAGATCCATGCGGAGCGGTGACCCTGTTTAGGGATGTGAAGCGTAAAAACACCGATCTCTAAACCTCCTCGATGTGGATCGACTCCCCATCCCGGAATCGGGATGACCTGCCGCATCGACACAAATCGGACGCTTTGAACAAGCGCTGATCACTTCACCAGCGTCATCAGCTTATCGTAGTCAGTGACCATGTCGTATTTGACTTGGTCGGAAGAGATCTTGGCGAAGAACTTTTTGGCACAATCGATCCGGGCCTTCTCGATCTCACGTAGCTCCAAGGTGGACATGCTGCCTTTCGTCTCGGCGATGAAGTAGACGTGCTTCACTTTGCCGTCCTCGAAGGCAATCGCCCAGTCGGGATTGTAGTCGCCTACTGGCGTTGGAATGGTGAACCCCCGGGGGAGTTTGGCGTAAACGGTGACTTCGGCGCTAGTGTCGAGTTCTTCGACGAAGCTCCTCTCCACTTTGGAATCAGTGAAGACGTAGTCGTAGATATGATGGTTGGCACGGAAGGCCTTGCTGAAATCTTCCTTCGGCTTCTCGGCAGTGAAGATCGAGAAATCGTAGCGCTCGTCGATGGGGTCGTAGGTGAGATGCTCGATGATCATCGTGGCCTTCTGCTCTTTGATGAGGCGGGAAGCTTTGGCGATGAAGTCTTCCGGGTTGGCCTTGAACTGGCCAAAGACGGATGGACTGATTCGACGCAGAATCTCCCCGACGGTTTGCCGGGTGAGCTGAGCCGCCGAGGCGATCTCGCCAATGAGGTCGTAGCGGACGGTGGATCGCAGGCTATCGCCGGCGGACTCTGTCTCCTGCTCCGATACCGTGAAGCCACTTTTGTTTCGGACATCGTCGAGGTCCAACTCATCGTTCTGCGTGCCCCGCTTCACTTGAAACTGCAGGCGGTTCACCTTGAGATGAGCATTCAGGGCACCGATCGCTTTATCGATCAACTCGTCGCCATCGAAGGCGACGGTGTAGGCCGCCTTCTGATTGATCTTCCCCCAGAGGGCCTGGAACTCCTTCTTGTGAAAGTTGTCATTGAGAACGTTCTCCTTCGCACGGCGATTGTTTTCGATTTCCGGCAGCGCGGCATCGGAATAGATCGCATCGACGAGAGCGAGCACACCATCGGTGTAGGGTTCGAGTTCGGCGGGCAGTTTGGCGATAGTCCCTTCTGCTTTTGCCGTGTGGTAGGCCTCAGTGATCTTTCCTTCGACGTCGCGGTATGCGTTCTGAATGAGCCAGAAATCGATCGTGCTGGCCATCTGGCTTTCGATTCGGATCTGCTCACCTTCGGTGTTGGTGACCAGTTTCCCGGTGAAGTATTTGGCGTCGGCGGTCCGGGGGCGATCTGAAATCGCATCGGACAGGTCGGACTGGAGCCCCTTCACAAAGTCCTCGTAGGATTCATTGGCGACCACGGTCAGAATATTCGTTTCGTGAGCGGTTGCCGGGTGATCGATGCGTTCCCCGTATTGGTTCACACAAAGCCTCATCCCACGGCCCACTTCCTGACGGCGTGAGATCGTGCTGTCGCTGTGCTTCAGCGTGCAGATGACAAAGACATTGGGATTGTCCCAACCTTCCCGCAGAGCGGAATGAGAAAAGATGAACCGCGTGTCTTCTTCAAAGGAAAGGAGCCGCTCCTTGTCCCGGAGAATGAGATCGTAGGCATCGACATCATCGGTCAGACCTGCACCTTCGCCGCGAGCCTTCACTTTCGGATCGGTCATCTTCCCCTTCTTATCGATGGAGAAATAGCCGTTGTGGGTGCGTTCCGGGGAAATGCGCTTCAGATACCGCTGCCAGGGGCTGTCTTCCAATTCGGCGAACTCATCGACGAGGCGGGCATATTCTTCCTCGAAGACCTGCCCGTATTCTCCCGTGAGAGGTTCTCCAGACTCGTCATCGTAGAGGCGATACTTGGCCACTTCATCGATGAAGAAGAGGCTGAGCACTTTGATACCGAGAGGATGGAGCTGTCTCTCCTTCTCCAAGTGGGCTCGAATCGCTTCACGAATTTGAATCCGGCGCAGCGCTGGCTCGTCCTCTTCGCCGCTCAGCTCGCCGGCTGACAATACTTTGCCATTGGAAAAGGTGATCGTATCCCGAACCGCATCGATCTCAGAAATGACGTAGCCACGATACTGGCGGAGGCCTCCCGAGAGTTCCTCAAGATTGGCGTTCACCCCCACTTTCCGGGGACGACGAACGATAGCGCCGGTCGCCATCTTTTCCTCGAACTCGAGTCGGGCGAGAGGGGCCTGCTTCGAGACGAGAATGCTCTCCAGGTAAAGATAGCAGCTGATCCCAGTGAGACCTTTTTGGGCAATGCCATGGACCGAGATCTTTTTGACGAGCTTCTGATTGTAGGCGTCGAGAGCGTCGAGGCGATGAATCTTGTTGTGTTCCGTCTTGTGAGTCGCGGAGTAGCGCAGGACAAAGAGCGGATCAAATTCGCGAAGGGCATCAGTCGTCTTCTTGCCCTCCATCTTCTGCGGTTCATCGAGGATGAGAATGGGCCGGTTCGCTTTGATCACGTCGATAGGCCGCCGGGACTGGAAGTCGTCCAGCTCTTCGTAGATGCGGCGGGCGTCTTTGCCCGTCGCGTTGAAAGCCTGGACATTGATGATCATTACGTTGATCCCGGCCCCCGAGGAAAAACTCTCGAGCTGATGCAGTTGCCGGGAATCGTAGGTGAAAAAGCGAGCCTGTTTTCCGTAGTCCTGCAAAAAGTGCTCGGCGGTGATCTCGAAAGACTTCTGCACTCCCTCGCGAATCGCGATGCTGGGGACGACGACGATGAATTTACTCCAACCGTAACGACGGTTCATCTCGAACATCGACTTGATGTAGCAATATGTCTTGCCGGTGCCGGTCTCCATCTCGACGTCGAGATTGATCTTGGCGCTCTTGGTCGCGACCAGCTGGGTCGACTGCGTCAGATTCTGACGGCGCTGGACGGTCTTGATGTTATCGAGGAGAGCAATCTCATCGAGATCGATGACGGCGTTGCGAAAGGCTTCCGTGCCGAAATCCAACTCCGACTGCGGTTGCGAAGAGGGCTGCGCTCCGGGATCGAGGCGATAGCGGACGACCTCTCTCTTTGGCTGTCCCGTGAAGCAATCGGCCACGGAATCGACCGCAATGGTCTGGTAGGCTTTGTGGGTGAACTGGAGTTTCATGGACAAGGATGAAGGTTGAGGGATGAAGGTTGAAAATTCATGAATCGCGGCCTTTGGCGTTCTTGGAAATTGTCGTGAGAATGGCGATGAGTTGATTGGTTTCGTCCCGCAAGTCGGCGAGTTTGGCTTCAGCGACGACTTCGCCCCGGACAAGCAACTCGAGCCAATAGTCGCTTTCGTCCGCTTCTTTCAAGCAGTCGCCGATCTTGGCGATGAACTCGGCGTTGCTCCGCGAACGCCGCGCTTCCCGGTAGTTCGCTCCGATGGAAGTTCCTGACCGGAGAACCTGCCGACCGAGTGTCCGCGCCACGTCCGTCTTCGGAAGTGCCGAGAACATTTTCACAATCCGAAGCGCATACTCCGTCGTCCTGGCCCCTAGATCCTGCGGTTCCTCCGGTTTCATCCTTTTGCCTTCTTCCTTCAACCTTTACAGAGTTTTCAACTCTGTGTGAGGGCTCAGGGCGTGGAAGATCTGTTCGACGTTGATGCGGACGGCGTCGCTGGCGAAGGAAGCGTCTCGAAAGACGGCGCGGAGCGGTGCGCGCTTGGCGAGTTCTTTGACAAAGTCTTCGTCCACTCCGGTGTCGAAGCAGGCGGCGAGGGCGTTGCCGTCGACGAAGTATACGGTCTTGTCGGCGATGGTTTCGGTTTTGATACCCAGGGTGAGATCGACGCCCCAATCGAGGAGGACTTGGAAGAGGAGATCTTCCGGGGTTCGGTCGGACTTGATGTTTTCGACTTGGATCGCGAGACCCTCCTGGGAGACTTCGTCGGGGCGGTAGTAGACGTCGGCCATGTTCGAGCTGTCGATCTTGAGAACGCGGAAACCGGTGTCAAGGTTGGCTAGACGATCCAACAGGGTTTGGTGCTCGGGGGTACCCTGTTTGGTCTTGTCGATTTTGGCTTGGAGGTCGGCGCGGATCTTGGCGGCGGCGCGGCGGATGCGTTCTTTGCCGATTTCCGCGATGGTGGCGTAGCTGGCTTTGAATGCCTCGGACTTCTCTTCGCACGGTTCGGGGAGCTGGACCTGAATGTGTCGACGCTTGCCCCCGTCCTCGGCGTTGAGTGCCATGACGGCGTGGGCGGTGGTGGCGGAGCCGGAGAAGAAATCTAAATATATTCCGTCCTTATCTTCATTATCATTGATAACACACGAAAATAGTCGCGCAGATAAAGCCACTGGCTTCGGAAATCCAAACACTCCACGACCAATCAAAGAACTAATGTCTTTAGTTCCTTCTTGATTAAACGGGCCCACAAAAATTGACAAAGGCTTTGTTAGCCGCTCCCTCCCATCCTCATCTCGAAGGTATTGCTTTACACGAACGCTGATTTTTTCGCCTTTCTTGTTAATCACTACCTCGTTGTTCTCGTATGCTTTCTCGACACGATCTTTAGACCAAATCCATTGCTTATCGGGCCATATTTCTTCTCCATTATGGAGGATTGGAAAAACAAGATTTGGTCTCGGGTCCTTACTGGCAGTAGCAAGTGGCTGGGTTAAGTATCCACCCCTCACTGAATGTTTTTCGTCCCGTTTACTGTAGTCTTTCTTCTGATCTTCCGACAGAGGCGCTGCTATATTTTGAAGCGGACCCTTCGAATAAGCCAAAATATACTCATGAACGTTTGAAAAGCCCTTAGTCAATGCACCCGCGTTATACTTATTTTTCCAAATAATTTCTTCTAGGAACTGTTCAGGCCCAAAAATTTCATCACAAATTCGCCGTAAATTCGTAATTTCACCATCATCGATAGAAATAAATACGATTCCATCCTCTCGCAGCAAACTCCGTGCGAGCTTCAATCGGGGATACATCATACTCAACCACTCGGAATGAAACCTCCCGCTCATGCTCGAGTTCTGCTGCCACTTCTGGGCGTCGAAATTCCGATTCCCCTCCTCATCTTTTTCCCCTGACTCCTCCTCATACTCCCCACGGGTCATCGAGTAATTGTCATCGTAGATGAAATCATTCCCCGTGTTATAAGGAGGATCGATGTAGATCATCTTCACCTTGTTCAGGTAAGTCTCCTGCAACAGCTTGAGCGCCTCCAGATTATCCCCCTCAACATACAGGTTCTGCGTCGTCTCAAAATCGACGCTCTCCTCCCGACAAGGCCGCAAGGTCTTCTCAATCGGGGTGTTCGCGGTCACGAGCGCATCCCGTTTCCCCGGCCAATCAAGCCGATAGCGCTCCTGAGGTCCCTCGACAAGATCGCCCGACAACTCCTGCCGCAGCAAATCAAAATCAATCGCCCGCTTCAGCTTCCCGTCTGTGTCCTGTGTCTCAGTGACACAATTCGGGAACAGCTCCGCGATCTGCTCGATGTTCTCGCTCGTGATATCCGGCGAATGTAGTTTCAATTTTTCCATGTCAAATAAGGTCAGGTAGTGATGTCGACTGAGGCCGACGTCTCGATCGTGGTAATCGCAGCAGCCACTTCGTTGTAGATCGGAAGGTCCGCTTCTGTTTCGAGACTGATGATGAGAGAGTATTTCACTGGAGAGAGATGGATTCCGTGAAGCTCGTGCCCTTCGCGAAACTTGCGGTAGGCCCACCAGCCTTTGGCGGGATAGATTCCGATGTGCCCCATCTCAGCCAACTCCGCAGTGGTGCCCTTCCAAACATCCTGAACGAGCGAACCGCATTTCCCCCGGCGCGTCCCGCCGACAGCCCAACCGGGATCTGTAAATGTCTCGTCAGACCCTCGATCCTCTGCATCAAGACGTGCTCGAAAATCATCAAGAGGTTGATCTTTGTGAATTGGGCGAAAGCGAAGCAGGCTGCTCGCGTAGTGATATTTCTGGCTCTTCTCCCAAGTGCGCGATCCGGGGTTCGGCTGGATGAAATAGGATAGCGTTACTCGTAACGTCGCTGCCTGATCAGGGTGATCGCGCAGGATCTCCTTTGGCCATGGAAGCGCGTAGAGGTGGCACTCGTTCAGCTTCGCATCATTCCACTCTCCCCTGTAGGGCTGAATCTCATTCTCAGCAACGACGGTAGCCTGATTGGAAAGGCTATTGAGAACACGATCCTCATCGACAACGCCGTAGCCGTAGCTGCGGATAAGCGCCTCCACCTGCTCGGTTCTTCTGGCTTCGTGTGGATCGAGATTTTCACGATCTAGCAATTCCTGAGGCCAGCGCCCGCCGTGAACCAAGAGACCTCGAATCGTCTCGGGGCAGTAATCGGGGTACCTCTGGATGAGCCGGGCACCCACCCTAGAAACGAGTGCTGTTGCGGCACTGGTTGCATTGAAGCGCGTAAGCGGCCGAATCCGAAAATCCGTCGCCGTGCTCAAGGGCTGGAGCGAGTCAAAGTGGGGGAAGGAACCGTCTTCCGCCTGACCGATATTCCCCCCCTCCATAACGATATCCGGCCCGAGCGGCCAGTCAGGACGCCAATCATGGGAAGTGCGACTGAACGGGCTGAGGCCGTTCTGTGGAGCGATCGCTCTTGATCGCTGCGCTTCGTCGTCATCCTCCTCGATCGTCACCCGTCCAGTGACAGCTCCAACAGTCACTGCATTCCAAGCCTGTGCCGGATCCTCGATTGGAGAAGCGAGATTATGCGCTGGATATTCATAGTCATCCAAATGATTCCAGACATTACCCGCTGACAGGATGATCACGCGAGGTTCGCTAGACTCGTCATCAGTCCCGGAAGCAATCATGTCGATTGCACTCGACCAGGCACTTGGGTTGCCTTCCGTATTCGGACCAGGCGCGGTGACCGCCATGCAGAAGACCCTTGAGCGCTGAGCTGCCTTGATCTCGGGCAGGCTTACTGCTTGAATCGTAACAGCTCCGTAGTTCTTGGGTTTGTGTGGAGTGCTTGTCCGAATCAATTTCACTGATTCCAGCCGGTGAAGCTGCCGCCAAGTTTCCGTCGACAGCATCAAATCTCTAAGATCTCCATAGGCTGCCAGTCCCGCCATTGGGGTTCCGTGTTTGCTATCGTCAGAGGCATCACCGTCCCCGAATACAGTTTCGGTATCCCTCACTGACAAAAGAGGCTCGATTAGGGAGTGACCGCGATTGACGCCTGAATCGATAATACATACGGCGGGTGCGTCGTCTTCGGGCCATTCAATACGTTCAAGCGCCTCGTCGATCCATTCCTCCTGCTCGAATCCCGACAGGTCGGTGAGTCCGACACTGCACGGACGAGCCTTCCGGATCTCCGACAGCGCGTTAAGAAGATCGAGAGAGGACTCAAGCTGATTCCGCGTAGCGGAGGCGACGATTATGATGTGCTCGGGTAGAACCAATGTCTGTCCCGGCCCCGGTTCGGGAAGGTCCAACTGAAGGCGCTTGCCCTCGCTACGAAGCTGTGCCTCCCAGTCCTGCCCGTCTCGACGAATCCACAACTCGAACCATACGGTTTCGTCTGATGCTGGGAGTGGATCCGGATCAGTCCAGAGGGCATCGAAAGCAGCAACGGCGATCGACGCGATATTTGCGAGCAGTGGCCCGTTGCGGGGGCCAGTTACATTTCCCTCATCATCTCGGTTGTCCTTTTCGGGATTACCGTATGCCTCGATCTTATTCGCGAGTGTGCTCAGTTTGCCATATGGGACGAAGATTGCCGCTTTGGTAATCACTTCCTCCGCCTGCCCCTCGTGTCGGATGTTAAGAAGAACAACGTTATCCCCTCCGGCAAGATCTGTTTCGAGCTTCGTGAATGCGAGTGGAAAACCGGGTTCGGACTCCACGTTGAGAATGAGACCAAACGCTGCAGACAGCCCTCCGTCTTTACGCTCTTTTGCAATGCTTTCGAACTTCCGTTCAACTCGACCGACTTCCGACTTCAGCAGTGCTGCATGGGTTTTTCGATCCCGATCGAATTTAAGGAAACCACCTCCGCCCCGTTTCGTGTAAGAAATTTCTTCAGGTTTCGCCGACAGACGAAGATGCTTAAATTGTTTCAGGTGGTCGTCAGGCATTTTGGCAGATCAGGTTGGCGAGTTTAGAATCAGTGATTCAGATACATGCGCCGCTCTGTCAGCGCAGTCACAAGAGCATCATTCGTGATCTCGTCCAGATCATGAATCAGCATCTCTTTAATCGATTCCTCACAAGCCCGCGTGATTTCTGCGTAGCTCAAACAGTCTGCAGCCTTTTCGATTCGCCCCCAACTAAGGCGTTCCTTAGCTATATTGCGGAGGAGCTTTTTCATGAGCACCCGGACCTGGTCTTTCTCCGGAAGCCCGAATTCGACAAGATCATCAAACCGGCGAAACAGTGCTCGATCAAGTTTCTCGCCGTAATTCGTCGCGGCGATGATGAGACTGTTGCCCTGCATCTTTTCCACAAAAACGAGGAAGGAGTTGAGCACCCGTCGCATCTCACCTACATCACCGGCTGCATCGCGGGTGAAGCCAATACTGTCGAACTCATCGAAAAGATAGACGGCACGAGTCGATTCAGCAGTGTCAAAGATAAGGCGGAGTTTGGACAGTGATTCGCCGAGATAGCGACTGAGAAGGGAATCGAGCCTCACCACAAAAAGTCCTAATCCAAGTTCCGAAGCAAGAGCTGCAGCCGTCAATGTCTTGCCGCAACCGGGAGGCCCCGTGAAGAGCAGTCTCTGCCGGGGAGAAAGATCGTTTTCTTTGAGCCTGCTGAGGTTCTGCTGCTCGTTAAGTATCCTCGAGACTCGGTCCTTCAAAGTAGGCTCCAGCACGAGATCACTGACCCTGACGTCAGTATGCACCGGCTCCAGCAGTTCCCCGGCCTCTCCTGTCGGGGCGGAAAAGCTGAGCACATTCTGCTTTAGCGAATTCTGATCAGCTTCTTTCTTAGAATGCTTGACCAGCTCTCGCAACTCGTCTGCGAGTTTCTGATGCCCTTTTCGTGCTTCCGCAGCCGCCACTTGCAGAGCGACCGCATAGAACCGTTCATCATCTCCTTTGGAGTGACTTTGAAGCAGGGATTTGATCTGTGATGCGTTGGCCATGAGCTCAGATTTCACCGCCAGACTAGAGTCTGACAAGTAGTATGGAAATATTGAATTTTGACTTCTTTTCGTGATTTTGAGACACAGATAGCTAACTGGGGGTTTTCTTGCAAAGTAATTCCAACTCCGACTTGAGCGTATTGAGGTCCCGGTTGAGTTCTACCCGTCGATTGAATTGCTTTTCGTTGTTCACTTTGGAGGTAAGCTGGCTGACTTTTCGTTCTAACATCCGGTGTTCCTGACAGCGTTCGATCCAGCTCTCCAGCGACTCGCCAGCACGGGACGCAAGGGGAAGCATCTTGGCAAAATGCGCTGCATAGAGCCGCTCCAGATCTAACGAGGCAGGGAGCGGCGAAAGATCGCCCTCCTGCGGGGGAGTCGAGAAATCAGTGGTAAACCGCGCTCCGAGGACCCACTTCACCAGCTCCGCCTCACTCGGTCGCTTGAAGGCTGCACTATAGGCCTGCTGCCCGTCAGAGCGGCGCAGCTCAAAGATAAGAGGCTGCGGGATCGCCTTGTCCAGGTAATCGAGAACATCGAGATGCAGCTCATCCCCCTTTAAAAGAAGCCGAAACACCTGAATCTCGGGGACTTGCTTTGTTGCGACGATTCGAATCGTTTCAGGAGCGAGTTTTGCCGCCCATCGGATTTCCTGAACTTGTTGGGTCAGTCGGTCTCGCATTCTCGTCGTTGGACGAAGAGAGGCGTAGATCCGCGCTTTCGGCACGACACGATTGACTTGGGAACTGTCGGGATAATCAAACATTCTCCTGAGACTGAACGACCAGAAATCCAATGAGCTCGAAGTCATCGAGACCTTTGATGGAATCAACCAGGGCGGTCGTGGCCCCAGGAGTGAAGAGGCTATCGACGTCGCCCTCTTCTTTGACGTCGACCATGGACCGGATCGCTTGATCGAGAAGGTCAGAGTATTTGCCCATTTCGCGTCCATCCCTCGTCGCTGCGTTGAAAGCATGGCACAATTCAGGAATGGGTTCGGATCGTCCCTTGCTCGCGGTCCGGGCCAGGTCAAGCAGGCGCTTCACCTCTGTGTGCTGAATGTGGACGTCGCCACTTTCAGCGATGTAGACGAGGTAGTAGGGATGGAGGCGGTTGAGTTGGTCGATATTGACGCCCTCGTTGCGGTTACGGAGGGCAAAGAGAGCACCAGGAACGAGTCCCTTCTCAGGATCGGCGGGAACAATCGCGTGCATGCCATTGGGCGTGCGTGAAGGATCTCCGTGTTCTTTCACGTAGCCCACCAGATCCATGCGAAAATCGTTCAGTCCGAGGTCGGTGATTGAGATGCCGGTTTTGAGGTCTTCCATCTCAATGACTTCGTCCTGAAGTTTCCGCAGTTGCTCTTTGCGGTAGGAGATCTCATTCGCCTTGGGGTCGAGGACGTTGTCGCTGGCGGTGCCGGCGACGTCGACAATCACCATTCGATTTTCGACGCGCTCCTTAAGGTTGATATATTCATCGAGGGAGATGTCGGGCCAGTAGTTGACGAGCTGAATGGATTCATTCGGCGAACCGATTCGGTCAACCCGTCCGAAGCGCTGAATGATGCGAACGGGATTCCAATGTATGTCGTAGTTAATGACGTAATCGCAGTCCTGAAGGTTTTGTCCCTCCGAGATACAGTCCGTGCCAATGACGAGATCGATCTCATGGGGTTCCTCGGGGAGAATGAGGTCCTTGTCTTTCGCGATCGGGGAAAAGAGCGTGAGGACAGACTGGAAGTCGTAGCCTTTACCTAAAGTGGTCTTTGGAGCGCCGCTGCCGGTGACTTTGCCGGTGTGGAGACCAAACTGAGCCAGATGATTATCAGCTAGGCATCTGTAGAGGTAGTCGGCGGTGTCCGCGAAGGCAGTGAAGAGAAGAATCTTTCGATTGCCCGGGTTGATTGGGTTTTCGATTTTCTCCTGAATATGAGCCAAGAGGTGCTGGAGTTTGGCATCATGGTCGGGAGTGACTTTCTCCATCTCTGCAAGGAGATCGCGGATTCCGGCAAGATCAGCCTCCAAGTCACGCTTCCAGCTTGTAAGATCCAGATCTTCGAGGGCAATGTCAGCTTTGCCGCCGAGGGTAGCTTCTTCGAAATCGGGAAGGTCGTCATCCTCGGGATCAAAGTCGTCGCTCAAGTGAGCGACGAACCCGGGCGAAGAAGTCTTTCCGGCCTGGAAGTCGGCGATCTTTTTAAGCGCGATCTCGTTGTTCTTGCCCAACTTGCCCAAGGTGATTCGGAAGGAGTGGACGGAACTTTCCAGTCGCTTGAGCAAGTTGACTGTCATCAACGCTTTAATCCCGCGCTGCTGGCCGGTCAGCGATACGTTTCGGGAAATGCCCTCGAGGTCGTCGCCGTAGGATTCTTCATACTTTGCTACCCGACTCGGAAGCAGGTAGGCGGCAGGCGTGTAGCAGGCAAGCTCAAGCTGGCTCAGCTGCTCATAGATTTCATCAAAAGGTGGCACGTCCTCGCGGTCAGTGAGAGGCGGCCGGAAAGAGATGGGATTGCGCCGAGTGGGAAAGGTGCCGATTTCTGTGGTGTCATAGTGGGCCTCGATGTGTTTCCGAGACCGGGCGATGGTGACGCTATCGAGAAGCTCGAAGAACTCGAAGTCGAGGGCCTTGAGGATGGCTTCCGGCGTGCGCTCTTCTACCTCAAGCTTGCTCCACCGAGTGAAAGCGGCCTGAGCTTGACGAAAGATTTCCTCCACCGAGTTTTCGGTGCGGAGCTTTTGGCGAAGAGTTTCGGATTCGCCTTCGTAGGCGAGGGCGAGCTGGTTACGAAGATCCGAGAAGCGGTTGTTTACCGGGGTGGCGGATAACATGAGCACCTTGGTTTTTACCCCGGCACGAACGACCTGATTCATAAGGCGTTCGTAACGGGATTCGCGCTCTTCTTCCCCGGGCTTGTTATTGCGGAAGTTGTGGGACTCGTCGATGACGATGAGATCAAAGTTACCCCAGTTCACTTGATTGAGCGGCAAGCCATAAGACTCGCCTCGGGTCCGCTGCAGATCGGTGTGATTGAGAACCGTGTAGTTGAGCCGATCATCCGCCAGAATATTGGTTTTAAGCGGACTGTTGTATGTGAGCCAGTTGTTGCTGAGTTTCTTTGGGCAGAGGACGAGGACGGATTTGTTACGGAGCTCGTAGTATTTGATGACCGCCAAGGCGGTGAAGGTCTTACCCAGGCCAACGCTATCAGCAAGGATGCAGCCGTTGAAGGTTTCGAGCTTATTGATTAGGCCGACAGCGGCATCTCGCTGGAAGTTGAAAAGCTTGTTCCAGACGACAGTGTCCTCATAGCCAGTCCGATCGTTGGGGAGGACGTCTTCGTTAATGTCTTCAAGGAACTCATTGAAGATATTGAAGAGCATTACGAAGTAGATACGCTCAGGCGAATTTTCAGTGTATACCGTAGAAATGTGTTCGATGACCTGCTCGGTGACATCTTCGAGTTTTGCATCATCCTGCCAGATTTGGTCGAATGTGGAAAGAAACTGGCGGGTCATAGCCTCCCCGGAGAACTTGTTGACGAAATTAGAGAGAGCCTCGCCCTTCTCGTAGCCAAGATCGACCGCAGTGAATCCCTGCAGGCCGAAGTAGACAGTGGAGTCTTCCCCGGGGCGTTCCAGGCAGGCGATCTGCTGCATGGGAGATTTCGTGGCGTTCGATTTAAAAGTCGCTTTGCGCCGGATCCAGTCTGCACATTCCCGGGCGATGGCACGTTGGGTCAGCTTGTTGCGAAGCTTGATCTCGAACTCAGTCCCGTAGAGGCTTCGCTCGCGCTCCAACTTTGGGATGAAAAATTCCCGTCGTTCTTTTCTCAGCCTATCGGTAGCCTCCCCTTGTGCAAAGGTGGGTGACGAGAAAATGAACTCCAATGATTCTACCTTCTCTAGTTCCTCTTTAAGAGCCTCGTAGGCAAACATCGAAAAACTCGAAGCGGCGATCCTCAGCTTCGCACCAGGTTCAATGGAAGACTTCAGCTCATCGCCGAGTAGTTGGTTGATGTTATCGATGACTTCCATTTCTTGTCGGTATTACTTAGGTTACCCGTTACATCATCGAAATTTCAGATCATTCGTCAATAACGTCTAACAGAACACTTCGCACACACCTCCGCGACATCAATAAAGAGCCAGAACATGGCCCAGCCATTTCTACCAATAAAAAAGCGCCTGAGCATTTCGCTCAGACGCCCCTAGTTATACTAGAATTATTCTTCTTCCGAGGACTCTTGTCCTTCCGAGCCCAACCTCTTGAGCGCCTCAGCGACCTCGACTGGATCATAAAGGCGATTCCCTCCTACTAGGAAACTGGGGATCTTACCCTCAGCAACCTTGTATTCTAGGTTCCGCTTAGACAGACTGACCAATCTTACAAGTTCTGGTATCTTCACCAGTAATTTTGCTTTTTTCAAATGTCATAGTATGTGGAATTTGCGCGAACAAAGCATTTCTGCTTTTCCTCTTCGCAATCGCTCAGGCTTCTTAGCATTGCTAATTAACCTGACCGTCATTGCCATTCGTAAACAGCCAGCCACCTGGGACTTCTTGCCCAAGCAGCTAACGAATGTATATGACAACGCCGGAAAATGCAAATCCGTGCGGCCACAACCACCTAAGAGGAGGCGGGCGCAGGTAAAATCCCCCAATACGAAACGGCAGCTTTCTGTGTCACCAATGCCCGATAGTGCGCGAAAATCTGCGAAGCATCCTGGTGCCCCATATTCAAAGCGAGTCTTGCCGCGTCTTGGTGAAAAGCGAGATGGTATGAAGCATAGGAATGGCGCAATCCATTATTCGGCCATCGTTGCCAATCATCTCTCTCCTCTTTCTGCTTTTTCGAAAGCGTCTCCGGATTCGAAAATCCTGATTTAAGCTTCGCCTGATCGTGAAGAGCGCGTCCATTTCTCGGCCAAACCGGTCCAGACTTCTTCGCAAGCGGCTGGATCCACTTCCGGAGATTATCTGACATTTCGACGTGCCGATTCTTCGCAGACTTTGCATTGATACCCCGCACGTGGATTGTGCACGTCTCGAAATCAATGTCAGACCAATCCAGCTTTTTAATCTCCGCATCGCGAATCCCGGCAAACAATCCGATAGCGAACGCCGGGCGAATCGCCTGATCCGCTTTCTCAAGAAGGTCGATTGCTTGAGCTACTGTCAAAACTTCAGTATCCGCCTCCACGACTTTCATCGGCTTTACCCGGAGTGCCGGATTCTTGTCGATGTATCCCCACTCGATGGCTTCATTCAAAGCCAACACCAACGCCGTACGATGATGGTTCACCGTCCGCGGATGGAAGTCCTTCGCCAATCCGTGAAGCCATTTCTCGACTTGGGATTTCTCGATATGGGCGACGGATTCATTTCCGAACATCTTCTCAAATCTCCCCAGGCGCTTTGTAAGACCGTCCAGATGACTATCCGAAAGTCCAACATTCGCTCGAGTTTGGAGAACCTCCGCGATGAGATTCTTCACCGAAGTCGAAGTGGCACTCCGCTCGTGATATCGAACAGCGAAATCAATCGCTTCCGGGAGACTGAGCCCGATTCGTTCCAGCTTCTCCCGGCTGTCGATGACTGCCGATCTCTCGGCCACTGTAAGATTGGTGGAGCTGCCAAACTCAACGGATTCCTGCCCTCTCTTCTTCGCCCATTCGACCGCCAGTTTCTCGGTCTTGAACCCTTTCTGGCGATACTTGCCGCCCTCAATGTAACTGACCCGCCACCGATAATTGGGGTGCGATTTCCAACGGGAGACTTTGACTTTGGTACCGAGCCTCGCCCCCGTAGTCCTCGCATCTTCAGCTCCCATGCGACAAAGTCCCTCAAAACGAAGCATTTTCCAGCTGAATCTAGTCAGTATCTAGTCAGCCAAATCCAAGAAAATCGACCAATCGTCCGCAGCCCTTATTTTATCTAGCATCCCCGACAGGAATCGAACCTGTATCTAAGGTTTAGGAAACCCTTGTTCTATCCGTTGAACTACGGGGACTCAGCGGAACGGGGAAAATACACGCGAAGTTCGACCGCTCAAGTGTCAGTTGTCGATCCTCAGTCCTTGTATTTCACGCCGGTCAGGGTTGCCCAGGCTTCCCATTTCCGGGCCATGCGCAGAACTAGCGCCGCCTGACCATCGGCTTGATTGTTCGTTTCGGTGCGGTCCGCCCCCATTTGATACAACTCCCAGCCTTTCTTACCGCCCTTTTCCCAGACCAGTTTCCAATTTCCCTCCCGGATCGCACGGCTCCCGGCCCAGTGCCAGAAAAGCGGCGCCGGGCGTTCCCATTCGAGTTCATTGTATTTCAGGATCGGCATGAGCGAAACGCCCTCTTCTTGAATGATAGGCTTGCCTGCGCGGGAGAGCGGATACTCGCCGCCAGCCATTTCGAGGAAGGTCGGCATGAAATCGATGATATGCCCGACGGCATCGGTCGTCGTCCCGGCCTCCACGACGGCGGGCCATCGCACGAGCAGCGGGGTCGCGACGCCACCCTCATGGCTCGTCGATTTGTAGAGTCGGAACGGAGTATTCTGAGCGTAGGCCCAGTCCGGTCCAACGTGCCCGTAAAACTCCGAGGGACCAAACATCTGATCGGTGAGGCGGCCACCGGGCTCTTCGGGGCAGGCTCCATTGTCAGAAAGAAAGGCGACAAGGGTGTTGTCGGCGATGTTCAATTCATCGAGCAAGTCGAGGACCCGACCGATCTCGGCATCCATGCGATAGACCATCGCGGCATAGACTTCCATGCGTCGCTCTTCCCAGGCCCGCTCCTCTTCAGGAATGCTTTCCCAGGACCGGTTGTTCGGGTTCGGCCCGGGATTGGGAAACACTTCGGGGTCGATGAGACCCATTTTGACCTGTCGCTCATAGCGGGCTTTTCTCAACTCATCCCAACCACCGGCATAGCGGCCTTTGAATAGGGCGATGTCTTCGGGGCTGGCATGAAGGGGATAGTGCGGAGCGGTATGCGCAAGGTAGTGAAAGAATGGTGTCCCTTTTTCTACCTCGCGCCTAATCGTGGCAATCGCATGATCGGTGAATGATTCCGTTGTGAAATAGTCGTCAGGGAACTCGGTGATCCTCTCATCGTTTTCACCGAAAAACCTCGTGCGCCCGCCTTTGAAAGGAGGATCCGGCTCGGATGGATCAAAGAAATTACAACACCCGTCCCACAGCCCGTAGCTGGATTGAAAACCGCGATCAAAGGGACGATGCGGCGCTTCACTCCCATTGTGCCATTTTCCGCTCAAGCCGGTGGCATACCCTGCGTCCCCGAGCGCCTCGCCGAGGGTCACCATATTTTCGGAGAGCAGCTCGATTCCCTTTCCACCGTTGCGGGGGTAGAGCCCGGTGAGAAGACTGGCCCGCGTTGTCGTGCATTTCGCGTTGTTATAAAACTGGGTGAACCTTTTCCCCTCTCCGGCAAGTCGATCCAAATTCGGGGTTTCAATTTCCCCTCCGAAAGAACCGATATCAGACCAGCCCATGTCGTCGGCCATGATGAGGATGATATTTGGTGGAGCTGAGATCGCAGGTTCAGCTTTCGTGGATTCAACCCACAGAGAGAGACAGAGAAGACACAAAATTCCAGAACGCATAGCTTATCGTAACCGTTTCGGTCGATTCACACAGGAACTCGATTGCGCCAAGCGCCATCGTTTCCGCTGTTGCGGCATCTCAAGGATTTCGATAGAGTTCGCCCTCATGAAGCGTTTCACCCCTCTCGTCGCCCTCCTCATGGCTCTGCCGCAACTCAATGCGGAGGAGACCTCGACGACCAATCTCCCGCCGGATCCATTCGGCACCATCGATGAAGCTGCAAAAGCTGGAGATTACCCCATCGAAGTCGATCGGACGCGCGGTGCCTTCACGCTCGATGCCAGCGACGGCCAGTATCAGCCCGGAAGCCATTTCGCGAACTGGTTCTGGAATGCAAAAATTGAACGCTGCGGCAATTACTATGTAGGTCTGATCTACGATTCATCCCGCCCCAAGCTGGGCGTCCAGCTGAAAGTCGGGGATTCAATTCTCAAGGGCTACGCGCCACGAACCAATTCACTCATGGCGAAAGATCCCATGATTCTCGGAAAGGGCTACATCCCGGAGCCGGGCGAATATTCCGTCACGATGCTCACGGGAGACCAGTCGAACGTCCCCACCTTTCAAGTAAAGGGCGTCCACTTCAGCCCCGCCCCTGAAAATGAACCCCATGGTCAATCAATTGACGGCTCCATCGTCCTCGATGCGGCAACTGCAACAACCTATTCGGAAACGATGCGATACGAGCGAGGCGAGGAGAAGAACTGCCTCGGCTTTTGGACCGACGTCGATGACTGGGCGGAGTGGGTTTTCGACGTCACGACAAGCGGTGAGTTTAAAATGACTATTTTCTACGGCTGCGGCGAGGGGGCCGGAGGCAGTGAAGTTGCTGTCTACCTCAACGATCAAACTCATGAGTTCACCGTCGCAGAGACGGGGGGATTTCAGGAATGGAAAGAGCTCGATCTGGGTATCGTAAAGCTCGACTCCATCGGGGAGAACAAATTGGCCGTGATCCCGAAGAGCAAGGGTGAAAAGGCAGTCATGGACATTCAAAAGATCGTCCTGACACCAAGCTCTTAAAACATCGTCCGGCGCCAGCAAGGTTTCATGGAGTGGCACCAGCCCCTCGCTCTGTTTTCGGATCGACTTAGCCCGGTCTTTGTCCGGGACTTGAGACAGGTCCTTCGATCGCCCTTGATCGCCGCCTCGTTTCTGATTCTGCAAGTCTCCGTTCTTGTTATTACCGGGCTCGAGCTTGCTTTGCTCCAGGTTGGCAATGGAGGAATCGGGGCTCCATTTCTCGCCACCGCCCTGACTTTCTTCCTCGCGATCGGGTTCGGGATCGCGCTGCCCCTAACTGCTATCGGAGCGTTGCAGCCTGAGCTTGGGGCCGGGAAAAATATCGAGCTTCTTCTCACTGCCTCCCTTTCGCGATGGAAGATCGTAAGGGGTAAATGGATTACAATGACGGCCCTGAGCCTCCTCCTGCTCATTTCGATCACGCCTTTTTTGACCGTCCGATACTTCCTCGGGAGCGTCGATTTAGTCGGAGCGGTTGAAGTCTTTTTCTCGACCCTGATTGCGAATGCCGTGATGAACGCCGTTGTCATTGGGGCATCCGGATTCCAGAGCTACATCTCACGAGGTTCGACGATTCTCTTTCTGGGGATAATCTTCTCGATCAGCACGGCCATAGGTGTTGCCGGGGGCTCCGGTCTTTCCTCCCTTCAACAACTGATTCATCGCACCCTGGGAAGTGCCATTGCCGGAGCGGTCATCATGATTCTTGGACTACAAATTGGACGCGCCCGGCTCAAGCTGTTTTCAACATTCGAGAATCCACCTTCGACCGGCGGCATTTTTGTGATGGCGCTTGTTTTCCCCATTCTCCAGGGGGTCGCTCTCGGATCGGGAGGCTCGATTACTCTCATCATCATCTCGCTTTTGTGGCTGTGGCTCGCATTCCTTATTGATCGCCCGCATCGAGCATCTTACAGATACCGTGCTCCCGTCTCATCCCGTTGATATGTCGAACTCCAGTCTTTATTCCTCTATTAAAAATGCTTTCGAAAAAGCGGACTGGGCCTTTGCCGAAGTCGCCGGTCAGGAAGTGATTCGAGCGGGTTTCGAGGCGCATCACACCCGCGTCGATCTCCATGTTCAGGCATTTGAAAAGCTCAGTACAGTTTCCGTGGTTTCCGAGTCATCGAATAAAACTTCCGATCCGGCAAAACGGGAACGTCTTGCCGAATTGACGATGCGAGTGAATCAAACGCTCACGGTGGGAAATTTTGAAATGGACTGGGAAGCCGGCCGCCTCATGTTTCGCCTCAGCAATATTTTTTCCACTCCGGAGGGCGATCTCTCGATCATTCAGGGGCTGATTCATAACACGGTCGGGGAAATGGATCGTATCGCACCGCTGGAAGGAATGATTTTTCAGAGCGACGGGCCTGCTCTTGCCGCTTTGAATTTAAAAGCACTCATGCAAAGGGATGACTTGCTCCCTCCCGTGGAAGCGGACGATGCCTCCAATTAAACCTTCTCTCAATGGGCTCAAACTATCCGACTAACGAACGGATCTTCATCCTTAAGGGTGAGGAAACGCTCGGCCCGTTTGAAATTGACGGAATCCTTGAGAAACTGGATGAGGGATTTCTCTGCCTCGACGACGTCTGTCTCCGTGAAGGTGCCTGCGAAACTGAACGGCTGCGTGAACTCCTCGACTGGGAAGAGTCGATACCGGCACCGATGAACGAGGACTTCGCTTCTGAACGCGACAATGCAGATGAGGAGGACGCTACTCACGACGAAGAACGCGATCTGCGGCGGCACTCTAACAAACCACTTTATCACGGGCATCGCTCGATGGTGACCTTCCCCCTTGCCTTTATTGGACTCGTCGGCGGCTCGATCAGTGCAGTCTGGCTCTACTCGACCGATCCTGCCTTTACCTTTGTCGGAATCACGATTGCGATCCTCTCACTGGCTTACCTCAGCCTGATGCGTTACACACGTGAATATTTCATCACCGAGAAGCGGGTCGAGCTCGTCTCGGGACTGATCGCCCGCAGCTCGAAGGAGGTCAGAATCACCGACATTCGCGCGGTCAATATTTCCTGCGAAGGCCTCCCGGGGATGATCGGCGTGGGAACGGTGGATTTTTTCACGATTGGTGACAACCCCGAAGTCAGCTTTTCACACGCGTGGGCAGCCAAAGAAATTAAGTCGCTGGTCAGGAAATTGCAGGATTCGTCCGGGTCATGACCGGTAAAGGCAATGCCTGACACAACCATTCTTCAGGCAACGGGAACCTGAACCGCTTCATAGATCCGAATCGAAATCCAGACGATAGGAAATATCATGAGTCCGCAATAGACTCTGTTCACGAGTTTTGCGTAGAGAGAGCGCTGCAACTGCCGCCGATAACGTTCCGCAATCCAGATGAACGTCAGAAGGAGCGGGATAAAGAGCGCCGTCGTCATCGAATTCCCGGGAATCACGGCATTGCCAATCCCCGTGTGAGCCAGGGTAAGACCTGTCATGATTAAGATAAAGAGAAGCATCCAGCGCGCGCTGGCTCCTCTCACCCTCCAGACCTCCTCACTCTGATGTCGCATCGCAATCCGGTGAATAACGGCGACCATTAAAAAGACAAAGAAGCCGTAAAACAGGATCCAGCCACTTCGACCGAGAACACTCGATTTCAACTGTTCTGCCGCCCCTTCAGTAGCGCGGGCGGCGAGAAGGCCAAAACCATTCTCCCGAATGAATTTCATGAGGCCGGGCTTGTTAGAAGGGGTCAAGGATTCTAATGACTCTTTATCGGAATAGGCTTGCTGGAAACGGGATGCCTCAGCTCCATTAGCCATCCAAACAATATAGTTTTGATAGGAATGGAGCGGGTTCCCAAATCGCTCGTTCGAAAAACTTAACCTCGGGCCAGTGACAATGAGAAAGGCCGTGATCAGCATCGCGAAGCCCACCAGTTGATTCGAATTCACCCACCCCGATTCACTTTCACCGGATTTCCTCGTCCGCCGCGATTCGAAAATCGATCGAACAATAGAAACGGTGACGAAGGCGGCCACCATCGGCCAGATCGGCGGTCTCACGAGATAGGTCAGTCCGAGAAAAACCCCAAAGACCGCATAGATCCAAAGTTTGTTTTGGCGGATCAAACTAAGCCCGCAAAGCCAGGTTAAAACAACGAGCAAATAGTAAACTGCATCCGGGCTGAAGAACGCAGATCTTTCTAAAATGACCCCGAATCCGCCCATCAAAATAATGGCGGCTGATCCTGCGAACGAAAATGCCCTCGCGGCAACCAGGCCAAGAAGAACCATGACCGTGCAGGACAAGATCAAATTGAACCACTTTCCGCGGAGGAAAAGCTCATCCGGCGGCAGCGCGGAAAACGGAGCCATGAGCCAGGGCCAGAGAGGCTGAACATTTCCGTCGGTGTAGTGAGGGAAAATTTGCGTGACCCGGTTCGTGATCGCCTCCTCAGACGCCCCGTAAGTGTCGCTGTTTGCCACCGATTGATAGACTGATTCGATGTGCCCGGCCTGCAGATTCCCCACCCGTGAAGAGTTTTTCTCAACCACCAGAATAGCTCCCAGGAAAAGGTAGGCCCAGGTGTAAAGCATTAGGAACCCGAGGAACAAATACCATTTCCCCCACGACTTCCTCTTTACCGGTGGGGCCTGCTCTACCGCTTCGACTGTTGTTGAGGAGTTCATGACTCAGGGTCTCGTCGTTCGAGGCGGGACTCGGATTCGGCGAGACGAATTTCTGATTTTTTGTAATCAATCAATCCGGAAACCCGCTTTGCGTCGGTCAACGAGTCCTTTGCGAGATAGAGATCTGCACTTCCAATGTTCGACCCGGGGAATCCTTCAAGTTTATCGGCGCTGACCGTCCGGAAGGTAAGGCGCTTCGGTTGAAACCAACGTGAAACAAACTCGACCGCCTCGATCTCGCGGTATGCAAAACGCAACGACTGGATGGGATTCTTACGGAAGGCTCGATCCTTCTGCTTAAACTGCAGTATTACTTCCGATGCCTGACAGAGCAGCTTCCCTTCAACCGCGTCGTAGCCCATGGCGTCACCCGCAGGGTTCTCGAAAGAGACCGACAATTCGTCAAATACCGTTAGTAATTCACTCACTGGTTCGAAACTTCAATTTCCTCGTAAAGAGCCTCAGTCAGGAGCCTCGGCAAGCCAACCAATTGATCCGTTTCTGCCGGTTCTTCCAACTCGAAGCTGAGGCTCAGGTGAGCCGCTGGCTGTATCCCCCGAACCAGACAGGTCCAGTTTTCTCCATCTCCCGAGGTCACTTGAGTCACACCGGGTGAGTGATGGTTTTCGAGTAGCCCCCAGGGAGAAGCCGAGCCGAGATTTGGTCGGGCTTCGTCATTAGCACGATCACCTGCCCGATATAATTCGTTGCCAAGGTCATCGAAAAACACGCAGTATTGCGCTGAGAATTCCTCGCGAAGACGAGCCGCGAGAAAGTCAAAACGAAGCCACAGCGATTTTGGCACTGGCTGAGGAGGTGCCGTCGCTTCAACTTCAGGGTCCTTCTCTTCTTCCACCGGAGCGTCAATCGCCTCCTCAAAATAGATTTCCTCTTTCTGAATCGGAGCCTGCTCACTCTTGATTAAATTACTCGAATCAACCTGTTCCCGGGCATCAGCGAGCGACTGCACGGCGCGCTTCGCCTCGATACCCTTTGCGGGCTTCGCTTCGACTGATTCAGAAATCGAGAGGGCCTCCCCCAAAAACAAGGACCTGTTCTCCGCCTCGGATGCGGAAATTTCTTCAATGACGACGTTCTGAATAATTTCACCTTCCTGAACTTGATCGGAATCATCGAGAAAATCACTGGTCATCACACTTACCGCAACCTCATCATGCTGGATCACCTCGCCTATTGAAACTGCGTCCATCGCATCGAGCTGATCGAGAGGAATCCCCATCCCTTCTCCAAGAAGCGGGGAAGAAATAAGCAGACCGGGGATTGATTCTAAGACTACTCCGCCCTCGGCTTCCACTTCGGCTTCCACTTCGGCTTCCACTTCGGCTTCCACTTCGGCTTCCACTTCGGCTTCCACTTCGGCTTCCACTTCGGCTTCCACTACCGTTGATTCTTCAGGAGTTGGAGGTCCCACCGGTGTTTTTCCAGGAGCTTTTTTGAATTTTCTCTTCGAGCACGCTCCCACCAATTGTTCTAACTCGTCACGATCAATCCACGAATTGCTCATAATTTATTGAATGGGTAATGCCTGATTCGTCGTAGAGGTCGGTTCGTTCTTCAAACTCGGCAGCCAGTTGATCAAAAATCAAAGACGAGGGGGAAGCACGCTCGCGAAGCAACGCGACGGGGAGAGCCGCCCGACTGGCTGCCCGGAAATCTTTATGCTCCGGAATGACGGTCTCAAAAACCATTTCCGCCGGAAGCAGGTCCCGAAATTCCCTTTGGTCGGCAAGACTTGATGAATCTTCCGGATCTGAAAGAGAAAGTACAAATCCTGCGAGACGCGGGCCTTCCCCCGCTCCCTCATAACCAGCGCGCGCCGTTGCGATGACGCGCAATATCTGGGGAAGACTCCGCAGGCAAAGTTGCTCAGGACGCTGCGGCACCAGAAAATAGTCAGCATTGTGACAAATGCCAAGGGTAGCCGGTCCTAATCCGGTCGCCGTGTCGAACAGCACCAAATCGAAGTCGAGTCCGCGAATTGATTGGTCGAGCTGCGCAATCCTCTCGAAACTGACTTCGCCCGGAACACCTTCTTCCAACAGTCCGTCGATCGACTGCCGACTTCCTCTCGTAAGTAGCGACAGCCCGCTCAATTTGGTGCCGTGTACCGCCGACTTTACTGCTTCAGGATCGATTTTTCCAGTCGAGGTAAGAAAATCAAAATAGCCAACCGCATCTTTCGCTTTCTCCGTCAGTGAGAAGCCCGCTCCCCCCTGAATATCCGCATCGACAAGAAGAACCCTCCACCCACGTTTCGCGAGAGAATAACTCAAGTTCACTGCAATGGTGGTTTTTCCTACGCCTCCATTTTGGCTGGTAATAACAACGCTTATCACAATCAGTTCTTAATTTTCATAAACCTACCCCAAAAGCTTAGTTCGAACGACTAATTTCGCGAGGAAGCATCGCTTTAAGGGGCAAAAATATTGTCATCGCATTCGGTTTTTCGTAAGCTCTTCAATCGAGTCGGTCGCATTTGCCTCCGCAAACTTCATTTACCTCCTTTATGCAAAAATTCCATCCTATCACTCTTTTCGTTACCCTCTTCCTAATTGCAGGGCTCAACCTCCTGCAGGGCGATGAGATCAAACTGAAAAACGGTGAATCCCTTCAAGGTCGCATCACTTACGAAGCGGATGACATTGTTAAGATTGAAATCACCATTTCGGCATCAATCAAAGAAACAAAAATCATCGGAAGAGGAGACATCGCTCAGATCATTAAGGAGGCCCCGGACAGCGTCGCTTTCAAAAAGATCGAGCAAATGATACCGGTCGGATCGCTGATCAGCGCCGGTAACTATCGTACCCTCCTCGAGACTGGTCCTGATTCGTTCCTGAGAGCATTTCCCGACAGCGTACATGCTGACAGGGTGAAAGAAATAAAGGCGCAGCTCGATGAGGAGTTGGACAAAGTTGAACGCGGTTTTATTAAACTGGAGGAAGACTGGCTATCGCCGCAGGAACAGGCTGAATACGAAACCCTCGTTAAGTCGCGCGTGCAACTTCTTCGGATGCAGTCAGTTGCCCAGGCGGGGAACTACAACGCTTTAATCAGTGCGATGCGGGAATTTCAGATTATCGAGGAAAAATACAGCGGCACCCCGGCGTTCCACAAAGGTCTCGAGGCAACCCTGCAAATACTTCCCTCTCTTGGACGGCAGTTGCAGGGCATGCTTCGTGATGTCGAATATCGAAATGCAGAATTTGAGCGGAACAAAGCTGCTCTTGATGAAATCGCGAGAGGTCAGATTGAAGCGGCCCGCAAAAAGGAGGAAGACAACTATCAGGCCGGCCTTGCTGCTGATAAAAAGGCCGGAATCAAATGGGTCCGGCTCAATTCAAGATCAAAGGCTTCAATCGAGAGTTACCTGAAATTGGCAGGCGGAGAACTCCAGCGGATTCGTGACTACGATCCTGAGCAGTTAAAAATGCAGGCTGAGAAACTTGTCGAAGTCGATGAATTAATCGCGAAGGGAAACTACGATCTTGCCAAAACAAAGCTCACCGAAGCGGCTGCCATCACGGGAAAAACTGCCAGCGCAGGCAAGAGCTCATCCAAAGCAAAAGGAAGCACAAGCTACATCGGAGCACTCAGTGGTAAGCTAAACTCAAGAGTTGCAGAGAAGAACGCGAAGGAAAAAGCGAGAGAAGAGGCGGCAGCTTCCGAGGCGCTCGCGGCGAACCTTAAGACAAAACCTAAGAAGTCGAACGCTCAGGACGGCGAGGCGGAACCGGGCGGCGAAAGTGACGAGTCCGCAGTCGAGGACGCTAACAAGAAGGCGGAACCCGAAAAGACTCCCGAAGATATGTTCGCAGCACTCTCGGGAGCAGAGGGTGCTGCCGCAAAGGAGACTTCTCCCGAATCAGGCAAATCGAAAGGAAAACCCAAAGATCGTGACGAAGAAGAAGACAAGCGCCCCCTTCCGGTCGCGGTGGATGAGGGAGGAGGAATTTCTCTTTCGCTCATTGTTCCTATCGTTACCGTGCTACTCCTCGTGACCGTTGTGCTGCTCAAATACTTCGGCATCGGGAAGAAAAAAGAAGAGGGCGACGAGTCTTCTGCTGAGTAAGACACTGACGGCTTGGGTCTTAAGCAGGCTCGCGGGAAGACGCGCTTCACGGGAGCCGCCGCTGTGCGGCCTTCGGCAACAGTCTTCGTTGAAAAAACCGTCGGCGCGGCTTCAAAGTTCGCACGACGTTACTCCCTACTTTTCCTCTTTTCATATGAAGCTCCACCAATCGCAAGTTTCCCTTGTCGTTTTGCTGTTCGCCCTGCCCGTTCCCTCCCCTGGCGACGAGGGCCATCACCCCGGTGATCTTCAATTTCGACGTCAGGCCGCACAGCGCATGATTTTCGATGCGCAACAATCGATTCCCCTCTCATCACTCCGGCCATCGACAATTCTCGATTTCGATTTGATGCATCCAGAGATCAGAGGAGTAGATGGCGTTGGAAGCGCCGCAGACTGGAAACTTGAAGGATCGACTCTCACCGCAAAAAGCGGAGAGACAATGGCTAAGTCGATGCGCTGGGTGGGCGGATTTAACCCCTTTGGCACCTACGATTTATCACTGAGTGATTTTAACGGCACTGGCAATTCCGGTATCATGTTTCGAGATTCTTCTACGGGAAATTCCCTGTCGGCAGCAATACATTTCGAAGACGGCAGGGCTGATAAAATCACGTGGGTCGCCACATTTGACGGTAGCGGCCCCATCAAACAAGAGTGGCCCTTCCCTGATGAAATTTCCGAGCCTGAAATCACTCTCCGTGTGCAGATGGCAGCGGTCGGAGCGAATATTTTCATTGAGTCCGCCGGGAAATCGATCCTCGTCGGTTACACCGATTTCTCAGAAACGGTCGATTTACGCCAAGTGAGCCTGATCCGGAATCATGACTTTGGAATATTTACGGCGCTGCAACCAAATTCATCATTTTCAATGAAGGGAGCTTCCGCTTCGTTAAGTCCCGGTTCAGGTCAGGCCGACATACGGGCGATTACTGATCACGAAGGGAAACCACTTCTAGATGACGGAAGACTCTGGTTCACGATCACAGTGAGAGGGCGCGCGCTTCCTCATCCTATGCAGGGAGTATTCTCTCTGAACCCATCGGTATTTGATCTGCAATTCGAGGGAATTATTGTTTTCGACATGGGGGATGGCCTCCTTCGGAATGAGCTAGCCTCGCACCTCTTCTTTGACTCAGAATCAGGAGAATGGAGAGGTTGGACAACCGGATTCAGCGCCCTCGGTGGGGCGGGTCGGGAAGAGAGCAAAACAATTCTAGCGGTATCTTCAAAGCGTGATCCAAGACGCGGCTTTGCGGTAATGAGGGCAAAACCCGTCGGCATCGAAGGAGCCCATGAGGATCCGCACGGAATTTACGACAAGAAAGCAGGGAAATGGCGACTGCTGCTTTGTGAACATCACGAAAAATACCGTGCCGGAATCTGGGAAAGTGATCATTGGGATCACGGGTATGAGCGTCTCGCGGGAAGTGTCCCCTGAGTCGTTAAAATAGAGGTGGCGGTTGGTATGCCACGCGAGAGCGTGGCGGTGATCAAACCAAACCCAACCACCACCATGAATCACGAGAAACTGAAAGCCGCCTTTTTGCAAG
>Ga0208903_1000292_pt1 | contig 44827 bp, 32 predicted proteins | sample AntAceMetag02UKJ_FD_184769 | JGI IMG/M metagenome (GOLD analysis project Ga0208903, IMG submission 184769) | Saline lake microbial communities from Ace Lake, Antarctica - Antarctic Ace Lake Metagenome 02UKJ (SPAdes) (version 2) | ecosystem: Environmental > Aquatic > Non-marine Saline and...
AAAACCCCTCTAAATCAATGACTTAGAAGGGTTTTTTGTTGTCCCACAAGGACTCGAACCTTGAATGACTGTACCAAAAACAGTTGTGTTACCATTACACCATGGGACAATACCACGAAACGTTACCGCTTACGAGGGTGCAAAGTTAATAATTTTTCAAATGGCTACGCAACTCTTTTCGAAAATTTAAACGAAGATGAAAGTTGTACTTTTGTAAAAAGCCAAAAAGCGTGAGAAAAATCCTCAATTACATCAACGGAAACCTGGTTGAACCTCAAGCGGGAAATTGGATAGAAAACATCAATCCGGCAACAGGTAAAGCATACTCTCTCATCCCAAATAGTGAGGCCGAAGATGTGGACGCAGCCTACGAAGCAGCGGCAAAAGCCTTCCCTTCTTGGTCAACAACTCCTTACGCTGAACGCTCACGTGTTTTAACCAAATTGGCAGACCTTATAGGAGAAAATATAGCTGATCTAGCCATGGCTGAGTCCATTGACAACGGTAAGCCCGTTTCGCTCGCGAGCCATGTAGATATTCCTCGCGCAGAGTCAAATATTCGCTTTTTCGCGTCAGCAATCAACCATTTTCATAGCGAAGCACACATAATGGAGGACACAACCATCAATTATACCAATCGGAAACCCATTGGTGTTGTTGGTTGCATTTCTCCCTGGAATCTGCCCCTCTATCTCTTCACTTGGAAAATCGCTCCTGCTTTGGCCGCGGGGAATACCGTAGTAGCAAAACCAAGTGAAGTAACTCCCATGACTGCCTTTCTTCTCTCGGAATTGTGCATTCAAGCCGGACTGCCGAAAGGAGTTTTGAACATCGTGCACGGACTAGGACCGAGTGCAGGAGACGCCATCATTTCTCACCCAAAAATTAAAGCGATCTCTTTTACAGGAGGAACAAAAACAGGCGCTTACATTGCTTCAAAAGCAGCTCCGATGTTCAAAAAACTTTCACTTGAACTTGGAGGTAAAAACCCAAACATCATCTTCGCTGACTGCGATTTTGACGAAATGCTCAGAACAACCATTCGTTCTTCTTTCGCCAATCAAGGACAAATTTGCCTTTGTGGATCCAGAATCTTTATTGAACGACCCATTTATGATAAATTCAAAGCTGCATTTGTTGAAAAAGTAGGGCGAATAAAAGTGGGGAATCCACAAGAAAAGGAAACCAAATTTGGCGCTGTAGTTGGGGAAGCCCACATGAATAAGGTGCTTGAATACGTTGAGTTAGCAAAGACGGAAGGAGGAACGATACTAACCGGTGGCGAACGAGTTTTCCCTGATGATGAGCGCTGCAAAGACGGTTATTTTATTTCACCAACGATCATTGAAGGGTTGGAATATACCTGCAGAACGAACCAAGAAGAAATTTTTGGTCCTGTTGTCACAATCATGCCTTTTGATACGCAAGAGGAAGTGGTAGAGATGGCCAATAGTGTAGAATACGGACTTGCTGCAACAGTATGGACTCAGAACCTGACACGTGCGCACACCATTGCTCAGCAACTTGAATCAGGAATTGTCTGGATCAATTGCTGGCTCGTGCGAGATTTACGTACTCCATTCGGTGGTGTTAAATCATCAGGTGTTGGAAGAGAAGGTGGATTTGAGGCACTGCGCTTTTTCACAGAGCCTCAAAATGTTTGTATTCAAATCAAATCTTCATCGTTCTGACTTGCTGATTTATTTCCGTTTGTAAAAAACCATCCGAATCGACTGTTAAACCAAGCCTCCAAGGAGGACAACTGCTCAAATATCATCCACATCACACATCATTTTTAGTTCGAGCAACCTAGTCTGGACTTTTGCTTTCCACATTTCGAAACAAAAAGAGATAGCTCACAAATTTCGTTTCGAAAAGACTTATAAAAAGGACAAACTGGAGGTTACTTCTTCTTCTTATATACAATGATAACACGAGATTCTATCGTTTTAGTGTGCATCCTTCGTCCCAAAAAAAGTGAATAATTACGTTTCTAATTTCCATGTTCACACAGCCCTGTGCATAAGAATGCGGGTGAATACAGCCTTGTGCTTCTTAAACAAACCACCTTTGTATTGAAACTCAAAGAAGCATGAAAAGCGTTTTCTTCCTGGCAATAATGGCCGTATTTACCCTCGGGTCTTGTGTTACTGCAAGGCAGTACGAAGAACTGGAGACTCGCAAAACCGAGTACCAAACTGAGAACGAAAAACTGAGTAAAAGCAATGAACAGCTTAAAACTCAAATGAATGAAATGACTGCGCAAGCATCAGATTTAGACAAGCGTATAACTGCTCTGCAAAGCGATACAGCCATACTTGGCACTTCAACTCGACACCTTCGCTCACAATACGACAAGATCAATAATCTGAATGATATTCTTATGCATAAGAATACGACCATGCTCAGTGAAATGACTTCAGAAAACAGACAACTCTTAGAAGATCTTCAGCTTACGCGAAATGAACTCCAAGGTAAAGAAGATGCACTTCTAATGCTCGAAGATCAGCTGAATGAGAAAGAGTCTCGACTGGAAACTCTGAATGGTGAGCTGGAAGTTCGTGAAGCGAAAGTGAATGAACTTCAAGAGCTTCTTAAGAGCCAAGAAGATGCAGCAAACGCGCTGAAGGATAAGATCGCAGCGGCTTTGCTAGGATTCAAAGATAAAGGCCTTACCGTAGAACAGAAAAACGGGAAAGTGTATGTAAGCCTTGAAGCTAAGCTCCTTTTTCCTTCTGGAAGTACAATCATTGATTCCGAAGGAAAAAAAGCATTGATTGAATTGGCAAAAGCCATCGAAAGTCAATCAGATCTGGAAATAATTGTTGAAGGGCACACAGATACCGATGCGCTGAAAAGCACTTCTATCCCCAGGGATAACTGGGAATTAAGTGTAATGCGTTCAACTGCTGTTGTTAAAATAATGCTTGAAAACAGTCAAATCAACCCGATGATCTTAGCCGCCTCGGGGAGAAGTGCATTTCACCCGATTGACCCAGAAGACAAAGCACGTAATAGACGAATTGAGATCATCATTTCCCCGAATTTAAATGACCTGTTCAATATTATTGACAGCGAATAAGTTTCGTATCACTTTCTAACCTGCAAATTTGGATTGATACCCAGAAAGCCGCTTTCACATGAGAGCGGCTTTTTTTTGCCTCTAACAGTTACAAAGCCATTCTTAACGTTGACAAATTCTTTGCTGTATTCAGCACTGAAAAAGGTGGAGGGAGAACGTTGGGGTCATACCTTCGCTTCGCTTGGATGGCCGGGCGGGGGCGGGCGGGTCCCTCGTGAAAGATGCAGGACAAGACTGCCAGCCTCAAATTTTTTCCAGAGCATCATTCTACTAGGAACGAAACAACACCTACAAACAGACCTGAAACACTTACAAAATTCCTACCGTTGTATCTGCCTTTTCACTTTGAAATAAGCACGCCCCAACATACCTTCGCTTCGCTTGGATGGACGGGCGGGTCCCTCGTGAAAGACATAGGGAAATTCTAAAACCCGTCCTATCAACCCTCTAATCAACCCTCCAATCAGCCTCTCCTCTAACTCAATCAAAGATCAACCTCAGCTCCAATAACAGCCATTAATAATCTATAATGCGCTCTATCTGAAAACACGAAGCCTAAAACTCTTAGTAGCACATAAAAAAAGGGTTAATCCACAATTGCGAATTAACCCTCTATCAATCTTTTTTTTCGTTCCTAGTTGATTGGCAACTGGAAACTCCCGTTTGAAATATTCACCAATTCATCAGTAGCAGTTCTTAGCTGGCCTGAGAAAGTTCCTACAATAAATCCTCCGGCACCAGGCACCACATAAGAGATGGTGAAAGTAACTGAAGAAACTCCGAACTGAGAAGCGAATACATCCCCCAAGTTGTTCGTATAAATGGCAAGTGAATTCGGCATCGAAGCAGGGTTACAAATAATCGCAACTCCGCCAATCCAACCAACTGTAGGCTCAGCCAAAGTTGCACCAAAATTTCCTAGTTGAGGGTCGTTTGATTGACCTACAATATCAATTGATGTTCCATTCATGACAGCCGAAGCGTCCAAGTTAGCAATGAAGGTCATTCCATTCAATTTCCATGTCATGAACGCTTCACATTCAGGACAAGTAGACCCACCGCAATCAACATAAAGCTCATCGCCGTCTATTTCACCATTGGTGCAATCTCCGTCAGTTATGCAGTCAGGACAATCATCTCCACCACAATCAATGCCGATTTCGTCACCGTTCATTTCTCCGTCAATGCAAGTCGGACAAGCATCACAATCAGGACCGCCACAATCGATTTCCTCTTCATTTCCGTTCAACAAGCCGTCTCCGCAGAGCTCTCCGCAATCAACACCGGTGTCTCCACCGCAGTCAATTCCATCTTCACCTGGATCAAGTTGTCCATTATATGAGGAGAGACATGGATCACACTCTCCTCCGCAATCAACCCATTGTTCGCCCAGTTCCGGCTCCCAAATAAAGTTCTCACAAGGATCACAAAGCGGACAGTTTACACCGCCACAATCAATGAACTCTTCTCCGTTGTTTAAAAAACCGTCATAACAGTTCTCCGGAATTTTATTGTCTTCGTTCAAACATCCCGCTATGAGAAAAGAGGCGAAGAAAAGGATTACAAATCCCAATAGTAATTTTGAATCTTTCATGTTCAACACGATTCGTCTAGAATTTAATGCAGTTTCGAAGATAACTATCTTTGGGAACACAGCAGCAATGTATTCGTTGTAATCATTGAGAAGCTAAAAAAAAAGGTCGAAAAAGGCCATGCAACCTATTTGACAAGCGAATTTTGTTCGCCAGAAATAATGTGCAAATCACGCTGAGGAAATGGAATTTTCACGTCATTTTCTCGAAAAAGCTGATCAATCTTGAAACGAATGTCACTTTTAATCTGATCCATCTGCCAAGATTTGTTCGCCCAATACCTCAATTCAAACACCAGCGAACTGTCTGCAAAATCTTGAAAAATAACCATTGGACCTGGCGTTTTCAATACAAGCTTCGTTTCCGAAGCCGCTCTCAAAAGCAACGCTTTTACCTTCTCCGTATCAGAACCATAAGCAACTCCTACCGTAACTGTTAACCTAGAAGTAATATTAGAATGGCTCCAGTTAATAACCTTATTGCTGGTAATCAATGAGTTGGGCATCAGTATCGTAATCCCATCCCTGGTCACGACTTTCGAAGTGCGGATGTCAATTTGTTGCACTTTGGCAATGGTTCCGTCAACTTCAACGATATCTCCAACTCTTACAGTTCCCTCAAAAAGAACCACAAACCCAGAAACAATATCATTGAATAAATGCTGGAGTCCCAATCCAAGCCCAACTAACAGGCCTGCGGACCCTACAAGCAGTACCGTAATATCTACCCCCATGAAATCAAGGGACATTACCACACCAATGGTGTACGCAAAATAACTCACCAACTTTACCAATGTATACCGCTTGCCAACCTCTGCTGGTTTTTCGCTCTTATTCGCTCTGCGAAGAAGTAGATTCAAACCTCCCAGAAGTAATCGTATAACCACGAAAACAACTACGAGATAAAGCGCATCACTTACTGTAAAGTGGTATTTTGAAACATGTATACCCTTCTCTAACCAGCTAAAATCCATTCTTATACGATTGCACTACCAAAGTAGCGAGACAAATCCTGTTTAACAGCATCTAAATTCTTCTTTTCTTTAAGCAGCTCAAAAAGCCTTTCGTCTTCTTTACAGTCCTTCAGCTCTGATTCTAGCTCTTCAATCATGACCATTACATGGCGAAGCTTCAGCCTGAAAACACAATCTTTTACCGCTTTTGCCAAGTTCATGTCCTCCGTTTCCGGATAAATTTGATGCCGTTCAGACCAATTGCCACTTAACTCATAGGGGAATGCCATTAAATCAGCACACAACGCGCTAATTCCTTGGTCTGCATGATGCTGAAAATGACGTTCAGGAGGAAAATCCCCCTTTTGAAGAAACAAAGCATACTCTGCTACAATTTTACTCAGCACCTCATCATGCAAAGCGAGGTTCTCATCTTGCAATTCGAAAAGCAAATACTCTGCAACACTGGTTAACTGCATTTCAACTTTGTCTGTTCCAACATCGTGCAGCTCCACCTCTACCGGCAACCTACCAAAGCTCAATAGCAAGCGAATCAAATCCCGCTCTTGCGCAATGGCACTGGTTTCAAGTTTCTTTTTTCGCTCTTGGAAAGGCTCCTCAACCGGAGTAGGAATAACCTGAACTGGCTCTTGGCGAAACTCATTTCTTCGTTCTCTCTTTTTGGTTTCCTGACGAAGTAGCTTGTTTGTCTCATTGAGCAACACCTGTTCCTCAATTTGAAGCAACCTGCTGCATTCTTGGATGTAAACAGCTCTTTTAATGGCATCTGGAATGTGCGAAATACTGTCTACCACCTCCCGAATCATCTCTGTTCGCTTTATGGGATCGCCTTTCGCGTCCTCCGCGAGCATGCTGGTCTTGAACTCAAGAAAATCTTTCGCCTCCTCTTCAACGTATGCTTGAAGCGTCTCTGACGAAACCTTCTTTGAATATGAATCAGGATCATCACCGTCTGGAAACAAAACCACCTTCACGTTCAAGCCTTGTGCTAAAATGAGATTGATCCCTCTGAATGAAGCACGAATTCCTGCGGGATCTCCATCGTACAAGATGGTGATGTGTTGGGTGTAGCGCTTGATAAGCCGAACCTGATCCTCAGTAAGCGATGTGCCAGAAGAAGCAACTACGTTCTCTACTCCGCTTTGATGCATCGCAATCACATCAGTATAGCCCTCCACCAAGAAACAGCGGTCTTTTTTTACAATGCTGTTCTTCGCCTCGTAAATACCATAAAGCACCCGCGACTTACTATAGAGCGCACTTTCAGGGCTATTGAAGTACTTAGCGATCTTTTTGTCTGTCTTCAGCGTTCTTCCACCAAAGGCGATTACCCTTCCTGAAATGTCGCGTATAGGGAACATAACGCGTCCCTTGAAAAAATCGAAATGCTTGTCATTTGACTCTTTGACCAGACCAGCGGCCTTCATCCACTTTAATTCATACCCTTCGCCTTGCGCATCATCAGAGAACTTGGTCCAGCCATCTGGACAGAAACCAAGCTTGAAAAGCTTAATAATATCATCTCGAAAACCACGTTCCTGAAAATAAGAAAGCCCAATTGCTTGTCCTTCCTCCTTATTCCACATAAAGTTTTCGAAGTAATTCGCCGCAAAAGAACTAACGGCCAGCAGGCTTTCTCGTTCTGAACGTTCCTGCGCTTCTTCTTCACTGGGTGCCTCTTCCTCAACTTCAATGTTGTACTTGTCTGCCAACCACCTCAAAGCTTCAGGGTAGCTTAATTTTTCATGCTCCATTAAGAAAGTCACAGAATTCCCACCCTTCCCTGAAGAGAAGCATTTGAAAATCCCTTTGGAGGGAGAAACGTAGAATGAAGGCGTTTTTTCGTTGGTGAACGGACTAAGACCTTTGTAGCTGGAGCCTGATTTTTTGAGCTGCACAAAGTCGCCAATGACTTCTTCAATCATGGCAACAGACATTATTTGATCTATGGTAGCTCTAGGTATCACGGACCTACAAAGGTATCGAAACTTTCAAGATTGTGAGAAGTGATTTTGGGCGAAAGGAATTCCTTTTGTCGAAATTTAAAGGGTTGTTCCCATGCACTTACAAAGTTCTTTGTGGCGTCTACAAAGTGGTTGTCGGGGGTGTTGATTTGGTTCGGAGCTTTGCATAGGGAAGGGGCGAGGTCTAATCCATAGGTAAACGAGGTTTATAATGGCCCGAAACAGAAGAGACCCCTCACTAGTCAATATCCTTTCTCCTCTTCGGTCTCCTCCCAATGAAAAACAAAAAAAGAGGCCCGAAAGCCCCCTTTTTTAATCTTGTTTATCTTGCCAATTTAAAACTAATTGGGATGTTGAAATAAACGGATACCGCCTTTCCTTGTTGCGAAGCCGGATTCATTTGCGGAATGGAATTCACCGCCGCCAAGCAGTTCGCATCAATCTGCTTATGCAAACCGCGGACAATTTTCGCTTCGCGAATCTGTCCCTTTCTATCAATTACGAAAGAAACATAGACATCTCCTTCAATGCCAGCGTCTACGCACAATCTTGGATAAACCACATTCCTTTGAACGAACTTGATGATTTCAAGCTCAGTGCATAAAGTTTGTTCTTCGCGGTCCAATGCATTCTTGCAATGATCGTAAAAGGGCATAATCTCTGCGCGCATCAATGGAAGAGCTGGCTCGCCTTCGTCGTCTGACCATTCTTCTCTAGGCTCTCCGAAGTCAAATAAATCATCAAGGTTTAGTTGAAACGGATCTGGATCCGGACCAGGATCGCCCACTACTGGCATTACAACCACCGGTGTAAAGATCGTTGTATTGGACTTTTGCTTTGGAGGCGTTGGCTTTTCGGGTCTGTTAAAAGGAATGATTTCCTCCTCCATCATGGGGTCTCCGGAATCGCCAAGTAAACTGTATTCCTGGGAATCGTAGCCGGTCCATTCAAAAGCTGCCAGTACCACAGAAAGGGCAACGGCAAAACCAAGTTGGAAGTAAACCTTGCGCTTTGGCTCCAGGTTCGCTTCAGGTGTTTTGTTGTGCTTCATGCTATCAGTTTTAGTGATTATTACTGATAGCTTTAAAACACAAACTCTGCCAAAAAGCGTTAATTCAAATCAAGATAGTTGGATAAATATCAGTTGAAAGAACCGAATCATTGTGGCGTCAACAGCTTAAACCCCTTCCCGTGCACATTGATAATCTCAACCGCCGGGTCTGATTTCAGGTGCTTTCTCAACTTCGCAATGTAGACATCCATGCTTCTGCCGTTAAAGTAATTGTCATCTCCCCAAATAGCATTTAACGCATAATTACGCTCTAACAAACCGTTGCGGTGCTTGCAAAGTAGAAAGAGCAATTCATTCTCTTTCGTTGTTAGTTTTTCTTCCTCACCTTCTCTGTGCAAACGTTGTTTGTTGTAGTCGAACATATATTCACCTACGCTGTATTCAGTAACTGCTTCCCCATCTTCAGGCAAAGCAGCTGACCGACGTAAAATGGCATTGATGCGAACCATAAGCTCTTCCATAGAGAAAGGCTTCGTCATGTAATCATCTGCTCCGGCTTTAAAGCCTGCAAGTGTATCTTCTTTCATGCTCTTCGCAGTGAGGAAAAGCACCGGAACATGGCGATCAATTTCACGAATTTCGCTCGCAACAGTGAAGCCATCTTTCTGCGGCATCATGACATCTAAAATGATGAAATCGAAATTACCCCGTTTGAATTGTTTGATTCCTTCAACACCATCAACTGCCAATGTTGTTTCGAAATCTTTTGCATTCAAGTATTCGGTAAGCAAAGAGCCCAAATTTGGATCGTCTTCACATAAAAGTATTTTAATCTTCTTCTTCATGTTCTGCAGGTATGTAGATAGAGAATGTACTTCCCTTTTTCAATTCGCTTTCAACCGTGATTTCGCCCAGATGCTTCTCTAGCACCACTTTTACATAGCTCAATCCGAGGCCAAAGCCTTTCACGTTGTGAATGTTTCCGGTTGGTACGCGGTATAATTTATCAAAAATTTTCTTTTGGTTCTCCTTGGTGATTCCAATTCCATTGTCCGTAAAACTCAATTCTACGCCTTCTTTCACATTTCGTGAACGAATAATCACTTCTGGTTTATCCAAAGAGTATTTAATCGCATTATCAATCAAATTATATACCACGTTCGTAATGTGAACGGGATCTCCTTTAACAAGCGGATTCGTAGCGTTCAATTCTACCTGAATGCTTCCGCCTTTCTTCTTCACCTGAATGGCGATGTTTCGAATCACGCCCTTCACTACTTCGTGTAAGTTCATAGACTCCAACCGCAATTGCATGTCGCCGCGGTCCAAAATAGCTGACCGTAAAACGTTCTCCACCAGCACGCCCAAACGTTTGTTCTCTTCGTTAATCATGCTAATGAACGAACGCATGCTTTGCTCGCTTTTCCGCATGTCGGGATCATTGAGCGCTTCACAAGCTAATGAAATCGTAGAAATCGGCGTTTTCAACTCATGGGTCATGTTGTTAATGAAGTCATTCTTTATTTGGCTTAACTTCTTCTGCTTATAGATTGTGTTGATGGTGTAGGTGAAAGCGGCGAAAATAACAATGATTAAGATGGCTGAAATAGACAACATCATCCACATCGTCTGCAAGAGATAGGTCTTTTGATTCGGGAAAAAGATTCTTAAATAATATGCTTCGCGAATTGGATCATTTTCAAAGAGCACCGTTTTATATCCTCTGGTAAAGAATTCTTCTCTTCGCTCTACAGCATCACCTTCCAAAATCTCTGGCTGGTGGTAGCGATTAAAAACAGCATAAATGTATTTCGCAGAAACACCTTGGTTTGCTAGGCTGTGTTTTACCAAAGAATCTACAAAACTAGGCTCTAAGGCTTCCATTTTCCGAAAGATATCGATGGAAACACTTCCTTCCAGAAGGTCATCCATGAATCCGCTTTGCTCCAAAATCTGGCCTGTTTCCAAACCATACGTTCCCCATTCGCTTTGTAAAATTGAATCACGCTGCGCAGCGATATCAGGGTGGAGACTTTCTTCAGCCCCACTAAAATGTTCTTGAATGACCAAATCAATCGAGTCTTGGTCATCTTCAAAATCCATGTTTAAATGCTGGTTCTCATTTGCCAACCGCAACAAAGCGTCATTATTGGTAATAGGGTCTTCTACATAATAGGACCCCTGATCCAAAATGTCTGCCACATCTTCTAATGCTTGTGTGACCTTGTGATTAAACTCTTGTTCGCGCAGCAGAATAGAGTTATTAACCCAATAAACTTGAATTGCTACTAAGCCAATGAAGGCTGAGCTAATCAGGACGACTAATGCTTGTATGTATTTTTGCTTCAAACTACTTAATAAACGAAGTACAAATCAAAGGTATTTTATCCTGAAGTGAGTGTCACATCCCTTTTGCAACTTTTAACAAGTGTTAACCGCCTATTAACACTTGCGGGGAAGCCATTCATATACCTTTGAATGGGCTTTAATCAAGGCCCGTTGCCTGGAATCAGGTAGCAAACTCATGATTATTTAGGTTTATAAGGTCCTCTAATAAGACTCCAAAAGAATTTTGTTGGATTACCTATTTCGAAACAACAACTAAAAGGCTCTGAACGCAGGGCCTTTTATGTTTCTTACAACTCAGTAACCTTATTTGGCAATTCAGCCAGTTCAGATTTCCATTCACACTTCCATGGTTCAATTTTGTGGCATACAAACACAACAACCATGTTAAAGCAACTTTTTACCTTCTCTTTCTTCCTCTTCTCTACAGGCCTTTTCGCCCAAACCAACTTTACTTCGGCATTGCGGGGAACAGTTTCTGACGCTCAAAGCGGATTCCCCTTGCCTGGTGTATATGTTATTGCCATTGATACTGACCCCGTTATGGGTGTTACGACAGACATTGACGGAAATTTTCGCCTAGAAAATGTGCCCGTTGGAAGACATACTATTAAAATCACTTTAATCGGGTACGAGCCTCAAGTGCTCTCCAACATGCTACTTTCAAGCGGAAAGGATTTGGAAGTGAACGCAAAGTTGCAAGAGCAAATTACCTCTTTAGAGGGTGCGGAAATAATTGCTGAAGACACTAAAATGGAGCCCATTAACGAAATGGCTACAGTAAGCGCCCGCTCTTTTTCCATTGACGAAGCCATGCGTTACTCAGGAAGTTTACAAGACCCTTCTAGAATGGCCCAGAACTACGCTGGGGTTAGTAATGCCAGCGATGACCGAAATGACATCATCATTCGAGGGAACTCTCCTTCAGGGGTGCTTTGGCGCATGGAAGGCATTGATATTCCTAGTCCGAATCACTTTAGTACTTTAGGCGGAACAGGTGGCCCAGTCACTATGTTGAACATCAATAACCTATCGAACTCAGATTTTCTAACAAGCGCCTTCCCCTCTGAATACGGCAATGCGCTTGCTGGGGTCTTTGACCTCCGCCTGCGAAATGGCAACAAAGACGAACATGAATTCCTAGGACAAATTGGATTCAATGGTTTTGAATTGGGAGCCGAAGGGCCTTTGAAAATAGGCAGCAATAGCAGCTTCCTAATCAACTACCGTTACTCTACACTTTCCTTATTCAATTTGCTTGGCCTCGAATTTGGGACGGGCACCGCCATTCCTGAATACCAAGATTTGACCTTCAAGGTAGATATTCCAACAAAAAAAGCCGGACGGTTTGGGCTCTTTGGTGTGGGCGGAAGCAGTTACATTGAATTCCTAGGTTCTGACGCCACAGATAACAACTTATTTAGCTCAGATGCAGAGGATTCACGCTTTGATTCTCAAACAGGATGGGTGGGATTCACACACCAGTATTTCTTCAATGATAAAACAAGATCCAATTTCGTGGTAGCAGCTTCATCAGGAAGCAATACAGGAAAAATTGATTCTTTGTCAATCACAGACGGAAGTCCACACCGTATTTTTGGACTCACCAACACGCAATCAAAATACACAGCACGTTTCGATCTCAACCACAAAATCAATCCACGACATACACTTCGTGGAGGAATACAGGGAGATTTGATTGCGTTCAACCTCCAGGATTCGGTCTTATTTAACGAAAATGAATTCTTCTATAACCGAAATTTCGATGATCAATCTGCGCTGCTGCAAGCCCATTTTTCTTGGCAATACCGCATAGATGAAAAATGGCGATTGACCGCTGGTCTGCACGGACAGCATTTCAGACTGAGCGAAAGCACAGCCATTGAGCCGCGCGCGGGCCTTCGCTATCAAGCCACTGAAAAGGCTTCTTTCAATGCGGGCGCTGGTCTGCACAGTCAAATGCAACCCATTCCTTCTTACTTCAGTGAGCAGCGCATTGATGCGAACACATCTGTTCTTACAAATGATCAGCTAGATTTCAACAAATCTATTCATACTGTACTTGGATATGATCAACTGATAGGAGATCAATTTAGGTTGAAGATTGAGGCGTACTACCAATATTTGTACAACATCGCTGTGGACAGAACCTCTTCATCTTTCTCTATGCTCAATGTAGGCGCTGATTTTTCAATCCCAGAAAATGCTGACCTCATGAATGAGGGAACAGGTGAAAACTATGGATTGGAATTCACATTGGAGCGTTTCTTCAGCAAAGGATACTATGTACTAGGAACAGCATCGCTTTTCCAATCAACTTACAAGGGAAGTGATGGTATTGAGCGTTCTACCGCGTTTAACGGTCAGTATGTGTTGAATCTTTTAGGTGGAAAGGAGTTTCGTTTAAACGAGAAGCGTTCCATCTCATTTGACACACGTGTGACCTATGCAGGAGGAAGGTGGTTCACGCCCTTAGACTTAGAGGAAAGCATCGCTCAGAACCAGGAAGTTCGTCCAGATGAGTTCGCATTCTCTGATCAAAACTCACCCTATTTCAGGCTAGATTTTAAGATCTCCTATCGTTCCAATGGCAGTAAAATTGCTCAACAATTCAGCATAGATTTGAGAAACCTTACGAACAATGAAAACGTCTTCGCTCAGACCTATAATGCGCGTGCACAGCAGATTGAAACCACCTATCAACTTGGATTCTTCCCTGATGTACAATACCGCATTTACTTCTAATTTCGACCTAAGTCGTAGCAAAGCATAATCAATGGGATTCAAACACACGAAAAAACTCCACCAAGACCAAGAGAAGTACCTAGGGTTCAATGACAAATGGCTGGTTCTTATAGGGATTCCATTTATTGCGTTCATTATTCCAAGTCTTTTCTTTGGTCAGTTGCCCGTGCATGGTTTAAAGGTCTTTTGTTCTTCATGGATCATTTCCATCATTTTCACCACTATTTTCTGGATTGGAAACAGACAAATTTTGATCTTCTTTCGAAAAAAGTATCAACTGCCAGAAGAGAATAGAAGACGCGTCATCATCACCTTCACATGGATCCTGGCATTCACCATTTCAGTGAATATTATTGCAGGGCTCTTGTTCCCCGCCACTGATGGAACGATGGCTTTCAGAGGTCAGGGCACATTTGCAGGTGTTTTCGTGACCGTCTTTCTTATCACAATTTACGAGGCCGCATGGGCCTCTCTGAAATGGCGCTTGGCTACTGTTGAAACCGAACATCTGAGACGTGAAAACCTCCAAAGTCAATTGAGCATTTTAAAGAGCCAAGTGAATCCACATTTTCTTTTTAATAGCCTAAATACACTAACGGCCATTATTCCTGAGGAACCAGAAAAAGCGGTCAGCTTTGTGCAAAATTTATCACGTGTCTATCGCTGTATTCTGGAATTGAAAGATGAACAAGTGATCACTTTAAAAGAGGAGTTAACCTGCGTTGAGAGTTACATTTTTTTGCTTCAAACCAGATTTGGTAAAAACCTCTCCATCGAAATGAACATTGCCCCGGCTGCGCTGCAGTCCTATATTGTCCCTTTAAGCTTGCAGCTGCTCATTGAAAACGCCATTAAGCACAATGTGGTTTCAGCTCGCAAACCCTTGAGAATTGTGATCTGGAATACTCCAGAGCAAACCTTGGTAGTTGAAAACAACCTTCAGCTCAAGGACCAGGAAGAAGTCTCCACTGGCACTGGCCTTCAAAACATAGACAACCGGTATCAATTGGTCAGCAATCAGCGAATTACGGTGGAAGAATCAGAGACCCACTATACGGTTACCTTACCTCTACTTCAAATCAACAACTATGAGAGTTCTAATTATTGAAGATGAAGCACCAGCGGTAAAAAGGCTCATCCGCTTGCTTTCTATGCTCCGTCCTAACATCCAAATCATTGCTACAGCTGATAGCATCGAAGAAGCATGTGAGTTATTTGAAAAACACACCGTTGATTTAGCTTTCATGGACATTCAATTAGCTGATGGACAAAGTTTCAAGATTTTCGAAAAAGTCAAAGTAAATTGTCCTGTCATTTTTACTACTGCTCATGATGAGTTTGCCCTTAAAGCATTCAAAGTAAACAGTGTAGACTACCTCTTAAAACCCATTGAAGATGGGCAATTAGAAGACGCACTTGCAAAATTCGAAATACATTTCCAGCAGCAAAAATCCATTGCAAATGTCCAAAACCTTGTAAAAATGATGGCGGCAACGCCAAAACATCGGAAACGGTTTTTAATCAAAACAGGAAACAAGCTAAGCTTTGTTGCAGTTGAGGATGTTGCATTCTTTCTTAGTGAGGCAAGCGCAACATTTTTGGTTACCACAGACAATCAGCGTTTTATCATTGACCAGACATTGGATGATTTGGAACAGGAAGTAAATGAAGACAACTTCTTTCGAATCAATCGGAAATTCCTAATTCACATAGGCTGCATAGAACGGATGGAAGCTTACTTCAATAATCGGTTGCTGTTACAAACCACGCCAGAGGCAGGACAAGAAGTTATAGTCAGCAGACAACGAACACGAGAATTTAAACTTTGGATGGATAGTTAGAAATGGAAAGAGCCAAGAATTAACTTGGCTCTCAACTAACTAATCAGATAACCTTAACCACATTTTGTGGTTTTTGCCAGTGAATCCCCTTTGGGATTCTTGACGAGACTAGTTTCCCAGCCCCTATTTCAGATAAGTCAAATGTATGAAATGATTTTGATATAGCACTTTGTGTGTGAACAGAGTAGGTCATTTGAACAGATGTTTGAAATGCCATTGATTCTCGCTATCTTTGCACCCCTTTTTAGTAGAGGTATTATGAACAACAGTGTAAAAATCTTTTCAGGTACTGCTTCCGGATATTTAGCCAAGGACATTGCTATAGAGCATGGTACGGCTCTTGGAAAAGTGAACGTGCAGCAGTTTAGCGATGGCGAAATCCAAACATCAATCGAAGAAACGGTTCGTGGTAAAGACGTTTTCATCGTTCAATCTACCTTTCCGCCTGCAGACAATCTAATGGAGCTTTTGCTCATGGTTGATGCGGCAAAACGTGCAAGTGCCAAGCGAATTATTGCTGTAATGCCTTATTTCGGATATGCTCGCCAGGACAGAAAAGACAAGCCAAGAGTTGCTATTGGGGCAAAATTAGTTGCGAATCTTTTAACGGCAGCAGGTGTAGACCGTGTTATCACAATGGATCTTCACGCTGATCAAATTCAAGGATTCTTTGAAGTACCTGTAGATCACCTTTTTGCTTCAACCATTTTCCTTCCATACCTGCAGAACTTAGATGTTCCTAATTTAGTAGTTGCAACGCCAGATACTGGAGGAACAAAAAGAGCAAATGCCTACGCTAAATTCCTTTCGGTAGATCTTGCCATTTGTTACAAGCAACGAAAAGTTGCGAATCAAGTTGAAAGCATGACCGTAATTGGTGATGTAAAAGGGAAAGATGTAGTGCTGATAGACGACATGTGTGACACAGCCGGGACACTTACCAAGGCTTCAGATATGATGATGGAGCAAGGAGCAAATTCAGTGCGTGCAATTTGTACCCACCCCATTTTAAGTGGTCCTGCTTATGAACGCATTCAAGAATCCTCACTAGTAGAACTTATAGTAACGAACAGTATTCCTTTAAAAGAAGGAAAACCAACAGATAAAATTAAGGTGCTTGATACAGCGCCGTTGTTTGCAAACGTGATGAGCGCTTTGACTAACAACGAATCAATTAGTTCACAATTTCTTATCTCATAAAATTATACCATGAAGAAAGCATCATTGAGCGGTTCTCCAAGAGAGAACGTAGGGAGTAAAGATGCCGCATTATTGCGCAAAGAAGGACGAATTCCCGCAGTCCTATACGGAGGAAAAGAGCAAATACATTTTCACGTTGCTGTAAACCCGATCGAGAAGTTAGTTTACAATCCAGATGTGTTCCAGATTGAACTTGAAATGAACGGTAAAACGTATTCTTGTATCGTTAAGGAAATGCAGTTTCACCCAGTAACGGATAAGATTGTACACCTAGATTTGCTTCAATTGTTTGATGACAAGCAGGTAACAGTTCACATTCCAGTTCGTTCTGTTGGAAGCTCTATTGGAGTAAGTAATGGTGGACGTTTGGCTACGAACTACCGTCATCTTCCACTACGCGGATTGCCACAAGCACTTCCTGAATATGTGAACGTTGATATTACTGAACTGAATATCGGTGATGTAATTCGTGTTCGTCAAATCCCAATGGACGGCTTCACAATTCTTAAGAGTGATTCTGATGTTGTTGTAGCTATTAAGCGTACACGTGCTGCTATGTCTGCTGCTTCTACTGAAGGCGGCGAAGAAGGCGAAGAAGGTGCAGAAGACGCTGCAGCTGAATAATCATTTTTGAGGCGTAAGCCATGAAATATTTGATCGTTGGTCTCGGAAATCCTGGTGCTGAATACCAGTTCACGAGACATAACATAGGTTTTGAAATATTGGACGCTCTTTCTGGGGCGTCCAATATTACTTTTACCCCAGACCGATACGGTGATGTGGCCTCATTGAAACACAAAGGACGCACGCTTATTCTGTTAAAGCCGAGCACGTTCATGAACCTCAGCGGTAAAGCGGTTCGTTACTGGCTTACAAAAGAAAAGATTCCCCTTGAAAACATGCTTGTCATCACTGACGACCTTGCTCTTCCATTTGGAACTATTCGCATGCGCGCAAAGGGCAGCGATGGAGGACATAATGGGCTAAAGAGTATCCAGGAACTCATTGAAACCACTAAATATGCCCGTTTGCGTTTCGGCATAGGTGATACCTTTAATAAAGGGAGTCAAGTAAATTATGTGTTAGGGAAGTGGGGAGAAGAAGAATCAAAAACACTCGCTGAACGCATTGATCGTTCTTCAAAAGCAATACTTGCTTTTTCAGCTATTGGCATTGCTCGCGCCATGAATGAATTCAATAATACCTGAGGGTTTATTGATTTCAACCTTTCCCAGTTTGAAATAGAACTTCTGTCCTTTCTTCTTATTTGGAAGTTGAACCCTAAAGTTGCTCCTGTTCTTCTCTTCGATTGACTTTTCTAGTTTATCTGTAAGCGCACGAATAAAAGAAGATTCAGATTCCTGATGCGGTTCGCCCAAAACTTTGTCTTTCGCCTTTCCAATTACAAATTCTTTAAGGGCAACATAGTTTCCAATTTTATTCACCCCCATCATCTGTGGAGATGTATTACTGGCATTAACTGCTTTTGATGATTCGTTGGAAGCAACCAACTCTCCGCTTGTGTAAACAACATCAAAACCTCTCGGCTGAATTTGCTTCGCGAAGCTTATGCTCACTTTAGGTAACGGTCTATTTGGAGCAGGAGTTAAAGGTTCCGCAGCGGCATACTGAAAAACAGTGCTCGTTTCTTGAACTTCATCAGAAGGTTCAGGTCTGCCATCAGAAACGGTGTTGATTGATCGGGAAACGTTAATCCCTCCATTGTATGCCTGATACAACGCACTTTCCATGCTCACATCGGTCAAGCTAAACCAAGCGATAGCGGCAATAAAAGCGGCGGCAACAGCGGCATACTTCGCAAATTGCGGGAACAAAGGAATTACTTTTGGCTCGCGCTTTAAAACGCTTAAATCACCAAAAGTGAGTGATTCTGGAAGAAGAATAGCCTTCTTTAATTGCGCAATCTCATGGGACAGATGCGCATCATTCAAAGCCGCAGATTTAAGCAGACCATCAGCCACATCACCTTCAGCTATTGCAGCTAGCCATGATTGCTGATCCTCTGCTCCTTCCACTTTCAGGCCCTCGTTGGAACGATTGGAAACATGTTCTACTGGAAACTTGGTGAGTTGCATTGCCTTCCAATGCTTCTCTAAAAGACTGTTTCCGCTTGTTATTGGAAGCTCAATGTCACCCTCAAGCGCTGCAGCTAGCTTCTCATCAATCAGCTGTGGCATTTCACTTGAAACAGCCTTTAATTCTGGGAAGTGGACCTCATCTTCTTTTTCAGTAAGTTGAGGCAACCCATCCAAATCAATATCGAATTCAGCAGCTAAGTCAGGATGTTCATCTAAAAAACGAAACAGCCCAGTCTTGCTCTCTTCCGAAAGTTGTCCTTCTAGGTAATCTAGAATGAAAGCTTCATAATTGTTCTTTGTGATGCTCATAATAAATTCTCCATGCTTACGAGGTAATTCTTCAAAGCCACCCTGGCACGGTAGATATAGACTTTTACTTGTGATTCATTTAAGCCCGTAATCTCTCCTATTTCATTGTAATTATATCCTTCATAATCTCTTAGTAGAACCACATTGCGTTGAATTTCTGGCAGCTTACCCAGCGCCTCTTGAAGAACCTCCTGCAAATCTGAATACTGTATATCAGTAGACATTCTACTTTCAGAGACTTGCTCAAAATCGGCATTCTTTTTCTCTCTTCTAATCCAGTCAATCATTGTTCTATAGCCTGTTGTGAATAGATACGACTTCGCTTTTTCAAAATTCACGTCTTCTACTTTCAGCCAGAGTTTGGTGAAAGTATCTTGTACCACATCTTTCGACTGCTCCTCATCTCTCAAGTTTTTGAAGATGAAGCGAAAGAGGTTATCGGCAAAATTGTCAACGCATATGTTGTATTCTGCAACGGTCATGTGTCAGGATCAGGCTGTGTATAGGTTTGACGAACAGCGGTTCTTAAAAGTTACAGGTTATTTTGATGCAGATAAAAATAATGATTCGAAATGGATCTTTCTGGTCCCTTCCCTCCCTCTTGACTCAAGTTACGGCTGATAGATGTGCTTTGCTTGGGGCAGGTTCCATTCGCCCAACAACAACCATTTTGAAGACGTGCATGGGCGAGGGTAAGCGTGGCTAACTTTTCAAAAAACGCAAATTTTGCGCAAAAAAAAGCCCTGGAGAGATATTCTACCAGGGCTTTCCAACCTTTAACCTATTTGAACCTTACCAATCAATGAATAGTCGTTATTTGAATCATTTGGAATTTGAGGTCATTCACCTCTTGAAGCTTTGCGAGATAAGCAGAAATATTTCCTGTCTTCATTAGATCGATCGCTTGGCGCTTCATCGCCATATATTTTCTTTTCAATTCTTTCATGGCATTTTGTTTTAGTTGTTAAACTCAATTACCCAAAATGCAAGCAGCGTGCCAAAAATGAACACGCTGCAACTATAATTTCATAACACACTGATTATATGCTACTTCTCGTACAAATAATTATTACTTATGTAGTTGATTACTTTGTCTGGAACCAGGTAACGAATGTCTTTTTGGGTCTTAATGGCGTTTCTTAGGAAAGTAGAGGAGATCTTAATCATGGGTGCTTCACAAATCGTCACGCGGGTTAAATCAATCACCGGAGCGTCTTTTGAAACCTCTTCTCCATCTGTATGTGCACGCGGATAAACGAATAAATCAAACTCTTCAAGAATGCGGTCATACGACTTCCACTTATGCAATCCACGTAAATTATCTTCACCCATAATGAGTACAAAACTTGTTTCAGGATGCGTTTCGCGCAGCTGATCCAGCGTATTGATTGTATAATTTGGCTGAGGCAGATCAAACTCTACATCGCTCACATTCAAATTATTATTATCCATTATGGCCAGCCTTACCATTTGAAGACGGTGGTTATCTGGCAAAAGCACTTTGCGATTTTTAAGCGGATTATGAGGCGTCACCACCATCCATACCTCATCAAGATCTGTATGTGCAGCCATGTAATTGGCAATGACCAAATGCCCGATGTGAATGGGGTTGAATGTTCCGAAATATAATCCTACGCGTTTCACTGGCTTAGAAATTGAGTCACACGTTCGAAGGCTTCCTCTTTGGCTTTCTCCAGTTCATCATTGATCAATACAAAATCGAATTGATCAGCAAATTCCATCTCTTTCTCTGACTTAGAAATTCGTCTGGTAATGCTTTCATCTGTTTCTGTGGCCCTAGTGCGAAGTCGCTCTTCCAGCGCTTGCACTGAAGGAGCTTTCACAAAAACGGAAAGGGCTTGGCCTCCAAAAGCACGCTTAAGATTAACTCCACCCACTACATCTACATCGAAAATAACATGTTTTCCATCAGCCCAAATACGCTCTATTTCAGACTTTAGTGTTCCGTAAAACTGGTCAGGATACACTTCTTCCCACTCTACAAATTCGTCTTGGTCTATTCGGGTTTTAAAATCCTGAACCGACATATAATGGTAATCTTTTCCGTCACGCTCTATTGGTCTCGGCGGCCTGCTTGTTGCAGATATTGAGAATTCCAATGGAAGCTCTTGCTGCAACAAATAATGGACAATCGTAGTTTTCCCAGCACCTGAGGGGGCTGAAAATATGACACACTTGCCTGAATGTTTATCAGAGGACATTTAATACTTGTTCTTTAATCTTCTCTAATTCATCTTTCATCTGTACTACAACACGTTGAATGTCAGAATCGTTCGCTTTGCTTCCTAACGTATTGATTTCCCGACCTATTTCTTGCGAAATGAAGCCAAGCTTCTTGCCCTGTGCATCACCATTTCTGAGGTTTTCTAGGAAGTAATTGCAGTTCGCAGCTAAACGAACACGCTCTTCTGTAACATCAATTTTTTCCAGGTAGTAAACCACTTCCTGCTCAAATCTGTTTTGATCAATCTTACCCGGTTCTATCACCTCATCGATGTTGCTCTTGATGCGGTCTTTGATGCGCATAATTCTGGCATCTATGGCTGCTTCAAGACTCGCATCTAAGTCCATAATGATCTTGATTCGCGCCTCAAAATCAATTTGAAGCCCGTCACCCTCTTGCGATCGGTAACCTTGAAACATGGTATTGGCCTCCTTGATCAGCTTCAAAATTTCATCCCATTCCTCTTCGTTTAACTCTTCCTTTTCAGGACGAAGGACATCAGGGATGCGCATAATCAACGACATGTAATCAACGTCTGATTGACCAATTTCAGTTGCAACCTCTTTCATATCGGAATGGTACGCTTGGATGAGCTTTTTGTTGAGGGTAATGCGCTTTTCAGAAGAATCAGCGTCGTAGAAAATCCCCAGGTCTGCCTTTCCTCGTACAACCTCGTTTCCGAGCCAATTACGCAATTTCATTTCCTTCTCTTTATAAACAGAAGGCATCCTTACATTCAAGTCAAATTGTTTGCTGTTTAGCGAACGTAATTCAACGGTGAATTTCCGACTTCCAATAGTGGCTTCGGCTTTTCCGTAGCCGGTCATTGATTTGATCATTCAAAAAGCTTTGCTGCAAAAATAGGAATTGATGGAAGGAAGAAGCAGAAAGTTTCAATTAATGCATCACAAGAAGTCATATTCGTTGAATTTGCGGTTCAGAGCGCATGATGATTGCTTAAATTCCTTCAGTCCAGCCTGATGAACCCAGATCAACTAATTGCTGATTCTGAACCCTCTTTATAACTGCTAAGCTCCCGTTGGAGCTAACAACAGCGCCCTCGCCAGTTGTTGCTTCCGAAACCTGAAGGACGAAGTGTTAGTCTGATGGATTTGGAAAAAGTTTTAGAGAAAAAAACTGCTTTTCAAGCACATTTGTAGAGCAACTTAACGTTGGGCTATTTACACTACAAGTGCCAAAGGGTTGAGAAATAAATGCACAGAAACCTCTGGATGAAGTCTGAAAAGGGCCCAGACTATAGCTACCAAATTCATGGGTTTCGATGATGCTGGTTCACATGAAACCGATGCTTCAAGGTCGAAATTCGCACAAAAAAAACCTCGGTAAGCGAATGCCTACCGAGGTTTTAAAAAGGGGTTATTTAATTAGTGACGAATGGTCACTTTTTGTGTTATCACTTGATCAGCATAATTCAAACGAATGAAGTACACTCCGCTTGCAACGTCTCCAACATTCATTCTGTTTTCAATGTTGCCTGTTTTCAATTGAACTTGCTTCACTAATTGACCAGTAACATCTATCAGGTCAACAAGCACTGTTTCAGCAGTGTTTCCTTTAATGGTCAACCACACGTTGGCCGGATTTGGATACACTTCCCAGATTGCTCCACCATTCAATTCAGTAACTGACACTTCGCAGCTTAATACTGGAGATGTAATTACACAGTTGGTCATTTGATCTGACGAAACGGTCAAAAGAACGTTCTCTCCTTCATTGAAAGGACCTACTTGAATTGTTCCTGTGAAGTTCAAAGAAACTTCGTCTCCATTCTGATCATTTGTAATGGTATAAGGAGCTCCATTTCCGAGGTCAGAAATTACAATCTCAACAAAGTACAATGCATCTGCATCATCTGAACATTCAATTACAGTGTACTCTAATGTTGGATATTCACAATCATAGATACAGCTTCCATCATCTAGGGTAGCTTCTGGATTGTAATTTGTTGCTTCTTGATCTGTACATCCTTCGATGTCATAGATACAAGAACCATCATCTAGGGTAGCATCCGCATCATAATTCACAGCGTCAGAATCAGTACAACCGTAGCAGCTAAAGTCACAGCTATTGTCATCTATGGTTGCAAACTCATCATAGTTGCACGCCTCTAAATCCATACATCCTTCGATTTCACCATAGACACAATCTCCATTTTCAATGGTCGCTTCTGGGTCATAGTTGGTCGCTTCTGGATCAGTACAACCATAGCAGGTGAAATCACAGCTACCGTCATCTACAGTTGCATTTGGATCATAGTTACATGCCGCGATGTAGATACACCCGCCTATTTCTTCGTAGAAACAGCTACCGTTGTCTATGGTTGCATCAGCGTCATAATTCACGGCATCAGCGTCTGTACATCCATAACAGTCATAGTTACAAGAACCATCATTCATGGTTGCATCTTGATCATAGTTACACGCAAGTACATCAGTACATCCTGAGTTACTAAAGATACAGCTACCGTTATCTATGGTTGCATCAGCGTTATAGTTATCTGCAGTTGGATCAGTACATCCGTAACAATCATAGTTACACGAACCATCATTCAAAGTTGCGTCTTGATCATAGTTACATGCGAAGGTGTCTGTACAGCCCGGATTGTCATAGAAACAAGAACCATCATTCACCGTTGCTGCTGCGTTGTAGTTCAGTGCCAATGGATCAGTACAACCCAGGACTTCATCTACACACCCATTGTTTGGCGGAAGGTTTCCGTCACAAACACCGTTTGGATCATTGATCACACCACCATCACCGCAGTCAAAGCCCCAAGTGATGCAGTCGAAATTCACTGTTTGATCATCCCATATATATGAACCGTCATCAAGGAACGTATCACCTAGCCAGCTCAAGACACCAATTGTATGTTGGTTTCCGTCGCAGTCACAGATGGTTTCTTCATTTGTACAGTCACCATTCACCCAAGTAAATACGCCAGATTGGGAACCATCAGAAGTTGTATAGTAGAATTCATACGTTGCACCAGGAGTGGTTTCCGTTAAAATCAACACATCACCATCTTCAAGGAGAATTGGGTCAGTTAACGATGGAAGGTTGAAGCAAACAGTTTCCCCACCGTTTTCAGTGAAACAGAGATCTTCAACAATACAATCACCGTTGATTGAGAACTCAAAACCAATTACTGGAAGCAGTCCTTCTCCTGTATCGATGCAATCTTCTTGATTAAGCACCATTCCGAGTGGACCGCAAGTATTGCTGTCACATCCATTGTTCGGAGGAAGGTTTCCATCACAAACACCGTTCGGATCATCAGTTAGGTCACCATCGCCACAATCATAACCCCAAGTTGCACAGTTGAAATCAACTGGCTGGTCTTGCCATAGGAAAGATCCATCATCTAGGAATCCGTCGCCGAGCCATAGAAGCGCGCCACCAGAGTGTTGCGTACCAGCGCAATCGCAGATGTACACGTCATAGATGCATTCAGCTTCAATGTTCACTTCAACAAGTGGACTGTAATTCAGGGCGAATGGATTTCCACATCCCTCTACCGCATTTTCACAATCAATGAAGATTGTCATTGGGTCAGAGATGTCATCTGAGGTGGTAAAGTAGACCACGTATTCTCCTGGTTCTGCAACCGTTATAAACACACCACCATTGTCATTTCCAATGAGGATATCGAAATCAGGAAGGAAGTAACATGTTTCAGCACCACCTACCAATTGAACGCATACCTCTTCAACGAAGCAGTCACCAATGGTTTCTGCATTCACTAAGATGCGTGATACGATTTGCATCGTCTCTTCGTCATAGAAACAATCCTGCTCAACGGTCAATGTTCCTGCGGCACAATCTCCGTAGAAGCATGTACCATCATCAATTGTAGCATTCGGATTGTAGTTTGTTGCCAATGGATCAGTACATCCAATTACGGTATTTTCACATCCGTTGTTTGGAGGAAGGTTTCCTAAGCAAACACCAAATGGATCACCAGTTAGGTCACCATCACCACAGTCATAACCCCAAGTTGCACAGTTGAAATCAACTGGCTGATCATTCCATAGGAAAGTTCCATCATCTAAAACTCCATCTCCGAGCCAAACAAGGACCCCAACTGTGTGTACTGTTCCTAAGCAATCACAAATGGTTTCTTCGCTTGCGCAAGTTCCATTTTGCCAAGTAGACTCATCAGATGTAGTTCCATCTGTTAATACATAGTAGAAGTCATATGTAGCTCCTGGATTTGTATTTGTGAAATCCAATGCCTCTCCTGATGCAAGAATGATGTCGAGGTCAAGTAAATTCACACATGTGAATCCACCACCGTTCTCTTGGTAGCAGAAATCTTCTACCAAGCAATCTCCTGTGAAATTGAAGATCAGTTCAATAACAGGGAGCAGACCTAGTCCGTCTCCTGTGTCAAAGCAATCTCCTTGAGAGAGAGCAATTGTTAAGTTACTGCAGTCAAAAAGACATGAACCATCGTCAATGGTCGCATTCGGATTGTAGTTCGAAGCTGATTGGTCCATACATCCGAAGATGTCTCCGCCTGCGCAGCCATTGTTTGGAGGAAGGTTTCCTAAGCAAACACCAAATGGATCATCTTCAATTCCGGCATCGCCGCAGTCATAACCCCATGTTTGACAATCAAAGAAAACAGGAAGACCTTCCCAATCATAAGAACCATCATCAAGGAACGTATCACCCAACCAATCAAGCACACCTATTGTATGTTCGTTGCCTTCACAATCACAGATCGTTTCTTCGTTTGCGCAATTTCCATTTTGCCAAGTATATTCATCAGAGGCACTTCCATCTGTTAACACATAGTAGAAGTCATAAGTAGCTCCTGGATTTGTATTTGTGAAATCCAATGCCTCTCCTGATGCAAGAATGATGTCGAGGTCAAGTAAATTCACACATGTGAATCCACCACCGTTCTCTTGGTAGCAGAAATCTTCTACCAAGCAATCTCCTGTGAAATTGAAGATCAGTTCAATAACAGGGAGCAGACCTAGTCCGTCTCCTGTGTCAAAGCAATCTCCTTGAGAGAGAGCAATTGTTAAGTTACTGCAGTCAAAAAGACATGAACCATCGTCAATGGTCGCATTCGGATTGTAGTTCGAAGCTGATTGGTCCATACATCCGAAGATGTCTCCGCCTGCGCAGCCATTGTTTGGAGGAAGGTTTCCTAAGCAAACACCAAATGGATCATCTTCAATTCCGGCATCGCCGCAGTCATAACCCCATGTTTGACAATCAAAGAAAACAGGAAGACCTTCCCAATCATAAGAACCATCATCAAGGAACGTATCACCCAGCCAATCAAGCACACCTATTGTATGTTCGTTGCCTTGACAATCACAGATCGTTTCTTCACCTTCTAAGCAGTCCCCATTCGTCCAAGTGAAAACACTTGACGTTGAACCATCAGTAAGGGTGAAATAGAATTCAAAAAATGCATTTGGAGTTGTATTGTTGAAAAACAGCAATTCTCCTGCAACAAGATCAATGTCTAAACCTGGAAGATCGAAGCAGTCATAACCACCTCCACTTTCTTGCACACAAAGATCTTGAACTGCGCAGTCTCCATTATAATTGAATACCATATTAATGACTGGGAGAACCCCAAGGCCGTCACCTGTGTCTTGGCAGTCACCTTGTGTAATGGTCATGCTCAGGTTTGTGCATTCACCCCCTGTTTGATTAACCGTCCAACCGATGTCTTCCATCAATCCCAGAATAACTGGCCCAGGTGTATGAATTGCTTCTCCTAGAGCAATGAAAGGCGTCATCAATGAATTTGCATTTCCAACATCAAAGGAGTCTTCGTCCAAATGTGAAAAACTTGAACCCCCTTGCCATGAACTTGGAGCGAACAATTCAGCACCAGCTCCTCCATTTTCGCCAACGGCAGAAGAACCTGTAAAGAATAAATTTCCGCCCGTGAGTTGGTTGGCCAAGGCCATTGAATTGTCTGCGAAATTCAATAGAGGACTTCCGCCCCCATTTTCAACAAACGTGTCATAGACAATTGGGTCATCAAGTTGATAAAATCCTACACCATTGTCTACCGCTGGGGACCCTGTTACACCTAAACCGTGTCCAAGTTCATGAAGCACAACGGTTACAAAGTCATACTGACCGAGTCCTGGATTACCATCTGTTCCGAGATACCAGTTTGTTCCGCTGTCAAATGTAGCTTGGATATCTCCATCAGATGGGAGAAGATCAAATCCTGCAATCTTATTCGCCAAAGCAACTGGATAATAAACATCCGATTGTGGGGCGTTATTGAAATTCCGAAAGAATGTGACAGGGCCAGCAAAACCAAGCGTGTTTCCGTCAATATTCTCCCAATTAGCCTCCAATAGGATAGGTACATCTGAGGTTAATAGTGACGCCCAGATGTCAACTGCATATTGAAATGCATTTTGCGCTGCTGTAGTAAATCCGTTGTAAGTAACTGAGATAACTACATCACGGTCACCTTGAGGGTCAAAGTTCGCGGGAGGAGGAATAAAAGAGTCATGCTGTTCTTCTAAGCCTATTATCCCCATGCATTTCACCCCAGCACATCCGCTGTGGGAGCAATAATTCTGCGCGCTGAGAGAGATCGCAAATAAAAGAGCAAGGGTCGTGAACCAAGCTCTGCTTCGTAGTGTTGTATTCATTATTGGACAGTTTCGTAAGATTATCCGGCTAAGATAGAATAGCTAAATGATGTTTTTATCTGGATTCAAAGCAATAATTGGAATCTTGGTTGTGTAAAACCTTTAAATTTGGACGCCACATGTCAAAGGTTGCAGATATAAAAGCCCCGATTTCTGAAGAGATGCGCCTATTTGAGACGCATTTCAAGGAGTCAATGAAGAGCAATACGCCTCTTCTTGATAAGATCACGCATTACATAATTAAACGAAAAGGGAAGCAAATGCGTCCGATGTTCGTTTTCTTATCTGCAAAACTATGCGGTGAAGTGACCGAAGCTTCATACACCGCTGCCTCTATGATTGAGTTACTTCACACGGCTACGCTTGTGCATGATGACGTTGTTGATGACGCCTACCGGAGACGTGGATTCTTTTCTGTGAACGCCTTATGGAAAAACAAAATCGCCGTGCTTGTAGGAGACTATCTACTCTCTCGGGGGTTACTTATGTCTGTTGAAAACAATGCCTTTGAACTCCTTCGCATCATTACGAATGCTGTGCGGGAAATGAGCGAAGGTGAACTCTTACAGATCGAAAAGGCTAGGAAACTCAACATCACTGAAGACGTCTATTTTGAAATCATCAGAAGAAAAACAGCCTCTCTTATTGCTGCTTGTTGCGAATCAGGAGCTGCTTCTGTGCAAGGAGACAAGAGCATTCAAGAGAAAATGCGTCTGTTTGGTGAAAAAGTAGGCATTGCATTCCAAATCAAAGATGACCTCTTTGACTACGGATCTGATGACAACATTGGAAAGCCTACTGGAATTGACATCAAAGAGCGGAAGATGACACTTCCTTTGATTTACGCGCTCAACATGTCCAAGAAATCAGAACGCAAACGCATCATCAACATCATTAAGAATCACAACGAGAATCCTAAAAAAGTCCAAGAAGTTATTCAATATGTGGTCAATTCAAAAGGCTTAACCTATTCTACCAAAATCATGCTCCAATATTCTGAAGAAGCACTTTTGTTGCTCAATGAGTTTCCTGATTCTGACGCGAAAGAGTCACTCAAAAAACTTGTTCACTATACTATAAATAGGAAAAAATGAGGTTGCTATTTTTCTTTGTGCTTTGTCTTGTGATGTTCTCAGCATGCACGCCTCCAGAAACCAAAGAAGTAAGGAGTACGTTTGATAACGGACAAGCAGATGAAGTTCACCTCTACCTTGGAAATGATTCTTTGAATCGAAAAGAGATCAAGTTCTACTCCAACGGTTTAGTTCTTTCAGAAGGGAACTTCGCAGACGGAAAGAAAGATGGAACCTGGCGCAGCTTTCACTTAGATGGAAGCTCCTGGTCAACTCACACTTATGATGACGGATTACAGATAGGCGATTACAGCGTTTGGCATCGAAACGGGAGTTTACGGATCTCAGGATCCTACACAGAAGGCAATCAATCTGGCAAGTGGTTCTTCATGACAGAAGAAGGTGATACCGTTCGGGTTGTTAATTATGACGACGTACATTAACATTTTCTTGTTTAAAATCAGCTAGTAACAGGCGAAAACGGACTGATTCAACGTTTATTTTTATACCCGGTTCAATGTGCTCGGTTATGAATAAACTACTTCTTCTCTTAATTCTAGTCTCTACAAGCTTGTTCGCGCAAGCAGATGGCAAACGTTTTTCGCGTTCTGAGTACATCGACATGTGGAAAGATGAGGCCATCAAACAGATGGTTGAAAGCGGCATCCCGGCCAGCATTACAATGGCACAGGCAATACTGGAAAGCGGCGACGGCAACAGCGAATTGGCGAGCAAATCAAACAACCACTTCGGCATAAAATGCCATAGTGATTGGACAGGCAAAAAAGTCTACCACGATGATGACAAAAAAGGCGAGTGTTTTCGCCACTATAGAAATGCCTTTGAATCATTCGAAGATCATTCAGACTTCCTTCTGCGAAAAAGATATGCCCCCTTATTCGAGCATGACATCACAGATTATAAAAAGTGGGCGAAAGGATTGAAGAAATGTGGCTATGCGACCAACCCTAAATACCCAGACTTACTGATTCGTATTATTGAAGAAAACGAGCTCTACAAACTGGATAAAGAAGTGTTGGTTTCACGAAGGGACCGCAAAAACAAAGACGAAGGGAAAGCAGGAGCGACCTACGATGAAGACGACACGCTTCCAGATGTGATGGTAGCAAATCACCGTTCCGTTAAATTAAGCGATAACAACATTAAATACGTTGTTGGGAAATCAGGAGATACTGCTGAATCTATTGCGAAAGAGCTAGACCTCATGCCTTGGCAAATTCGCAAGTACAATGATTTTAATAGCAAACACAGTCCCACAGAAGGTGACCGGATTTACATTCAGCCGAAAAGAGGCAATGCCAAAACAGCAAAACATACAGTGAAGCCAGGCGAAACCATTTGGGATATCTCACAGAAATACGGTGTTAAGATCAAGAAAATCTACAAAAGAAATGAGCTGGCACCGGGAACTGAACCCACCGAAGGAACAACCCTAAACATCAGAAGATAACGAGGATAACATTTCATGGAAAATAGGATTAACGCATTCTGGAAATGCTCTGTCTTCCTGCTTTTAGGAGTTATTCTGACGTTCCATTCCTCAGCACAGCGCTACCAAATTGATCAGTACAATCTGAGAGATGGGCTGCCCCAATCTCAAGTTAGCAGTCTCCTCCAAGACCTCCGCGGCTTTCTATGGGTGGGCACGCAAGGAGGCGGACTGGCGAAATTCAATGGCAGCAGCTTTGAAGTCATCAATTCAGGTGATGGACTCCCAGGCAATAGCATTACAGCGCTCATTGCAGGAAAAAATGGGGACCTCTTCATTGGCACAGACAACGGCCTTTGTTCCTATGACGGCAGAAACGTACAAACTGATACTACCCAAGCGCATCAACTGAGAATTGAAGCCCTGTACCTCACTGAAAACGAACTCTTTATTGCCACAAACAACGGACTATTTCTGCAGCAAGCAGACTCCATTTCTGCCCCTTGGGAAGTGCTCCTTCCAGAAGAAACCATCTTTGATGTATTGGTGCATAACAACGTACTTTATGCCTGTTCAGATAAAGGCGTGTACATGTGGAGCGCAGACAGAAAACAATTGGATCTGTTGCGCTTTGGATCCAATACCTATTGCAACAAATTCATTGTTACCCCTTCAAATGAAATCTTAGTAGGCACATACGGAAACGGGGTGCTCAGAATAAACAAGGACCAACTCATAAAAGATGAACTGCTGGGTTCTGCCTCTACCATTGTCTTTGACGGACGTTACTTAACTGATGGCACCGTTGTACTTGGAACGCAGAACGACGGTGTATTGCTCATTTCTCCAGATGGGAAAATAGACCAATATGACCAACGCTCAGGACTTGGAACTTCTGCCGTTCGCTGTTTGATTGAAGACACTTGGAACAACGTCTGGCTGGGAACATCTGGAAGCGGATTGGTTCGCTTAAGCGCCCGGCCGTTCACCCATTATGACCGTGCCAACGGGTTGCCCGGAGATCAAGTTTACTCCATTGCTCAGCTCAACAATGAACTGATTATGGGGGTAAGCGAACGCGGTTTAACCCGCTTTGATGGAACTCGTTTTAGCCAAGACGAAGCGCTTAGTTCTGGCACAATCAAAGCGCTTTTAACAGATAGTAGAGGCTGGCTATGGGCAGGGACAGAAGGACAGGGCGTTTTCGTTTTTACACCAGACACCGTGGTGAACCTTGGCGCGCAATCTGGCTTAAGCGGACTATGGATTCGCGCTTTCGCGGAGGCCAATGATGGAAGCATTTATGTAGCCACTGCGGGTGGAGGAATTACACATATTCTAGCCCCCTTCGCCCCAGGACTGCAGCCCACAACACGGATTTTCACTTCGGGCAATGCCCTTTCAGAAGACCGCATTACAGATCTGGCGGTTGATCAACAAAACCGCATCTGGTTCGGCACGCGGGCCCACGGATTTGGTGTTCTCATGCCGGGTGGCGATGCCCTCAACTTTGATACCAATCAAGGATTGCCTGAAAACGAAGTCCGTTCAGTAGTGGTTGATGACACCAATACGTTGTGGATTGGCATGGCGGGCGGACAAATATGTAAGATCAACCTGAATGATGAAACGTATGAAATTGAGCGCGTAAAATCGCTCGTTGAAAGTCCGTATGCCCTGTATTCACTTTGCATAGACAGCAGAGGACATCTCTGGCTGGGAACCGCGAACGGGGCTGAGCAATGGTTGCTAGACGAAGAGCGCAACCTCATTGGTGTGAAACAATATGGAAGTGATGAAGGGTTTGAAGGTCTGGAAGCATGCAGCAACGCTTGTTTGAGCATTGCTGGAGGCGGGGTTGTCTTCGGAACGATTGATGGAATGAGCATGTATGACCCAAAGGTGAACATGGACATCACTAAAGATCCGCAGGTGTTTATCACAGACCCCCATCTTTTCTACCGTCCGTTTTCAGAGCTTCCCCAGCACATTTTTCTCCAATCTTGGAATGAACCGAAAGACACGCTCGTTCTCACTTATGAGCAGAACAACTTGAGTTTCGATTTAACGGCCATTCACCTGCAATACCCTGAAGACCTTACCTACCAGCATTTTTTGGTTGGAAGTGATGCAGATTGGAGTCCGCTCAATGCCCGCACCAATATTTCTTACAGCAACCTCCCCCCGGGGAATTACTCACTTCATGCGCGGGCGTGTGTTAAGGGTTCAGCTTGCGCCGAAGCACGTCCAATTGTCATTCGCATTCTAACTCCTTTCTGGATGGAGACGTGGTTTACGGTTGCCGTAGTTGCTGGCGGTGGCTTGTTTCTATTCCTCATTTTTTGGCTCATCCTTCGGAATGTGAAGCGAAGAGCGCGGGAGCGCAATCAACGCCTCAGGTTGGAACGCGATGTTTTTGAAGTGGAACAAAAGGCGCTTCGCCTGCAAATGAATCCGCATTTTATCTTCAACACCTTGAATTCCATCCAAGGCCTTATTGCCAGCCATGACAACAAAACAGCCCGCCTTTACCTGTCACGTTTTTCGCGCCTTATGCGCCAAATTTTAGAAAACAGTAGAGAAGACCTCATCCCGATGGAGGAAGAATTGGATGCCCTCAAGCACTACCTTGAGCTGGAGCAATTCACCCATGAAAACTGCTTCGACTGGGTTGTTGACTGTCCGGAAGAGTTGCTAGAAGAGCTTGTGCCACCGCTTATATTGCAACCTTTCGTTGAGAACTCCATTGTACACGGAATTGTGCCGAAGGGCAAAGGAACCATTCGCATTTCGGTCTCCGAAGTAGGAAATGAACTGGTCATGTCTGTTCAAGATGATGGCGTAGGAAGGGATGCCAGTGAGGCGGCTAAACTTCCGGGTTCAACGCATAAATCAGCGGGTTTGGATGTAACAAAAGAACGCTTGGCGATGCTTTCAGGAGACAGTGGCGGAGGCGGAACGATCACCTTCATTGACCTTCGCGCTGATGGCATTGCAGTAGGAACCCGCGTTGAAATAAGATTGCCGCTGCCGAGCGAATAAACGCAACCCACCCGCAGATTCCTGAAATGGTTTGCACCACCAAAAGATTGTTGCCACCTTTACGTTAGAAGAAAAACAAACTGGTATGAAACGAGCGATTATCATAGACGATGTATTGAATGCACGCATTAGTTTGCGCAGCGACATCGCTGATTACTGTCCGGAGATTGAAGTAGTTGGAGAAGCAGAAGGGGTTGTAAGTGGCGCTCGATTGATCAAGGAGGTAAAGCCAGACATTGTGTTTCTAGACATCCAGATGAAAGACGGAACAGGATTCGACCTGCTTGAAATTTTACCCGAAGTCAATTTCGCCCTAATTTTTACCACTTCTAGTGATACCCATGCCATTCAAGCTTTCCGCTTTTCTGCCGTAGATTATTTGTTGAAGCCTGTTGATCCTGACCAATTGATGCAAGCCGTTGACAAGGCGGAGTCAGCCGGACAAAGCAAATTGGAGGTGCTGCAAAGCAATTTAGGAGGCACAAGAAGATTGGCCCTGAACTCACAAGAAAAAATCAAAGTGGTAGATCTTGATGATGTTGTGCGTTGTGAGTCTACCGGAAGTTACACGCTCTTCTTTATGAAAGAAAAAGAGCAAGTACTGGTAACGCGCACGTTGAAAGAGTATGATTCAATGCTTTCAGATGTAGGCTTTTTGCGTGTGCATCAATCGCATTTGGTGAATATGGCGTTCATTTCTGAATTCATCAAAACAGACGGCGGACATTTAGTGCTTAAAGACCGCACAGAGATCCCCGTTTCAAGCAGAAAACGAAGCACTGTGATCAAGGCTTTATCACACTTTGCCTAAAGCTTGACAACTTCTTTCGAAGTGAGCTGTGATTTAGTAACTTTGTTGGAAGACACAAGTTATGGTCCTTTTTGAATGCAATCCAAAGCGGCGTCAAAAGCGCAACCCAGAATGACGCTTCGTTTGAAACGAAAAGAATCATTCACGCTTTAAATTCAAGCCATGCCATTTTATCATAAGCTGGGGAAGATTCCCCACAAGCGACATACCATTTTTCGGCAACCAAACGGAGAGCTCTACCATGAGCAGCTCTTCGGTACCGTCGGATTTGCAGGTATGTCTTCACTATTGTACCACGTGCACCCGCCTACCATGGTGAAGGAAGTTACGTCATCTGTAGATGTGAGTCCGCGCGTTGCCGTAGCCAAAAACATGAAGGCCATTAATCTAAAAGGCTTCGCTGTTCCCCCTAAAGATGACTACCTCGAAAGTCGGGTTCCAGTTTTGACCAATTCAGATTGCACCATTATTTTGGCTGCGCCGAAGAAGTCATTGACTGAGTACTTCTACAAGAATGTAGATTCTGATGAAGTGATTTTCATTCACGAAGGAAGCGGAACATTGCGGTCTCTGTTAGGGAATATCCCTTTCAAATACGGAGATTACCTGGTTGTTCCCCGAGGAATGATCTATCAGATTTCGTTTGACACGGAAGATAATCGATTGTTTATCACAGAATCCCGTCACCCGGTTTACACCCCGAAAAGGTACCGGAACCACTTCGGCCAACTTCTTGAGCATTCTCCCTTTTGTGAGCGCGATTTCAGAGGGCCAAGTGATTTGGAAACGCATGATGAGAAAGGTGATTTCATTATCAAGGTGAAAAAGGAAGACATGATTCATACGTATGTTTATGCCAGCCATCCGTTTGACGTTGTTGGCTGGGACGGATACAACTTCCCGTACGCCTTCTCAATTCATGATTTCGAGCCCATTACCGGTCGTGTGCATCAGCCACCTCCCGTGCATCAAACCTTCGAAACAGATGGATTTGTCATCTGTAGTTTCTGTCCGCGTTTGTATGATTATCACCCGGAGTCAATTCCTTCGCCCTACAATCATAGCAACATTGATTCAGATGAAGTGCTCTATTATGTAGACGGTGATTTTATGTCGCGCAACAACGTTGAAAAGGGCATGATTACTTTGCACCCGGCAGGCATTCCCCACGGACCTCATCCTGGTGCTTACGAACGCAGTATTGGTAAAAAAGAAACAGCAGAATTAGCCGTCATGGTTGATACGTTCCGGCCGTTAAAGGTCACAGAGCAAGCGCTCGAAATAGAGAACCCAGATTACTTCCGCTCTTGGATGGAGCACTAAAAAATTCAACTCATGAGTACAGATAATACATCATTGCACCTCGAAAAGATTGTTCCACTAGCGGAAGATTTCTTACCACTTTTAGGAACAGACTACATTGAACTGTATGTGGGCAACGCGAAACAAGCTGCGCACTACTACCAAAGCGCATGGGGTTTCCAGCCATTGGCTTATGCCGGATTGGAAACGGGCGTGAAAGACCGCACTTCTTATGTGCTGGAGCAAGGTAAGATTCGCCTTGTGCTTACCAGTCCGCTTGTAGAAGGAGGATTGATCAATGAGCACATCGCTAAACATGGCGATGGGGTGAAAATAATTGCCCTTTGGGTAGATGACGCCCGCAAATCTTGGGAAGAGACTACCTCAAGAGGAGCTGTTTCTTTTATGGAGCCGAATGAAGAAAGCGATGAGCACGGAACAGTGGTCTACAGCGGAATTCATACCTATGGCGAAACGATTCACATCTTCGTTGAACGCAGAAATTACAATGGTACTTTCCTTCCGGGGTATAGAGCATGGAACCCTAATTACCGTCCGTCATCAGTTGGCTTGAAATTCGTTGACCACATGGTTGGGAATGTAGGTTGGAATGAGATGAACAAGTGGTGTGAGTTTTATGCGAAAGTAATGGGCTTCGCGCAGCTAATCAGTTTTGACGATAATGACATCTCAACTGAATACACGGCGTTGATGTCTAAGGTGATGAGCAACGGAAACGGGCGCATCAAGTTTCCAATCAACGAGCCTGCTGAAGGAAAGAAGAAATCACAGATTGAAGAATACATAGATTTCTACAACGGTTCAGGTGTTCAGCACATCGCTTTGGCCACTGATAACATCATTGAAACGGTTACCGAATTGACGAAACGTGGAGTTGAATTCTTGTACGTTCCGGAAACCTATTACGATACGGTTCTAGACCGTGTTGGTGAGATTGATGAAGACTTAGCGCCACTTAAGAAACTGGGAATTTTGATTGACCGCGATGATGAGGGCTACCTCTTGCAGCTTTTCACGAAGCCTGTATTGGACCGTCCGACTTTGTTCTTCGAAATCATTCAGCGCAAGGGAGCGCAATCTTTCGGAAAAGGAAACTTCAAGGCTTTGTTTGAGGCCATTGAGCATGAACAAGGAAATAGAGGGACACTTTAATTCTAAGTTTAAAAGTATGTTTAAAAAGCCAACTAGCGCTAGTTGGCTTTTTTTTGGTACGGTTGTGAAGTGAGGGGGTGCGTTGGTGAAGTTGGGGGTGTTTTTTTGGGGATATTAGATGCTGGGTGATGTAGGGTCTTGGTATCTTCGCGAAGCTTGGTTAGGACGGAGCGGGGGCGGGGCGGGCCCGCGAGGGCTCATCATCATGTGAAAAGGCAAACGATCATCCACCACTATAGAACCAGAAACACATCATCCATAATATGTTCGGGCAGACCTCTATTCGGACGGACATCAGTTTCCCCCTACGTTGTTGATTTTTCCTACTTTCGGAATTCCTCCGCATTTCGCTCACCTCCTAGACCACGCTTTTGAAAACGATTACCATCAAGAAAGGGGAAATCCTCCAACAAAAAGGAGATCTCAGTCCGAAAATCTACCACGTCCATGAAGGGCTCTTGAGAAGCTATTCGATTGACGACAAAGGGAAGGAACACATCTTTATGTTCGCCCCGGAAGGATGGATTATCGCAGATGCATCAGCTGGTTCTGATTCTGCTGAACTCTTCATTGAGGCATTGGAAGACTCCACAATCTCCGTTACTGAGCGCAAATCCTCAATGCCAAACGGAGATTCAGTTCTGCTCTTAAGGCGCATTTCCGTCTTGCAAAAGCGGGTCATCATGCTGATGAGTTCCAGCGCGATTCAACGATACGATCATTTCGTTGAAACCTACCCGAACATTGTGCAACGTGTTCCGCAACGCATGATTGCTTCGTACTTAGGAATTACGCCCGAAGCCTTGAGTAAGGTGAAGGGTGATCAGGTGAGAAAAGGGAGATAAACTTGTTTTACTTCTTAATGTGGCATTAAGAATGCGCCCCTTTTTTCATGGTACTCTTACGCGCACAAACTAAACCTGAACGTCTACAAATTTCCCTGTGTTTTTCACTGGCGTTCAAGCTTGGGGATGCGGATGATTTGATAGCTTCGCAGAGCTTGGTTTGGACGGAGCGGGGGCGGGGGCGGGCCCGCGAGGGCTCCCGTAGCCAGATTCCAGCGGCCATCCCTTTCAAATCCCATCTCAGGATTGACAACCAGTTATTCACCCTTCCAAAATCTAAACCGCATTTTCAATACCCCCACATCTGTCCAATCATGGGTCTACCAACCTGTAAACGTGGATCTGTTTTGCGGGCAGAATTCCGTTCGATCATGGGCGTGGAAATATGTTCGGGCCGACATGTTTTTCAGGTAGACCTATATGTGGGCGGATCTGTCTTACGGGCCAACATCCAGTCAGCCCCTAAGGTTGTTTCACAACCTTCACGGCCTTCCCTTTCTCTGCCACTTGCAACACATAGATCCCATTCGCAAAACCACTTAAATCAACCTGGTTGCGCCTTGCAAGAATGCCGCTAGCTACAACTCGGCCTGATAAATCAAGCAGTTCATACCGTTCTCCAGCCCAGGATTGTGGGGTGGAAATCACCATGCTGCCATTGGTCGGGTTTGGGAAAACCAGCACTTCGCCTTGAGAAGCGGGCGCTTCAATTCCTACTTCAGTATAGGTTGTCAAATTCACATTGTCAATCCAAGTGTGGTTGCCATAATCACCGATGTTTGCAAAAGCAATGCTCACACATTCCTCTCCTGCCAACGGGGCAAGGTCAACGGTGTCAGTTCGCCACTGAATCTCCCCGCCCAAATCATACCAAAACCAAGTGTAGTTGTCATCAACCGCCAATTCTTCGCCAAACTTAGAGTAGATGGTAGTCCACTCTGTGTCTGCGCCAATCTTGTAATACACCTCCAATCCATCAATGTACTCAGCGTAGACTTCGTACGATACATCGAAAAACAAGACCGGATTTTCCGTGTCTGAAAAGTCCATGGCCGGCATGATCATCAAATCAGCCTCATCTTGTCCGTCAACCCAGTAGTTCGGATACTGCGCCACGCCATTCGTTTCGTCATTCAAATCAAACGCGTGCTCCCAATTTCCAAAGTTCCCTTCCAACTTCCAGTTCGCTGGCGGAAAGCTGCCGTTGAAATCCTCTGCAATCGGCATCGGGATAGGAACGCTGGTGACGGTAATCATGTTTTCGATGGTGTACGTATCTGAATTCCCCTCTGAATCTGTCACGGTCAACGTCACATCATAGGTGCCAGGTGTGTCATACGAAACGAAGGTGGTTTCCTGATCCAGGGCATCGGCTATGCCGCCTTCAAAGATCCATGCGTATTGAGCGCCTTCGCAAGCAACAACGCTCAAATCTGTAAAGCGCACTGGCTCAGGAATGCAGCTCAATGCGATGTTCAATTCCAAGCGATCAGCAGCGAAACCTGCCACCACTGCTGATGGCGCGTAAAAGCTGGCTTCATGCACACCGCGTGATCCCGCTGCGCGAATTTGACCCTCGCAATAGTAAGGTTGTAAGAACACCACCGGGGTCTTCGCCGGCAATGATGCGCTGTACAATTCCCAATCTGCGAGGTTGTCATCTTTGTAATATACGGCACGATCTGTACCGATGTAAAGTCCTCCTTCTGAGCCGCGCTGGTGTGCAATGGAAGTTACAAACTCGCCCGCAATCACCTCAGTAGATAAGTCGGTCCAAGTGTCACCGCCGTTGGTCGATTCAAAGACTTTATATCCGTCCTGATTGCCCACCAACACACACCACAAACGGTCTGGATTTTCAGCATCCACATCCAAATAAATGGCTCTGTTCCCGTTGTTCCCGCTTTCAGCCGAAGTCAATGAAATGTTCTCCCATGTAGCTCCTTGATCTTCTGATTTCTGAATGCGCCAATCATTGCCACTCTGCTTGTGCGAAACATAAATGCGGTTCGCATCTCGGGGTGCTACTTTCACGCTCACCACCAATTCGCCACCAAAATCATTTAATGCTTCCCAGCTACCGCCACCATTTTCTGAATACCACAGCGTGCTTTCTACCGGTGAATAGAGGTTGTTGTAACAGGTGGGGTCCCATTCCATGTTCCCGTATTCTCCCCACCAATAGCTGGTGTTCGGACTTTTACTATTGTCAAAAGGTTCGCCCGTAATGCGCGTAAAACGGTCATCGCTAAAGCGGAAAGCTCCGCCATCGTGGTAACCCAAGGTGGCATCACCCGGATTGATAAACCCTCTGAAATTGTCGCCCCCTAGCTCTGCTAACCAACCACCGCTGGTTTCACTGTCTGCGCCCCAATGGTAGAGGTCGCCATTGCGAATTTGCGTTCCGTTGTGGTAAGTTCCTCCTACCATCACATCGCCCTCTTTGAAGCCCGCTTGCCAACCCCAGAAATCAGTCCCATGGAGGCCATACATACGTGGCTCCAAATTGTCTCCTTGATCAGCGCTGTAGTACAATCCGCCATCGGAAGCCACCCACATATCTACGCCCTCGTCAGTGCTAAAAAACTTAATGTCGTGCACATCTGCGTGACTGTATCTATCTGCCGTAAACTCACCTGCCCAAGTTACCCAGTGGGCATTCAAAGACCAGTCAGAACCCCCATTTTCACTTCGCCATACATTGATTCCCGCACCAAACATGCGCTCGGGATCTGTGGGTGAAACATCCAATGCCAAATCGTAGTAATACTGTCCGCCATCGCCTGTGCCATCTTCGCTCCAGCCGAGGGTATTCGGATTGGTCTCTGCTTCCCACGGTCCGCCGGGCTGTGCCCCACAACAAACGAACTCAAAGTTTTCTCCTTGGTCAGCACTTTCATAAATACCGTACAAGCCACCACCGTCATCGGTAGCGCCACTGGCCAAAACATATACGCTGTTCGGCGAAGCCAAGCTTACCGCCATTTCACACCTTCTTTGCTCTTCGCCCGTTTGAATGGTTGGCCATCCTGTAGCGCCAGAAACAAAGGTCATTCCGCCGTCAACCGACTTTTTAAACAGGGTGTTGTTGCCCACCAAAGCGATGCTGTAGATCACTTCCTGATTGGTCGGATGAAACTCAATTTCCATGTGTTCTGAAGACGAAAGGCTGGTGTAATTCGCCCCAGCATCATCAGATCTGAACAATCCGTCATCTGTTGCGGCAAAAAGTACGTTCGCATCTGTGGGCTTCAAACGCAATTCGCGCACCCACTTATTCTGGTTCTGGAAAGCAGTGCTTCCCGTCTGCGCCCACGTTTCGCCACCATCAGTGGTCTTCCAAATCTTTCCACTCCCTTCACCAAAATATACGGTGTTTTCGTTGTTCGGGTCAATGGCAATGCTGTAAACGGAGGTCACTAGCAACTCGCGCGACATCAATTCCCAATGCAATCCTTTGTCTACAGACTTCCAAATGCCCGCCGTAGCCGTTCCACACCAAACCACCGCTGCATTGCTCGCCGCCTGCTCAACCGTGTATACGTGGCATGCCCCGGGCGATTGCACTTCAAAAAACATGGCCACTTCAGGATCGTAATGCCACGGTCCTGCTTCATCCCAATTCTCAGATCTATTGGCTGCTGCGCGAAGGGCGAGGTAGTCTGCTTCCTCACGTGGGTCACTTAGAATCTTGCCTGCCCCGTTTCCTGTTGCTTGGAAATTCCGAAGGAAACGCTTGTAGAACTGAGTGTCTTTGTTCTTCACTAATTCGTGCGAAGCATAGAACTCCTCAAAGGCCGACTTCACTTCCAAAGGGGGAGCATTTTCATACATCAGCTGCACCCAAGTTGGGCTTTCAGACGAAAAGGTATAAGGAGTTTGCGGAACGGTTTGCGCCTGAATAGCTGAGGCGAAAACGATGCATAAAAGCGTTAAAACAATACGGTTCATGGTACAGGTTTTGTCAAAAATAGGGAATCCATCGAATCTTCCCACGAGCTGAGCTCGTGGCTACTACAATCTCGTGGCGACTGCGCAAAATCCATGCTCAACTTCGAATTCAAAACCGTACCTTCGCGCCTCACTACTCAGGGGACCTAAATGAGTGACGCGATTAAGCATGAATGTGGTATAGCAGTTCTTAGACTGAAGAAGCCACTATCCTTCTACCGAGAAAAATACGGTACTTCCTTTTACGGCCTAAACAAAATGTATCTCCTCATGGAGAAACAGCACAACCGCGGACAAGACGGAGCTGGTTTGGCGAACATCAAGTTGGATGTTGCACCCGGACAGCGCTACATTTCCAGATTGAGGTCGAACAGCAACAAACCCATTCAAGACGTGTTCCAGCAAGTGAACCAGCGCTTTGAAAAGCTGCAAGAAAAGGATCCTGCCAAAATAGATGATGTTGAATACCTCAAAGCGAATTTCGGGTTTACCGGAGAGCTCTTCCTCGGACACCTTCGCTACGGTACCTTCGGGAAAAATTCTGTAGAAAGCTGTCACCCTTTCCTTCGCCAAAGCAACTGGATGACCCGAAACTTGGTGGTGGCTGGAAACTTCAACCTCACCAATGTTGATGAACTTTTCGGACAACTAGTTGACCTTGGTCAGCACCCGAAAGAGCAAGCAGATACCGTTACTGTATTGGAAAAAATCGGACACTTCCTTGACGAAGAGAACGAACGCCTTTTCAAGCTCTACAAGGGCATGGGCTACTCCAATGAGAAGATTACACACCAAATTGCTGAAAACCTAGATCTTCCTGATATCCTTCGCAAGTCTGCTGACAAATGGGATGGTGGATACGCCATGGCCGGGCTCCTCGGACACGGAGATGCCTTTGTCCTACGTGACCCAAGTGGCATTCGCCCTGCATATTGGTATGAAGACGATGAAATCACGGTTGTAGCTTCAGAACGTCCGGTCATTCAAACCGCTTTCAACGTGCCTGAAGAAGAGGTGGTAGAGGTGCTTCCCGGACACGCCCTCATCATCAAAAAGAACGGAAAAGTTACCCAAGAAGAAATCAAAACGCCCCTTGAACGCAAGGCCTGCAGCTTTGAGCGCATCTACTTCTCTAGGGGAAGTGACGCTTCTATTTACAAAGAGCGAAAAGAATTAGGTAGGCTGGTTGTTCCGCAGATTTTAGATGCCATTGATCATGACCTCCGCAATTCTGTATTCTCTTTTATTCCGAACACCGCTGAGACTTCGTTCTACGGCATGGTGAAAGGACTGGAAGATTACCTCAATAATTGGAAGTTCGAAAAGATCAAGGCCGAAGGGGCCAATCTGACCGATGAAAAACTCCAGGACCTTATTAGTGTGCGTCCGAGGGTTGAAAAAATCGCCATCAAAGACGCCAAACTGCGCACCTTCATCACCCAAGATGACGCGCGTGACGACATGGTAGCGCACGTTTACGACATTACGTACGGCACCGTTAACAGACACCAAGACAACCTCGTGGTGATTGATGACAGCATTGTACGCGGCACCACTTTGAAGAAATCAATCATTGGCATTTTGGACCGTTTGGAGCCGAAGCGCATTGTAGTGGTTTCTTCGGCACCCCAAATTCGTTATCCAGATTGCTACGGCATAGACATGGCGAAGATGGGAGATTTCATTGCCTTCCAAGCGGCGGTTTCGCTCTTGAAAAAGCAAGGAAAAGAGGATATCTTGCAGCTCACATACCGAAAGTGTAAAGAGCAAGAAGGCTTGCCGAAAGAGCAGGTGAAAAACTACGTAAAAGAGGTCTATGCACCTTTTACTGATGAAGAAATCTCTGCTGAAATCTCTTTGCTTCTTGCGCCAAAAGAGGTGAAGGCTGAAGTGATTATCATCTACCAATCTGTTCAGAAATTGCACAGTGCTTGTCCGAACAACTTGGGAGACTGGTACTTCACGGGCAATTACCCTACTCCTGGTGGGAACAAGGTGGTGAACAAAGCATTTATCCTCTACATGGAAGGTAAGAACGAACGCGCGTATTAATCTATGTCTGCACTCACAATTAAACGTCTAGACCTCCTGCATCCTGAAGCGCCCGGCAACAAGTATTTTAAGTTAAGGTACAACTTGCTCAAGGCACAATCTAAAGGTGTAGAACGCATTGTCACCACCGGCGGACCGTGGAGCAATCATTTACACGCCACTGCTTCTGCTTGCGCGAAGGAAGGCATTCCTTGTGTTGGTTTGGTGCACGGCACGAAACCTCCTACCCTCAGTGATACCCTTCAAGATTGCGAAAGCATGGGCATGGAATTGCATTACATGGAGCATGCTTTCTACCGCGAATTAACCACTGAAGGCTTCAAAGCTTGGGTCAATGATTCATTTAGTTTTTGTTATTTCATCCCAGAAGGTGGAAGCAACTATTTGGGTTTGAATGGCTGCATGGAAATTCTGTCAAAGGAAGACAAGTTGTTCCCAACCATTGCTGTATCAGTAGGCACGGGCACCACCTTAGGCGGACTGTTACTCTCTGCTGCTCCACACCAACAATTTCTGGCTTTTCCGGCGCTCAAAGACGCTTCCTTGCCAGACAAGATTACAGAGCAATTGTACTGGGCCACTTCAGATCATGAGCTAGCCGCAGACTTGCTAGACCGGGTCACTTGGGTAGACCAATACACCTTCGGCGGATTCGCTAAGACCACTCCTGAGCTGCTTGCTTTCATGCAAGAGAAGGAACAAGCAGGCCTCCCACTTGACTTGGTGTACACCGCTAAAATGGTTTTCGGCTTGGAAGATTTGGCCGCCAAGGGCGAAGTGGATCTTTCAGAAGTTCTTGCTATACATACTGGGGGGTTGCAGGGGAATAGGAGTTTGGGTTCCTCCTCACGGTCAGACCTAAAGGGCTGACCCTACGAAATTCGATTTCGATTCCCACGAGCCCACGAGCGAAGCTCGTGGCTACATGGGAAGCGGTCACAAAAAGACCTTTAATTTTTCCGCGAGCTTCGCTCGCGGAAAAATTAAGTTCACACAAGGGCGCCTTAACCCACGAATGGAATTCGTGGCTACTACAACGGCCCAAAGAAAGGGGGTAG
>Ga0208903_1000298_pt1 | contig 43720 bp, 49 predicted proteins | sample AntAceMetag02UKJ_FD_184769 | JGI IMG/M metagenome (GOLD analysis project Ga0208903, IMG submission 184769) | Saline lake microbial communities from Ace Lake, Antarctica - Antarctic Ace Lake Metagenome 02UKJ (SPAdes) (version 2) | ecosystem: Environmental > Aquatic > Non-marine Saline and...
TTTTGGGTTGAGGAACAAACCCAGCGTCACACAAAGTGGATGGTTACATCGTGCTTGTGACGTAGAAACACATCAGTCTTTAGCTGATGTGTAGTTCATTGAACAACCATTCTGTTATATATGGTAAGAATACCGCATCAACAGCATAGTACTCATCACATATAAATGTTATTTCGTGATCCCCGATTATACTCAGGTCCGTACCTTTCACATATGAAGTACTAACCCTAGTCTTAAATTTATCATATTCGTCATATAATTCATCATGGATAGACTTACAATATTCAGCCCATTGCTCAGTAGACATATTAGTTTTATCAGCCTGTCGTTGACTAGCTATTCGGTCGATAACAAATTGGGCATCATCATGAGAAACATATTCATACCAATTACCCTCACCATTAACCGAGCCAAAAAGATCACGGTTTTTCTCACTCCAATAATATGAATAATCACCCTTTGGGAAAATAACAAAAGGACGTTGGTCTTTCATACTAATATTCACTACCTGAGCATAATTTCTAGCCGACCTATATGACTTACTAGTAAAAAATACCTTCTTTTCTTAAATTCACACCCATTTCCTGATAAATAACTTGGTCAAGTGCATTAGATATCTTCGCATCCATGTCAGCAGGTTTTCTACCCTTACGAACTTTTTTATCAACCAGACCAGGTATATCATATTTAATTTCTCCTCTAAGACCACGATAGATAAGTGTTCCATCAGTGCCCTTTCTTGTTCCCTTAATCTCTCTTATGAAATCGCTACACTCACTATTCAATACAGATTTGATATCATTAAAATCCTTCAATCCCCAACCTAATTTCTGTCGGATTTCTTCCAATGTATCTGACAACGCCACGGTTGGTTTGTCCGAATCAAATGTACTATATTCAAAAAATGGTATTAAGTGTTTCATGGGTATAAGTTGTTATCTAATATATATTACATGGCACAATTCGATTTTAGAGATATGTACATTGGATATGAAGGACATCCACGTTTCCAAGTGAATAAAATTATAACGGATGATATAATTCGTGTTATTATTCAAAAATATGAAATGGTCACATTCACAAATAAAGGTGAATTATTGGGTGATCCACAGTTCGGAGCTGACTTACTTAAATTACTTTACGAAACAAGGATATCCGCAAACGCAACACGAAATGTAATTGCTCTACAAATATCAGAATATATACCCGAATTAAATGATATAGATTATGGTCTAGAAGTAACATTCGAACAAGACCCAGAAAGACATCAGGATATAATGATAATCAATTTCAGCATACGTGATTATGAAGTTAAATCAATCATAGCCTAACTTATAACCTTAGTTCCAGTCGTACCGTTTCTATACTGCTTTGATGTCAGGTTAGAAAAGGCTTCCAATTCCTGTATATCAAGAATTCCCTTTATCTCGAAATTCTTCTTATCTCGATAACTAAGACCATATCCATTATTTGAATTAACCTCTACAACAATATATGGATCTATGTTAGAATCTACTGTAAAATTGAACGGATTCAGATTTGATATACGTCTTCTCTCAGAAATACGTTGTATTGGATGTAAATCAACTTCTTTCCATTCGGTTATATCTATCCAGTTGGTAAATTGACCACCATTATCCAATACCGGAGCAACTACCGAAGCCGTTGCCGATTGACTAACTCCATATCCAGAGTAAATGTAATTATATCTATCGTAACTCACGATATCAGATGGGTTATATACAGTACCACTCTTCCAAACAGGAACCTCACTATACTTCCTTGGATTATTAAGTCTGTTATCACCAATAATCGATTCATATACTTTATCATAATAAACAACCTTTTCACCAGCAGTGTATGTTTTTAATGAATACCACTCACGATATATCTCGTATGTTTTGATATAAACAGTGAATTCATCCGGAAGGGATTGTGTAACACCATTTGGTTGATTTGTATAGAAATCTAGAACACAGTTATAAACTGTCGAACCGTTATTAACAGGCATCAAATATGATTCATTCATTCGAAAACTAACAGGAGTCATTGATTGATGAACATTGAATATATTAACATCCTTTACCTGGTGTGAAATAGAACTGGTATGAAGGAAATCTGTTCTTCCAGTTATGTCTAAAATCTTATGTGATAAAGGAACAACATTACTCTTTAACCAATATTTCAATCCTTGTAATTTCTTCTGTACTTCTTCCAATGAATATGTAAGAAGACTATTACCTTCTCTATCAGTTATTCTATACGTAAGATTGAATAGACGAGTATCGTCATATGTATCGTTAGGTAATGTTCCTTTTAAAAAATCATTATCCTTCCAACCAACAACACTTTGGTCAAATATATCCGGAATCTCTACTTTAAACAACTTCATGTAATTCTTCGAAAGTTTATCAACATTCTTATAATATTCATATAGCTCTAAATCATTATATCCAAAGTAATTTATAGCATTTATAATAGCTCTATAAGAACCGACATAGGGATATATCAAATGACGCATCATCATCATTTCCTTTCTCTTTTTATTTAGATATATCCAATCTATACCCTCTTCTTTAATATCATAATCTTTGAATATATAGACATCATCAGGAGAAACCAACTTACCAACATTATTCAATTCTGTCTTGAATCGAATGTCTTCTATTTCGGTCTGACCATATGTTACGAATCTACCTAATTCCCGGTCCCAAACTTTAATTCTCAATGATAGGTACGTTGTACTGTTATCAAGTGGGAAATTTGAAACAATTGTGGATTCCTCATCAAAGAAATCAATTTCTTTGAAAAATTCAACTTCAATCTGTCTAGCATAAACACCAACTATCTTAACTAAATATCCATTATTACTTGAAATATATTGTCCTGATATGTTAGTTACATCCTTTAAGAATATAGCTATGTGCTGACCAACGGCCAAACCACGGTTTATAAACATCGAATTGGATTGTGAGTCTAGTTCAATGTGTCCAGTTCTCAATAAGCTAACTGGATCAGTTATGGTTGAGAAAGAAACCTCATCTGTTATATCCGAAGAAGTATCAATAGTGAAATCTACTTCCTCCTTTATAAAGAGTTGTAAAATAGAACGTAGAGCTCCCTCTTCACTGGATCTAAATCCTATAAATGTTTCAATTGGCTCAGGAACTGATGAGATATCATCATCATCATCAACGAATCCAAGTGAGTGATTGATTAGTGGGAAAATCGTCTGTTGATATATTGAGTTATCTATCTGGTTTATTTCACGATTTACTTTCTGGTTCAAATGAACGGTAGGTAATGGTTTTTCACCAGAATAAGCCAGTGGTCCTTCTGTACTTAATTGATCTCCGGAGAAATCATATAGAAAAAACTCAGGAACGTTATCAGAGTACCATTTCCAATATAAACTAGCAGTTATACCACCATTGAAATTATATCTTGGCTTTCTAAGATAATCCCTAGTATTTAACCAAAGTCCATCTGGCTCAACATAACCAGGATCCAATGTCCCGTATTGACTTTGTGTTACAGTCAACGCATTTGATACATTAGTGTTTGAAATAACAAAAGTAACCTGAGGAACTATTTCAATTATCTGTGATAATGTAGGCTGTAAAAACCAAACAGAGTTTCTATCTGGATTAAAGGCATTTCGTGTCACATTATCACCAATTGATAATGGAAACAGTTCTCTAACAATACCATCAGAAGAATTCATAACCGAAATGTTCGGTGATAAAGCGTCTTGATTGGATATGTACAAATCACCATCATAATAATTCGTAGATTGATATCCCCATGCCGGTGGAATAATAACATTATAGTTATAATTACCACTAGATATATCTTGTTTAGCAAACCTCGGATTATCCGAAGAAATGTAAAGTGAATCATCAATTCCAGAAAATTCCAAATAATTGGTTGTTCCTGATGTTATAGTCGTAACTGTTAATGTGTTATTATCTATTACATACATATTTGTCGTGTCATGGAAATATATAGACTCATTAACTGGATCATAAATAATATCATCTGAGGTGACAGCAGGAACACTAAATGTATTAATTACAGTTCTTGACGAGCCATCAATCCTAAGAACGTCCGTAGATGGTGAAACAACGTACATATCACCCTCAAATGAATTAAAGGCTAAGGAGTAACCCTGAAGAGCAATAGTCTGAACCAGACTACCCGAATTGTATATTAGTATGTTTGTATCGGTAGTAACATACACATCACCATTATCACTATTAAATTCTATACCGAAGGATGTGTTTGGTATTATTAATTGACCAACTAAATTCTGTGTGTATGGATCAATCCAATATAAGTTTCTCTCCTCCAAAGCATATACATAAGAATCAACCGTGTTGAATATCATACGTAGTGGTGAGAATGTGCCTGAAAGTGTAATCTGTACATCCAATAAACCACCTACTGAATCATATATCAACAAATCATCACCAAGAACAAACATAGAGTTTGTTGGTTGTATATAAAGTATATCAACTATGGATTGCGTAGCGTTAAATACATTCACGGAATACGTTGATGTATTTTGGAAAACCAATGAATAAGCATTTGAAAATTGGTTGCTATTAAACATACCATTTGATTGTGTAACTGGTATAAACCCAGACTGTTGAAATCCGTTTGAGAATCCTATCATCGTAAATGGTGAATTGCCATAAAATCCATGAGTAGCTCCCCAAAATGGACCCTGATAACTCAGATTCATAACGTATGGATTTAAGTATAAAACATTATAATCAACATTTTGTAATGTATAAATTGTATTATTCACACCGGTAATCATACCAGTTGCAAATCCTGTATCTTCGAAATGAAGACATGCAATAGAGGACTGTGTTGCCAATACCAACTCATTTGATGTCAATAATGCTCCATGATTACCTGAAAATTTTTCAATTATTGAATAATTCATATCACCAGGTAGAACACTTGCTCCTGGATTTATTACTACATCACACCTTTGTGATGGATCCTTGACATCAAACTTCAATGTAGAACCAACATTATCAACATAAACACCATAATCATCTAAGATGAATTTATATTGGTCTATCCAAGTCTGTAAAGTGGATGGCATTGATGAATTCGGGTTTGGAATACTATGAGTAACTGAATATGAATTATCATTAACAACTACATTCAAATATGGTGAAAAACTGAATGTAACACCCTCAATAGATGGTTCGAAGAATGTAACCTCCGAATGTTCTATATAAAAGTCGGCAGTTGATCCAACAACGACACTGAAATCCATTGGCACATTTGGATATTCTGTTCTCAATTTAATTGAATTTCTATACGGTGAGAAAAATCCAATTGTCTGTAAAGTTGGTATTATACCAAGTATAAGTAATTCAGATAAATTTCTATTATACCACTCAACAAGAGTAGCATTTATGGTTCTTACCATATCAACTTGGCCTGATGAATAAATGAATTGTATATCAACTTGATAAACCTCACCATTCACATTAACACTAAATCCAAATTCATCTAAATCGGTAAAAACAATATTGTAATCGAAATTCTCAGATATATCATAGTTGTATTCACCAACTAATTGTTCCTCAACTTCAATAAATCTTTCTATTACATTTCTCGTACTACCAATACTCACTTGTGGTGTAGTATCCGTTAGGAAATTAACAATAGTGTATTGTGAAGGATGTTGTAAATCGGCTTTTAAAATAGAATCTTTATACGAAAGATCAATATCCAATTCAGAAAATAAATCAGAATACTTCTCAGCAGAGGATGCTAATGTAACGGCCTCAGAAAATGTGAAGTTCTGTGTATATGAAAAATTATCAATTGTTAAATAAACCCTACCAGGAACTATAGTTTCCAAAATAGGTGTTTGATTAACAGACAAATATGTAGCACTTACCCAATAATTAATATCACTAGGATTAATTGTCGTTATCGGTGGAGAAACTGTCAAATCTTCACTTATGGAGTTAGCCACCCAACTATATGACTGAATACATTCATATATTTTATTTTCCCACATAACTTGCTGTCCGATTTGATATGTTGTTAAATTAGCATTACCAAGGAATTCACTTATAGGAGATACAGTATAAAACTGTTGGTTAGAAATAGATTCCGGTATTTTAAACTCAACACCTGGTTTCAATATTTGTGGAACACCACCACCAAAATCGATTGTTCCAGCAGGAGAGAATTGTAAAGTTCCCTCATAAACCAATGGAACATCTGTTCGGGTAATAACTTCTATAACAAGTCCTGTTTCGGGTGGTAATTGTGAATCGGTAACGGAGTATTCAAAATGTGTCATATCAAGAACATCTACGTTCTCTACCGTAACAATATCAACATCGTCATAATCACCAGTTACTTTATAATCATCATTAAGATTCGTATTAACTATGTTTAATTTCTTACCTGGATATATATTGTTGTAAAATTCATCTTCATTCCAAGAGGATAGTGTATTCTGTAAAGTTGGTGATATATAATTATAAATACCAACGATATCAACAGATGATATTTTTTGACCAGTATATGAGGCCATGTTCTGATAAGGATATGTGTTATCAAAGAATTCATTAGTATCATCTGATAGTATCATTATAGCTCCCGGCTTCGACCGTATAACAAAATACAATCTATCAGTGTTAGTAAAACCGAATATTGGATTTTCAAACCTAATTACTGTACCTTTTGGAAACTTCTTATGGAAACTATCACCATACACCCACTTAGAATAATATTCACTCTCAAAATTAACGGGTTCTATCGAGTTTATAGTTTCATCTTCTTCTGTTGATTTATAGAAATGAAATCCAAACTCATTAAATAACTGCCACTTATTGAGTGATAAATGTGTAGGACATTCATAATCAAACGCATCGATTTTCTCGAACATATAAAGTGCCTGAGTTTTGAAAGTATCACTTGAATTCTCATGGAAAATAATATCACCATCATATCGTGCAATATCCTCATTATATGTAAAGTTCAAGGACTTTCCCTCTTTGTCGAAAATTTTCAAATTATCCATTTGCTATATATAAAAAATGTTCATTCTTGGATTAAATGAGAAAATCGTAGATTAATTTTACTACCTTTATAAAATGAATTTTATAGTTTTATACAAGACTTACATTTTTAAATACATAGATCCAAATAAGCTTGGACAGTATTCAAATACAAAGCGTCTACATTTTATCAAGGAATTCCACGGAACTAATGAAGAATTTACTAGTGAATTTCAAAAAAGTCACCCAACTGATCCAAAAATGATTTTTATGCACAAGAGTAAACCTCTTCGTAAAGATATACGACTAGCTATCGAAAAGTCGGAAGAATATAGGAGAATGATGCGTGATTCTAAACTATCTGATATACTCAGTGAGTAAGAATATTTCTCACCATTTTCTGAAAAATATACTATTTATTTTAATATTTTATCAATTTTAAAATTTCCAAAAAATCTATTTACTTTCATCAAAATCTCATTACACACATCAGTTGTTTCGGCAAAATGTTTATTATAATCCATTGCTTCTAGAACCTACTCACCGATAATTCTCAAATTGTCTGGACCACCACCAAAACCAAATGTGTTATCCTCCAAATGTGTTAAGGTTTGGATAACTCCAATCTCCTTACCACCATATTTCAAATTTGATATAATACCATTTGATGAACTACCAGGGAACATAAATATAGGTTGTCCATCTTTACGACTGTATGCCGAGAACACACCCTCAATTACTTCCCCAAAATAATCAAATTTATATGACGGAACGTAAAACACACAAGTCTTTAGCTTGTGTGATGTAAGTGACATAAAAAATAAACAAAAAGGGGAGGATGGTAATATAATATGTCTGGGTTGAGGGACCAATTTCGGACTTTAAACAAAAAGGCGGTGAGGCGTTCTCGTTGGAGAAGTCTATGAAACGTTGAAACACACAAATCTTTAGTTTGTGTGTAGTTCATAGTGAATCATTATTTGACCTATGGTTGTCTTCAAAAGACTTAACAATAGTGTCATATTCAACAAACATCATATCCTTCAATTTATCAGAGGAATAAGTCTGTCGTTTTATATACTCTTTAATATATTCTACGTAGTCAAGTTTTACACCAAGCTCTATCTCTTCACCATCCAGACCCTCTAAGAGTAGTTCTTCTTCATCCTCATCATCCTCATCGATAATATCATCTAAGTATTCAATTGAAGCAAAAGAACCCTTAGAGAGTACTATTTCGAGCTTCCTACGGACCTTTCTATCACTAACAAGTAAATTATTAGATATAACCAGGTCAATATAATCTTTCGATCCTATCTCATCATCTAACTTATCAATATCCTCTGATGATTCGATTGTTAGTTTTCTAAAAATAGGGGAATATTCATTAGGTATGAATTCAATTTCACCCTTCTGTAAATCAAGTATGGTTATACCCTTTTGATCATTCATATCATTTCTATCCATCTGATACGGTGATCCAATGAATGTGAAGTTCTTATTTCTCTGACGAATATGAATATGACCACTAAATACATGTTCGTAACGAGAAAATGCCGAAACATCAATCTTATCATGGTTTCTGTGTGCAACTGAATTCAAGTGCATCATACAACCGTTTAAGTCAGAATGACAGAATAAATAATCACCTGGGTTATTATCAATCTCTCTAATCATATCTAATCGTTTTTCAACCCATGGTAATAACACAAGTTTCTTACCACCATGTTCAATAGTGTGGGTATCTGTATAAACAGTGATATTATCGATGTAGTTGAACAAACGAACTGAATTGACATCATTAGTACCTTTATTATATAAATCGTGGTTACCCACTATCATATGAACCGGTAGTATCTTAGATATCTCAGTTAATATTTGCTCAGCCTTATATGACACGATAATTGGAATTGCCGTTCTATTATCATAAATATCACCACAATGGACCAATATATCACCCTCCCTAACATTTTTCTTGAGAAATGGTATATAATCATTCATAAAATAGTCCTCCATCATATTCAACCACTTATCTAGGTTGTTCAAGTAAAGTCCGAAATGCCAGTCTGTTGTTATAAATACACGCATATGTAATCAATTGATTTTCATTTTATACGTATTTAAAAGTGATATGTTTGGTCTAAATAAAATAAAATACACATTTATTCGGATATTAATACTATATTACCAATATCCAGAGCATAAAAAAGGAGTGATAAAAACCACTCCTTTTTCTAAATTTATTAGTATTATAGATATCCTGCAACGAATGGAGGAGCAATTGTAAAGTTATTATCAATAAACTCATCAATCCAGTAATCACATACAAACTTTGCTTCTGCTGGAAAAATCTCTTTTGATGTCCAATCCATAGTCGGAGATGTTACACTCTTCAACTGAACGTTTTGAAAAGTTACCCTTCTCAAAACAAGACCTTTCTTATCATGTTGATTAACAATCATTGTACCAATCGTATCAGCCTTATAATGAAGGTAACCATTCTGTGAGTTCCATGCTAAATCATACCAAGCTCTCAGTGTATTCCAAACTTCCATCGAACCCTGGTTATTTACGTTAACATTGAACTTGATACTAAGATTATCGATGTGAGTCTCAGCAGGACCAGCATCCAAGAATGCACGAGTTGTGTATTTGAAGTTCTGTGCTTTAACACCAATTTCTTTATTAGTTAAATTTAGGTCAACATTAGTTGCCTGTTGTAACAAAAGAACAGGGTCACGACCTTGTGCCTGTAGTATTGTTGGTAAGATAAATGTAATCTCAAATAGATTTAGATACACGACCTCTTGTGGGTCTGTACCAGGGCCACCCGGGGAACCTGTCATTTGTAATTGAGTGAAGTGTGGTAATGGCATATTGCGTTTGTTTTATTTTTATTATATATTCCTAAGAATATTCTCTCTTGGATTATATATTTCAATAAAAAAGTGACTTTTCACACATTTAGTATAAAGGGAGATACACAATTTAATATATACTATATGAGAAGAGAAAAAATATGTAATTACCGGAGATGTGAGAAAGAACTGAGTGGTAGAAAAGATAAAAAGTTCTGTGATAGAAACTGTAAGGATATGGAATACACATACCGAAAAAGGAACTTATACAAACAAATAAAATATAACTTAAATGATCACAGATAAAACAATTATAATAGATATTAAAAAAAGAAATTATAATAGATACAAAGATTTTGGATACGATATCAAAATTGGTCAAAAACTAGAAATTTCAATACTTGACCTACCAAAAGGATCTAATATAAAAATAAATGTCGAATGTGATTATTGTCATATAGTTAAGAATTTATCTTATTATAATTATAATAAAAGTCTTAAAGTGGCTAATAAATATGCATGCTCACAGAAATGTTCATATATCAAAAAATCGGAAATTCTTATGAAGGAACAGGGTATAGAGAATATATTTCAATCCGAGAAAATAAAAGAGAAAATAAAGACAGATAATATCGAAAAATATGGGGTTCGACACGCAATGATGTTAATAGAAACTCATGAAAAGGTCAAAAAGACCTGTTTCGAAAAATATGGAGTAGATAACTACACAAAAACACCAGAATGGAAAATACGTGTTAAAAAGACCTCGGATGAGAAATATGGTGGTATAGGATTCCAATCAAAAGAATTGAGTGAAAAGGTATCAAAGACCTGTTTGGAGAGATATGGATTCGAAAACTCATCCAGTTCAGAAGAAATAAAAAAGAGAATAAGTTATTCACTCATAAATAAGTACGGTAAATCTCACATGAACCTCAATGAGGGATTCCGTAAAGAAAACTTCAAAGTAGCAAAACATAAACATTATATTGAATTTGATGAATCGGATTGTCTTTCCGTGTTCAGTTGTGATTTTGGAGAACCTCATACATTTAAGATAAGTTCGGATTTATTCAGTAGCAGGATGAGTAATAAAACCAAATTATGTACACAATGTAATACAATAGACACTCACGTATCTGGTAAGGAAATTGAATTGAAGAAATATATAGAATCGCTAAATGTAACAACTGAGAAAAGTCGAGTGGATAACAAAGAAATTGATATCTATATAAAAGAATTAAATTTGGGATTTGAATTTAATGGTGTTTACTGGCACTCTGATGTGTTTAAAGAAAAAAATTACCATATAAACAAATCCAATTATTTTAAATCTATTGGTATTCGTGTAATACACATATGGGAAGATGATTGGGATGATAAAAAAAATATAATCAAATCACAGATAAAAAACCTTCTAAATCAATCTATCAGAATAGGAGCTAGGAAATGTATCTTAATGGATGTTACAAATAAACAAGCCAATGAGTTTTACAACGAAAACCATATACAAGGTTCATATAACGGCATTAAAAAATCAATTGGACTATACCATGGGAATGAGTTAGTTTGTTTGATGAGCTTTGATAAATCAGAGGGTCGTATCAAAATGTTAGGTGATGAATGGAACCTATCTAGATATTGTAGTAAAATAAATCATTCCATACAAGGAGGTGCTTCCAAAATGTTCAAATATTTCATAAATAATTACAAACCAATAAGAATAATAAGCTATGCCGATAATGATTGGAGTGATGGAAACCTATATAAAAAACTTGGGTTTGTGGAAATAAAAAAATCAAAACCGGATTATAAATATATCGTAGGTGGTAAGAGGGTTCATAAGTCTAGATTCCGAAAGTCAATAACAGGTATATCCGAATCTAAACTTAACATCCCAAGAATATATGATACCGGTAAATTGAAATATGAGATATTACTATAAGAATCTCATACCAACTGACAATGAAGTGAAGTGATGATATTAACATACTGAACGAAACGTACTACGAGATAGAGGAGCACAGACTGATTAATCACCGTTAGTATAATTCGAATTCACAATAATCATCAACGTAAATCTCTACATGCGGTTCTTGGAAATGGTCGATACTGTTATTCCAAGTATAGATTTTTAATATTTCCAAATCACACAAACACACTACCCCATCAATCAATTCATATTGTGATTCCAGTGGTGTATAAACAACATCTACTACATAGATATCATCTCGGTCAAATGCCTGGTTCGGGTTCCACATAAATAGCTTATAGACATCATCTGATATTTTACTAACAGAATACACATAACCACAGTTAGTATCAACATCATCTTTTATACACGATATCAGTAAAAATGGTAGTAATAATAGATATTTTCTCATAGTACAAATATAGTAAAAATATAACACAACAATTATAATATACAAAAACTCGTCAAAATAACCTATGATTAAATAATTTTCATACTCCGAGTATTTCTATAAGTTTCTTATTACGTGTTGTTTTGATGTATTCTTTTTCTGAAAACTCTATACCATTGAGATACCAATATTTATTACCATCACTAAATTCAACAGCCGGTCCATCAGTACGGTGGTATTCACCATTGAGGTACCAACGTTTATCACCATCGATAAATTCAATAGCAGGACCATCAGTACGGTGGAGTTTATTATTTAGGTACCAACATTTATTACCAACAATATCTATGTCTAATCCATCTTTCATACTCCGAGTATTTCTATAAGTTTCTTCTTCCGTATTAATCGGAGGTATTCTTTCTCTGATAAACCCACACCATTTATGTACCAATGTTTACTACCATTACTATGTTCAATGGCAGGACCATCAGTACGGTGGCGTTTACCATTGAGGTACCAATATTTATTACCATTACTATGTTCGATGGCAGGTCCATCAGTACGGTGTAATTTGTCATTGAGGTACCAACATTTAGTACCAACCTCATTTACTGTCAATCCATTTTTCATAGTCCGAGTAGTTCCAGTTTATTCTTACGTGTTCTGTGTAGGTAATATTTTTCTGATAAACACACACCATTTAAGTACCAATATTTATCACCATTACTAAATTTAACGGCAGGACCATCAGTACGATGGCGTTTGCCATTGAGATACCAATGTTTATCACCATTTTTATATTCGATGGCAGGACCATCAGTACGGTGTAATTTATTATTTAGGTACCAACGTTTAGTACCAACCCCATTTACTATTAATCCATTTCTCATAGTCCGAGTAGTTCTGTAAATTTCTTCTTCCGTATTGTTTTTAGGTATTCTTTCTCTGATAAACCCACACCATTTATGTACCAATATTTATAACCATTATAATATTCGATGGCAGGACCATCAGTACGGTGTAATTGGTTATTTAGGTACCAACGTTTAGTACCATTACTATCTATTTTTAATCCATTTAACATAGTCCGAGTAGTTCTAGTTTCTTATTACGTGTTCTTTTAAGGTATTGTTCTTCTGATAACTCGACACCATTGATATACCAACGTTTACCACCATTACTATGTTCAATGGCAGGTCCATCAGTACGATGTAATAGGCCACCGAAATACCAACGTTTACCACCATTTTCAAATTCAACGGCAGGTCCATCAGTACGGTGTAATTGGTTATTTAGGTACCAACGTTTAGTACCATAAATATCTATGTCCAAACCATCTTTCATAAATCGAGTTGTTCTAGTTTATTCTTACGCCTTTCTTTGTTGTATTTATCTTCTGTGTAATGCACACCATTGAGATACCATTGTTTAGTACCATGTCTATCCGTTGTTAAACCATCTTTCATAGTCCCATTAGTTTCAGTTTGATGTTAACGTGTTGATTGAAGGTACCAAACTTTAGTATCACTCTTATTACCAGCTCGTTATTATGTTGAAGCTTTTGTGTTGTCTATCCCCGAAGAAGAATGTGGTCTGGAATACCCCTTACGTTTATTGTAGTGTGATCCACTAATTTGGAATATACTACCAATTGTTATACTGACACCACCTCCAATAAATAAACCCTTTAGTAAATCAGGATTTGTTTCTGTAGTTGTATGAGTCAATATAAACCCAGTTGTTAAAGATGCGGCACCAATAAGATTGAGTATTGACCCGAATTTTGTTCTCTTAAATCCCTTACTTCCATTGGTTCTTTTGAGAGTAAATTTCATCTGTGTTATATCCTCACCATGTGATTTCAAGGTTTCATCAGAACTCAATTTTTCTACAACACTTTCCAGTTCATCCAATCTCAATTGTAATTCTTCTGTAGTGACAGACGATGTATCAGATTCCTGTGAGTAGACACCCGTACTCATCAATAACATTAACGATAGTAATAAATTTTTCATTATTTTTATTTGTTGATTATTTTGAATGTTTCTGATTGAAATGTGATCCACTAATAATAAATGCACCTGCTAGCGATAAGTTAAGTGAACCCACTATCATCAATCCAGATATTAGTTCTATATTTGTATTTGGCTGAGTGGAAAGTATTAAACCAGTAGCCAATGTAGAACCAGCTAATATTAAGAAAAAACCACCAGCTTTAATACGGTTGTTTCCTCTATTATAATATCTATCATATTTAGAATTCCGAGCCTTTAGTAAGTTAGAATATTCAACATCTATTCGATTTTCAAAAAATCGAATAGATTCACTCATTAAATATGTTTGATTAAATACAACACCATCCCAATTAACACTATCGAGATCAATTATCAGAATTTTACGAACAGTCTGATAATTGGGTAGTTTGTAATAATAAAGTTGACTATCACCGGCATCCGATACATCACACTTTATAATATTACATTTAACGATATCACCGGTTGATGTGAATATTAAATTCTGTGAGTAGACACCAGTGCTCAATAACACTAATAGTAGAAGTACGTATTTTTTCATGATTTTATCTTAATATATATGACAAATGTACGACTTTATAATTAAAGTAAATCATTAAAAAATATTATAATATTATGGGAAATATTAAAGGAAATAGACTCGAATCGATTATGAAGTTCGAAAAGTTCTACCAATTCGATGTTAAGTACGAGAAGAAAAGAAAGAAGATGATATCAGATGAGGAAAAAAGAAAGCTAGCTGAGAAGAAGAAAACCGAAGCTAAGGAGAAGAAAGAGAAGAAGGCTGAGAAGAAAGAGAAATCTGAAAAGAAGAATGAATCTTCTATTAAGAAGTTCGAAGCTTGGTCGAAAGAAGATTCTGTATCAGAAGCAAAGAAGTCTGATTGTAAATGTAAAGATTGTGATTGTAAAGATTGTAAATGTGACAAGAAATGTGAGGAAGGTAAGTGTAAATGTGTTTGTAAGAAGGTAAATGAGGCTAAATCGTGTAAGTGAACTGTAAGTGTTGAAAAAAATATTGTAAATAATTATGAATTATATTAAAGGATTTAAAGAAAGTTATGTAGATGATGATTATATCACCGAAAATGATATAAATAATATCTGGAATATACACATAACCCCGATAAAAACAACAATACATAAATCCGATGAGGAATCTCTATCATTCGAATTAGAAATGTCAAATGGTGATAAGATATCGGTTGATTCATTCTTACATACAGGACCACCTGGTATGAGTAAAGATTATCTACATATGAAATTAAATGGATTAACTATACTAAACTTAGACAAAGAGGAGACAGCTGGTATAGATGAAACTGTTTATGAATACGCATTTAATAAATACAGAGAACTAATATTACCAAAAAAAGTTAATTAATAAGATATGAAGTACATTAAAATATTTTAAGAATTTGATAATAGTGTAGAAGATATTGAAGGAGTTAAGGGTTTACCCGGATTCAAATCACTATATCTAGATGGTCTTAAAGACATGTATGGTATAAGTGCTGATACAAATCCCGAATATGGTGATAACCGAACAGTTGCTGATTTCGTTGATTATGTAGAATTGTTCGCCATTAACCCTGATGATGAACGAGTAATGTCTGGTGAATTCGATGATGCTATGACATTAATAGATAATTTAATCATCGAAGCCGATCCGAATATCAATAGAGGAGAAGCTAGAATGTTAATCGACACTGTAAAGAATATGATCGATGGTAGTTTTAATCCCGATGAATAAAATTAACTAATCAAACATCTTCTTATATTCATTAGGAGCATCTTCCAATTTCAAAACTTTAGCCTTTATCGTATCAATTTCATTATTGATGGCCTTTTGTAATCGGTGATTACCATCCAGTACCTTATAATACTCACCACCTTTACTAGTTATTATTATAGGATACCTTAAATCAGACTTCTGAACCCTATCCAATGTTTTTTTATCTTTTTTATCTTTGTTAATAGACAAACTAGCTATATCCTTAACTTTAATTCTAACAACATCCACATCTTTTAAATACTCCTCGACATCTGATATTGTTATAGTAATTTTCTCACCATCAATTTTTGCAGACCAACCGGTATCTTTATAATGGTCAATATCGTTTGCTGTATAAGATTTTACACCATCTTCTGATTCGTTAAATTTTTTCCATGTATCTATTTTCATAATAATTAGTTTTTTTTATATATTAACCTAGGATATCTGTTTTTGGACAAGTTGACGTTCTCCCACTTCATTACTGATTTTAATGTATCAGGAGATGGGAAATAACCAACATCACTCACTTTATTCTTAACAGAATTGAAAAGGTTCGTATATAATCCATCATAGTCAGTGAATATAAAGTTGTTATCACCATCAACATGTTTAATTGATCTACGACTCTCGATAAAGTCTTTAATATCACCTTCGTTGAATCGGGAACAAACACCACCAATCACAGAATTTTTACTATAAAAATCAGCCATCTTGAATGGTACATCAGTGAATATATTTAATTCCGTATTTATACTCAATAGTTCATTGAAAATTATGTCTGTTATTTTCTCATCATCCATAAAAATTCCCGATAAATTTTCTAGATGTTGTTCATCAAACCCGAATGGTAATTTCCATTTCTTAGATATTCCTGACGATCCAGCCTTTTCTTCCAGTTCTTGTGAGGGAAAACTAGTCCGGAAATACACATCTTCTTCAGGTATGTTATTTGAATTTTCTCTCATCTCATCAAGAGATTTAATAACCAGAACATAATCACCATTCAAGAAATCTCTCTCCATCTGTTCGACATCAGTGTGGAATTTAACAGGAACTTGATCTTCTCGAAACCTCTCGAAAAATTTTAGATATTTCATGAGACATCTCTATTTGTTTTTAGGTAATCAAGTGTTTTTTTAATGGAGTTAATATCTCCGGTGCCGGATTCATTCATAGTCTATATATTTAATATAGATTTAGTAAAATGTACTATCTACTTAAAGATAATTCATTATTCCACTCCTGATAAGATTCGTGGTAGTAATCATAATCCTCCCATAACATAAAAGAAGATATCTCATCGTTTATTTTATCGACATCAGATTCACGATAAAATATATTGTGTTTACAATAATTAAGACAGTTTATAGAATACAGGTGATTATCCTCTCTATCACTTTCCTCATAACTCATGTGATACATCTCATCTAGTGAAAACTCATATCCATATTTCTCAAAGATAACCATATCATACCCAACTGGGTTAGTATCTATACCTTGAATTATTTCTCGATTTCTTTTCAAATAGATGTTTGTTTTAATTACGTCTACAAAGATAGGAATAATTATTGAATGGCCCGTCTAAAATATATCTATTTGTTTATATTCATCCGTTTTCGGATCATACATTAGGTTATGAAATCCCATATCCATATACCCAAGATATTCATTTGCTGAAATAATGGCATCTATCATCCTTTGAACCTCCATATCAGTGGATTTTAAATTCATAATATTAGATACATCATCCTGACTATTCCACAATATATCTCGGACTCTATCAAATTCTTCTAAATCAGATACTTTATCCATCGGTATCTCCTCTAATCTTTCCATCCTAATTATCAACATATTATCCTCATCCACCCAAACATCATAGATATTTACAACATGTGGGTGATTTTTACCAACATATTTCTTAATATTTTCAATATCTCCCACATTATCCTGTTGTACATATTTATAAGCATAATCAACATCTACGTACACTTCACCCTCGGTTCCTTCACCCGAAAATTCTATAAATTCTTAAAATATTTTAATATACTTCACAGTCTCTATATATTAAACAATCCAAGGAAGAATTTCTATAAACATATATATGATATACAAAAAATAATTACTATGTATGACACAGAGCCAAAATAAACCCGAAGAAATTTCAGAGGATGATTATCTAAAAAGACACATAAACGAGAAAGAAAAAAATACAACGATAAATAACCTCAAATCTTATGAAAATGAAGAGAAAAAACAAATTAGTGGATCAAGAACAGAGGATTTACAATACCTATCATTCGATATAAATGAATTACCGTGTGGTAGATTCTATCCGGCTGGTACAGTATTAGGTGTAAGAGCCGCACAGGTCAGAGAAATTCAATCATATTCAATGGTTGATGATAAGAATTTCTATGATGTTGTTGAGAAGATGAATGATATGTTATCATCATGCGTGAGGTTAAAAAATCCAGACGATACAATGAGTTCATACTTAAACATTAAAGACCAAGATAGATTATATCTAATCTTTTTAATCCGAGAACTTACTTTTCAAAAGGGTAATTCACTAGAAATTAAAGCTAAATGTACATGTAGTGAGGAAATTGCAATCGAGCTAAAACGAGTAAATTTCAGATTTCACGAAGTTGATCCAGTACTAACACAGTACCTAAACAATCAAGTAAATGGATTCATATTCGAAGTTGTTAATGGACAAGAATTTGAAATGACACCACCTACAATCGGTGTACAAAAGGCATTTACAGATTACATCATAGAAGAAAATAATCAAAAAAGAAAGCCTAATCTTTCATTCTTAAAAATTATTCCTTTCATGTTAGGTGGTAGAAATTCAATAACCACTGAGGGCATTAGGTCCAAACTAACTGAGTATCAAAAACTAGATGAGGACTCATTTCAATTCTTGAATGCAGCAGTTGGTAAAATGACATTTGGTATTAAAGAATTAAAAAAATCTTGTACGTGTGGTTTGGAGGTACACACAGATATGTCATTTCCCAACGGAGCGTCAGGTATTTTCGTTATTCATAATGCCTTTGAGAAGTTTATTAAAAAATAAGTTACAGATACAGAAACACAACAACGTCAATGAAATGGCCATGGACACATGGCCATTTTGGATGTTGGAGGAAAACATATCCATCATTAATGAATTGGTCGAAGATGAAGAAAAGGCACAGAAGAATCAACAAAGTGATCAGGAACAATCTATGCCAAACTTCAATCCAAGCCAATACATGAATCAGATGAGTAGTATGTCAAATAAATTTAAATAATAATCTATGAGAAGTCTATTAAAGATTAAACACATTTCAATATATAATGTATGATATTAACAAAAGAATTAATAATTAAAACATCACATAATAAAAAATTAAAACATTATAAAAGTCTAGGTTATGATATATCGATGGAATATATCAGTATTAATATAGAACATGCCCCAAAATATATAGGGAATGTGATAAAAGTTAAATGTGATTATTGTCTATCAATACATGACCGGAAAGTAGTTGATTACAATCGAATAGTTGATAAGAATATTGATAAGAAATATGCCTGTTCAAGGAAATGTGGGGTTATTAAATCTACGGAAACAATAAATAAAACTGAGAAAAAACCACACCCAAACCTTGGTAAGAAGATAGAAATACATAAATCTAAGAAAATTAACAACAAAAGAAAAAATACCAATTTGTTGAAATATGGGGTTGAGCATGTATTACAGAACAAATTAATTCAAGATAAATTCAAAGAAACACACACAAATAAATATGGAGTTGATAACTATTCAAAAACGGAAGAATTTTTAACTAAACAAAAACTAAACAACCTACAAAAGTACGGAATTGAGCATATATCACAGATAAAAAGTGTGCGAGAAAAAACCACACAAACAAATTTAAAACGGTATGGTGTCAAATCCACACTAAACTCAGACATATCCAATAAAAGGCGAAGAGAAAAATTCCAAACAGAAGAACATAGAGGAAATTATGAAATTTCGAACCACGAAAATTATTTAAATTACATAGGTAATAGCGTATCTCTTTTCATATGTGATTGTGATTGTGATCATACTTTTGAAATAAAATATGATAATTTCCAAAGTAGATTGAAATTTAACATACCATTATGTACCACATGCCACCCCATTGGGAATTCAACATCTATAAAGGAACAAGAATTATTCAATCTCATCTCCGAGCTCTATAAAGGAAATATTATACAATCATATCGAGATGGTTTAGAAATTGATATATATTTACCGGAACTAAAAATTGGATTTGAATTTAATGGTGTGTGGTGGCATTCAAATGTATACAAAAATAAAAATTACCATATAAACAAACTAAACCATTTCAAAGACAAAGGAATTAAAATAATATATGTGTGGGAGGATGATTGGATACACAAAAATGATATTATAAAATCACAAATAGGGTATTTACTCAAAACATCCAAAACCATAGGAGCAAGGAAATGTATTGTGAGAGAAATAATAGACACTAAAACATATAAAGATTTCCTAATAAAAAACCACGTACAAGGATATGTAAAATCAAAAATAAAATTAGGACTTTATTACAATAATACATTAGTATCTCTAATGACATTTGATCACTCAGAAGGTCGAAAAAAAATGATAGACTCAGAATGGAATCTATCAAGGTTCTGTAACGCCATAGACATGAGTGTAGTTGGTGGAGCCTCAAAACTATTAAAATACTTCATAGACATTTTTCACCCAACTAGGATAATATCATATGGTGACAGTGACTGGTCTAGGGGGAATCTTTACTATAAATTGGGATTTTCAAAATTACATGATACAAAACCAGACTACAAATACCTAGTAAATAACACCAGAATACACAAATCTAGATTTAGAAAATCATATACTGGTATATCTGAATCAAGTCTAGATTTACCAAAAGTATGGGACTGTGGGAAGATAAAGTTCGAAAAGAAATTATAAGGCATAAAAAAAAGTGAAGAAATTAATCTTCACTTTTTTAAAACTTATTCTAATTATGATTGAATAAACCCACCTGACTGAATTGCTCCAGACCCAAGTACATTTACGTTATTCACAATAATACCCATACCCATGATTGGCTCAACATATGTATCAAGAACTCCAATTTGATTCTGAATAATCTGATCATTGTTGTTCTCATCATCACACTTATTGAAGTATTCATAAAGACCACCCTTAGACTTATATGATTCACAGATTGTATCTGCTCTCAATTTAATCTCGGCTCTAACCTCAGGTGTGTTAAACTTCCATTGGAAAGTCAATAACATATCAGCAAGTTCTCGTTCAAGTTCAATAAGAACTTCTCTTACGTGTATGAAAGATAAAGATGATAATAATAATGTTTGAGCTGTGTTCTCAGTCTCGATTACATATCCTCTGTTTCTTTTAAATACGATTGGATTCATCATAGCACCGTTCAAGTTTCCAATATCTTCTGGATTGAAATCTTGTTCAAGTCCAGCAATATTTGTAATTCGACCATTACTGATACCGGCAGCAATTGTCCACGGAACAATGTTAGTTACTGTTGATGTTTGCTTTCTCATATAAGTAAGTCCAACATATGCTGATGGTGGAACACTCGTAGGTCGACCATTATCATTTACAGTTACGTATGGTCCAAAATATCCAACAGATGATACACCAACTCCATCACCGAAAGAGTAAAGGAATGCTGGAGAACTATTAGGATCTCCACCACTAGCTATAAAATCTGTTTGTAGAACACCATCAGTATTAACAAATGATGGAGAACTTGAATTCTTAAATGATTTCATAGAAGGCATATTCAATATACCCAAGATGTCTAATCTCTCACCACAGATATCAACTAACTGTTGTTTTGAACGTTCAGCCAAACCAAGTCCAAATGCATCGATTAAGTATCTGAAATCAAATGCTTCTTTATTAGTAACTGATTTGAATAACGGTGTTCCTTTTGCAACCAAATTAAGAATATCATCTTGTTTAGATTCAGTACCATCTGGTAATGAATCTTGTCTTATACGGAAACCTTTAAGACTAATAGCCTTGTAAGTTGACGTATAATCATCAATATTAGTGTATCGGAAAGTTTGTTTATCACCATCACCGAAATCTCTTATCTTTATTTCATCATCACACGTTATTTCAACAAGTGTTGTGTCGTTAGCCCATAGTCTCTTAGAAAGAACTCTTGTGAGTTTTCTAGGTACCTCATCAGACATAAGTGATGTAGTAGAAAATGATGCTTCAAGGTAATCTCCAATTTTAACCTCCGTATATCTACTTGCTCTCACTAGTATCTTGTTAGCTACAGAAGTGTAACCAGCTGGTTCTTCAATCTCAACAGATTGTTTATAGGTTGAATCGAACGAATTTATATAGAAATTATTATTCGAAAGTAGTGAATTTGAATCAGGATCAGAAACACCTAATGTACCAAAACTTTCAATTGTTTGAAGTGTTGGGTTTTCGAATGTTATTTTCATATTAAGTTCATTATCAATATACATATCAAGGTGTAATGGTCTATCTTCACCCATCTCACTAAAAGCATATAAGTTATTAACACTCAATATCTCTTCTGTCACATTTTCAGATATTTCATATGCGTAATAACTGTACGTAGCTGACGAAGACGCAAATACACCACCACTCAATGTTGAGAGTTGTATTGCTCTATTCAGTGCCGATGCCGGTACTGAATATCCGTTAGTAGGATTCAGACCTTCATCCGATTGAACAGTGAATACACCATTATTATTAATACCACCAAACATGAATTGATATCCGGATCCTGATTGACTTACATCAGCCGAAGCTAAGAAATCTTTATTTAAATCAATGTTAGTATCACCAGTACCAGACAAAGATGATAAATCAACACCATATGGGTCTGTTTCTAATAGATTAACACCAAGTACTAAATAATTATACCCGGCAAGTGAAGCTGCTACCGATGCACCCGGTACGAACTGAGCTACTAGTGTAGAGTAATTTGTTTTTTGGTAGATAACATCAGTTGAGTTGATAAGACCTTGTTCATACTTTCCATATAAATCAGAATATCTACCAACAACACCCATTGTTAATCCAGCAGGTTCAGATTTTGTCTCTGCACCATCCAAACCTAATATCAATTCATCATCCAACTTGTAAAAAACAAGTGGTGATCCGTTAGTTGCAATCGCAACAGCGTCTGCGATACTAGCAAAGTAATTATCTACATAATCATCCTCAACAACAGAGTTACTAGATGGGCTAGCCACGGGGTAACTGAAGTTCAATACAAATGACCTATTTAGGGTATTTGTATTATTAATATCTGTCACATCTACAAAAACTAATGATGATTTTTGTGGGTCACCAGTTAATCCAAGTGGATCCAACAACAAAGAACCTTGATTCGATGATGAAGAGTTAGCATACGCCAATAAATTATTGAAATATTTCAAACTTCTATATTCGTCATAATTTCTCGTAGTAATAGATTGGTTCGTATTATCAAATACAACTCTAAAAGAAGAAGATCCAATACTATCATAATAATAATCCTGACCAACACCATAAGATAATGGTTTGAAGTTAGTATCACCAGATCCAACAGATCCATGATTTAAAGATACATCATTCATATTCAATGATGTTAGTATGAAACTACCAGTAATACTGACTGAGAATGTAGCGTAACCGAGAACAATATCAGATGCTGATACTAACGGATTTGAGTCCGGTGTCGTTGTCTGATATACTCTAACCGTACCCGTTGAATCAACAACAGTTGTAGCTACATACGATTGAGTTGATGTCGATACTGGATAGTATGATGAATTTATTTCAAAACTAGCACCTGATACTGTAACAGCATCACCACCGATAACAGCGTAACCATTATCAGAAATTGTATCAACACTATAATCCATCGATATAGTTGCTCCCGATACTAGTGAATAAGTTGCACTTAAATCATTAACATATCCTTCGGAGAACCACCATGTTCTATTCGAAGGATTGTGTACTGATCCTGATATGATACCACCAACTCTTTCATCACTACTATAAAAGTCTCCTCTATATGCGTGATCACCGGCAACGCTAGGTATAGAGTTTGTATCGTATAATGCCATAACGTTTCCTGGTCTATCAAGTACTGTCTGTTTCAAACTGATACTCTCAGTAATAGTTTCCTTATATGATAAGAAATCTATATTAACTTGACCATCAGCAGTACCATCATTTGAATCAAGGCTACTATAATTAGTAGAACCATTCGTTGGTGGATTTGCTTGTAGACTATCACTAACCATATTATTACCGATGAGATCGACAAGACCTTTTGGATAATCAGATTCAAATAAATCGATGTTAAATGCACAGAACACACCATGTTGGTCAGTTCCTCTATTTATAACAGTTTCGATAAATATATTTCTACCACTTCGGTCTCTGAAATACGGAATCATAGAAACACCATCAGCATAAGTAAGTGTGGTAATGTTTCTATCGGTCGTAAAGTTTCTAACTTGATTCTTTCTAAGTCCCGTTGGTGAGAAATATTGTGAGAATCTAGCATCCACTGATAAATTTGAATAATTTGAATAATCTCCAGCTACAACAATAACATCAACAAGATAATCGGAAACCAAATCTTTGTTATTAACATATGGTGGAATATCTTCCTGTGATCCATACCAGTCTAACATAGGTACATCAAATCCGGGTCTCTGTGATTTTATCACGAAAATAGTAACATACTTATCTGATAGATTTGTAAAGTTCAATAACCTACCTTCATAACCAACATTATCACTAGCTACGTTTAAGAAAGATTCCGTATCTCTCTTCCAAAATCCAGTTGTATCGAAAAACCTTCTATAAGGTCCCAATCGCTCAACATCGTTTTGTAGAGTAGTTGCACATGAAAGTGATTGATATTCTATCTGGTCAAGAACATCATCTGTCATTAATAAGTTAATTGCGTATACAGGAGATGCCTCTAACATTTTAGTAATAGTTCTGTGGAAAAATGAACCCCTTCGTTCTAACTGACGATCAAGAGGACCAAAAGTTGATTCGAATGTGTTTAAGTTGTCTACAAGGATTGGTGTATTCACCGGACCCTTTTTAGACACACCTATAACCGTGTTACTTATTCCTGTAATAGTAGGACTAGATGTAACCGCCTGAGAACTTTCTTCAAGGAAAATTCCTGGTCTTCCGTAGTTTCCGATTTGGATTGCCATATTAATTTAAATTATTTTTTATCAATTACAGGTATATATAAAATAAAAATTATCAACTTTTTCTATTTCTATGTGAAATGTAAATGTTTAAAAATGTGGCCTAAAATGTTATTTATTTATTAATTTCTTAGTTTTTTCAACAAATTTATAGCCGATGTAGATGTGAAATCACCTTTACCAATATTTGAACGAGATACTACTTTTAATTTCGTAAATAACTTACCCTCTAAATCAACTAAGACCTCAACCGAATCGACTGAAATATTATCAATTTCTTGTGAGCTATCACCATCAACATTTATGAACCTCATTTTTTTACCACCTTCATAGAATAGACTAATACTTAATTTAGAACGTTCGAATTTTTCTTTAATATCGATGTTCTCCATATTAAATCCAAATCTAGATAGGTAATAAAAATACGTAGCCTCTTTTTCCTGATGTGCTAATAAGAAGTATAACCATTTATCACCACTCTTTAATCTAAAAGATAAACCCTTCATTAAACCATCCTTTGACTCTGATTTCTTTTTAGAAATCCATTCAAATAAATTATCACCACCAAATGCCTTAATGTTACGTTGATCAACAAACTTCACCTTTGTTTTTAAAATTTTATCAACCACTTTACCATTAACATCATTATCAGATTTTCCACCAGCACCAGTCATTGCGGTATCGGCTAAATTAACAGATAGTCCAAAATACTCTTTTAGAAATGTTGGTAATGCTCCACTACCACTATACATTTTAGAATCGGCCAATAATTTTGTTATAAAGTTTAAAAGAATTTTACCCAATTTCTTATCAGAATCAACAGTAACACCTTCCGAACCGAATGAGAATTTACAATCATCAGAAAATATAGTTGTTTTGTATTTACTATCAGCAAGTATATCAAGTACAGCATCTTCCCACTCATCATATAGTTTTATGTTTCTCCACGGACCTCCACCTGGTGCCTCAGGTGATCCACCACCACCAGATCCAAGATGCTCATATTCTCTAAAAACACTATTAGATACCTTCCCAGCAGTTCTACCGGATTGTATAACAGATGTTGTATGTATTCGCCAAGCTCTTTTAAACAACCTCACAATTTCAATTATGTGGTCGGGATTCTTCATAATTAATTTAGTTGATTTCTCATATTTTTTTAATTCAGTTGCCTTTTCTTGTGTTATCGTGAATTCAGCAATTATATCCTCCGTGAATACTTCTTCAAATTTAGCAGTCATTTCCTTAGTAGTTATCTTCAATTTAGATTTATTTTCGGAAAAATTTTTATAATGTGATAAATAAGTATAATTCTCATTACTCTCAACTTCCTGACCGGTACCTAATTGTTTTGGACGTTTATCATCTTCATTCTTTTTATTCTGCTCCTCCAACTTATTTAAGGCACTCTCATATTCTTTCAATTTCTCATGACCTTCTAATAATTTCTGCACAATTTTCCAAATAGACTGCAATCCATCCATATCGTGAATCTCATTAGCATTATTTACTTTCTGTGAAAGTTCCTTAGCTGTTTTCTCATCAATACCCAGTAATCGCTCGGCCCTATCTGGATGGACGAGTTTTAACATATCACGATAAAGTTTCTTAATATCTTTCATCATTTGAGGATCAACTTCTCTCTCTTTCATAGTCTTTCTCCTCTTACTATCACTACTTCTATCTCTAATTTTATAAATGTCCTTAGATGAAGATATATTTTTCTTTTTCAATATTTCAATTTCCGATTTATATCTCTCAATATATTTTGGTATAATATCACTTTCCAAGTCAGGCAATGGTAATGAAAGCGGGAACTCAATTTCACCTAATTCTTTAACCTTATCATCATCAGTTTCTGGGATTCCCGTACCAAGTGATTTAACATCTTCTTTATCAATTTCCACTCCAGATCCTTCTAATAGAAATGTTTTATATTCTCCTAATTTCTGGAAAATAACACCAACACCTTCAACTTCTTTAATATTCTTTAATGCTTCTTCGGCCTCAATAACCATACTAACTACCTTCTCAGAGGACGAACCTGATACAATCTTACTAGATATAGATTGTAATCGAACTGATACGTGTATAGTTACTTTCTCTTTTGATGGGAGTTCGGATAATTGAACATCATCATGCATTGTTTCGAACCTATTCTTTAATAAAGAAATTATGTTTTTCATTTTCATAAGGTTATAACCGATTTCGGCTTTCCTCATAAGTGAGTTTATCATTCGACCTACAAGTGAATCTCCCCAATTTACCTCATTCTCAATCATTTCATTAACTGAATAATGTTTCTTATATTGTCCGAGGTATTGTTCTCGTGTAAGTATTCTCTTCATCAAAATAGAGTATTTTTTAATATATATTAAAATAAATAGCCCGATTTTGTTTATTTATCCGTATATTTACTAAACAAACACAAATAAAAAACATGGACAACTTCAATATTATATCAGTAGACATATCAGAGCTAAACCCAGAAGATTTTGGTAAAGCTCTCATTGATAATGGAGTAGATTCATTAAAAAGAGAAGACATTGATAAAATAATGGTGTTGTTTAGAGAAAATCACACTAAAATTTTTCTTGACAAAATAACACACAAAGTTGTTGGATATATTAATAGTTCATCAGGGTCAGTTGAATTTACGAAAGGATTCATGGAAAATCTTAAATGGATGCCAACTATCAAACCAGAGCCTGTAATCATTTATAATATGGATGTAATTCTCGAAAAGATTAAGAGTCAGGGCATGGATAGCCTTTATGATAAAGAAAGACAATTCCTCAAAAGCCAATCAAAAAAAATGTAATTCATGACAACTAAAACATTCACACGACTACAAACACTATTATTTCTATTAGTAATATCTGGATTTTACTTACTCAGCATCTTAAATCCCGATCCAATTTGGTGGGTTATATCATTTATATCCTATCTCGTTGCTGATGAAATAATCAAACAAAATTATAAACTATACAAAAAGGAATTATTAACGAATGTCGTATTTTAAAAACTTTAATACTTTTGTGTTGGAGTTTCTTTATTTTCACAAAAAATCCATGTTTTTAAAATCTGATCTTTAGAAAGAATATATAAAATATAAGAAATCATCAAACAATTAAGATGAGGTATAAACAATTAAAATACGGTGATAAGAATATCACCAACAACAAAAAGATAGACAGTGTTCTTACAAAAGAAGAACTGAGATGGCTCATTGACTGTGAGATTGAAGACGCTGACATCGAAATAAAAAACAAGACACTTATCTGGAACTCTGGTAAATTCATTACCGGAAATTGGGAATATGGTATATTCAAAGACGGAACTTTTCACGGAACATTTAAAAATGGTATATTCGAGAACGGTAATATGAGAGGAAACTTTATCAGTGGTATTAAAAAATAACTGACCAAAATCAAATGAAAAAAATTAATGAGGAAGAAGAAAGTAACCACACTAAGACCACCCAACTTAGTGAACACCAGAGAAATAAAAATATCCAAATATCAAGGCGAAGAATACTTTTTTGAAATTGGTAATAATATAACACAGGATATAATTGAGGGTGTAGTATTTATGATGAGAGAAAATGTCGAACTCACAAACATATCATGGAATACCGAAATTAAAGATATAAATACATATGAAATAGATCCACGGAAATCATTATACTGGCTAACTGGAGGTGATGATGAATGGATGTCTAAAAATAATAATTATAAATATAAATGGTATGAATGTGTCAATGAATTCACAGATGCTTTCGGAGAAGACGTAATCGATATAGTCGAAAAGTCGAAAACTCTACTAGATGTTCGTAAACAAATAATGAATAGATTGAATTTACCCATCTTATTTGAATTTGCTCTAGAAAAGAAAATCGCTTAATTAATAAACCCGGTCAAATATTGACCGGGTTTATTAATATATAGGACCATGAACGCACATTTCATAGACATAGAACTGGTATTATCAGATAATGCCAAGGCATGGGTTATCTCAAAGGACAAGCCAGGAAAACCAATAATGAAGATAAGTAAATACGAATTCAATCTATTTACCTCAGGAATTTACAAAAGACACAGTAATAAAATCGATTTTAATGGTAAGTCGTTTCATCTCGATGAGAAAACAATGCAGAAACTCAAACGGAAATGTAAAGAGCATAAGTGTGATATAACAAATCTTGGTATATCGATGCAAGAATTCCTGAATAAAGACATCATTGATGAAATGGATGTTGAAATAAAAACTGACGTATTAAAACCTCTTATAAATTCACCAGACCACATATACATAATATGTCCGAAGAAAACCAAGAAAAATTATGAGAAACACATCGAAAAACTAGAAAAAGAAATGACTAAGGTTGGACTCAGGATAGAAGATTTTTACTTCTTAACAGAAACGTTTTATAATAGAAACAAATACGAAACAGCCTTCTTTAAGATGAAACTACTTTTACAACACCTAATAGGTCTTAAAATCGAAGAAGGATCATTTATCAATGAGGAAGTTATGAGGTATGATCACGTATCTCTACACGATGGTTCATTCAAGGCTATCGAACTAGCCAATGATATAAACAAAATATTCGAAAAATTCTTAGAAAAAAGTGAGAAAGGTGTTAAACTTAAAGTTAAGTCACTTATGAAGAAATATGATAATGTTCTAATAACAAACAAATGGACCTACAATAAGATTAATCCAGTTGAGAGAAAAATAATACCCTTGATATACTCGAATGTGATAAAGGCATTTGAGAATTATAAGTGGAGATAGATAAGATTACTTTTCATATTTACGAACGTTATGATACATGACTTAGTTCAGTTTTTCGATTTATGTTTAATGGTGAAAGTCTATGATTTTAACGAATCCAATATTTTAGTAGAAATAATATTTTCTAAACCGTTATATTTTTGGCTAATATCAACCAAAAATATATTATCACCTTTTGGTTCAGCATAATAATCAGAATAACCTTCACCTGAAATAATGACATTATGTGATAGGTTATTATTCAATAAAAAATCAAAAACTCTATGATAACCATCAACTAAAAAAAACTTATTATTATCGTTTTTCCAAACCATTAACGGTTTATTATTACTTTGACTTTTTTTATTATCAATGAAATTATTAAGTACCCCCAATAAACTTCTTTTACTTAATGTTAAGTCAGATATGTTAATATTAAATAAATCATAATACTCATCATCATCATCATCATAATATTTATTCTCATTCACAAACTGCTTAAAGTTCTTAACTTTATCAATCATTTTTCTCATATCTTCACTCATAGTATCTTTATATATGAACTACAACAAACTAAAGATTTGTGTTTCAACGTTCCGTCATATAAATACACGGAAACATTTACAAATTCACAAATCAATCCTCCTCTTGGTTCGATCCGTCTTTTTTCTTTGATAACGTTTCATTGATAATATCATTCAATTTAGATGGATCAATTATCTGACCATCAGAATCATCTTTCTCAACACCACCAGTTTTCATACTACCAACTACTTCAGTTAAATCCTTTCTAAAATCTCTATATGATTTTTCAATCTCAGTTCTTTGTTTGGAAACAAATTTAGAGTTTTCTCTAATCTCTTTAATAGTCTGATTAACAACTTCATGCATTCGTGCCGAATTATCACCATTATCAACCTGTCTTAATTGAACAAGGAAATTTTTCCGTGTCATTTTTTGTAAAAATAATGTCTCAGCATACACCATAGCATCTTCATTCGATTTCTGTTGTATATAAGGATGATCCTTTAACGTGGGAAAGTCAGATAAATATAAATCTACCAGTGATTCCATCAAATCGATACCCTTCAATGAAACCGTTTGTAAGTCGGCATCATAATCATATAAAGAAATATCACCCAATTCTGGTAAATCATCAAGAGTAGCTAAATGAGAACTTATATCAAAATCCTCACCATGTTCTTGTATCAAATCGAATTCTTCCGAAAGTTTTTCAGACTTACTCTGTTTTTTAGCACCCATAGTCACATAATTTCATTTCTGTATATATACGAATATAAAAGTAGAAAAAATACCATTTTTACATTCATATATATACAACATGGCACGACCAAAAGGACAAACGAAACAGAAAGTAGGTTTCTCTATTGATATTACTACCGTCAAAGAACTAGATAATTTCTGTGATTCCAAAGATATAAATAGGTCCAAGTTGGTAAATATGATAGTCAAAGACTACTTAGAAAATCCAAGAAACTCAGAATGGCAAGACAGATAGTATGGACAACAAAAATGGTTGATGAAGCAGCCGACCAGTTAAATAACGGTTTTCTTCTATCAAGAGCTGATAATCCGTTTCACGAAGGAACGATTGGGCTCAGAAAAGATAAAATTACTTTTCGAATATCTCCGACCGAATTACAGGAATATATTAAATGCAAAACTGACGTACATCACTTTGCCGAAAATTACTGTTGGGTAAAGGGTGATAAAGGAGAACCAGTACGACTTAAACTAAGAGATTATCAAAAAGATATTCTCGATAAATTTCACAATAATAGATTTAATATACTAATGGCAAGCCGCCAAGTGGGAAAGTGTTTTGAGTATAACACAACTCTACTTATATATGACAAAAAGTTAGAAGTTTATAGAGATATTAAGTTTTTCCAATTATTATTTGAATTAAAAACTGATAAAAACATATATGATTATATAAAAAATACACTATATACACTTTTAAACATAATAAGTGATTGATGTGTCGGTATGGGTACACGGTAGATAGGGAAGGGTTTTTATTCTAATATATACATGTAAATAAATATGTATATGGAAAGTATAATCAAAGAATATAATCTCAAAATAAGTGAAAATATCAACATTAATGATAATGATGAAACGGTAACCTGTAGGATATGTGGTGAACAATGTAAACGAGTGTATGGTAGACACTTAAAACATTCACATAATAATATATCAACCAAGGAATATAAAGAACTGTTTCCTGGATCACCAATAACAGCACTGGGTGATAAGAAGAATACATCAAAGAATAGTGGTCAACACATGAAGTCGGATAAATATAAGAAAATGTTTTCTGAGAAGTTTTCCGGTGAAAATAATCCAATGCATAAATCCAAAACCACCGAGAAATTTAGAAAAAGTGTCTCACCATTCAGTAAAGAATTTTATAAATTAAGATATCCAGATATGACAGAAAAAGAAATAACGGAGAAAATATCAAATCTTGCAATCGAAATATCCAAGGACCGATTACTACCCTCAAATAAAGAGTATTGGATAGAGAAAGGGTTTTCTGAAAAAGATTCCATTAAAAAAGTATCAGATTCTCAAACGACATTCTCAAAGGAAATTTGTATTAAAAAATATGGTGAGGAAAGGGGTGTTGAAATATGGTTGGAACGACAAGCAAAGTGGCATAAAAACTTCAAGAAATCTAATTTCAGCAAGATAAGCCAAGAATTGTTTCAATCTATTTGGGTATTAATTAAATCATCAATTAATAAGGAACATATTTATTTTGCCTCACTAAATGAGAATAAGGAAATAGTCGAATCCACACGAAATTATGAATATCGTTTAAAATTGAACGGATCATTTATATTACCGGACTTTTTTATGATAGATATTAATAAAATAATTGAATTTGACGGTACATATTATCATCGAAACACACCTGAGAATAAAAGAAGGGAGGATGAAAGAGATGAGAATATCCAAAAAAGTGGATATGAAGTTCTACACATATCAGAGAAGGAATATAAAAGTGATAAAGAGCAAACCATACAGAAATGTATCAATTTCCTACTTGATAAATAATATAATATACCGATTTTACTATATAATATATGAGGAACCTATTAAAATTGATAATATACAAGTTAATTGAATTCGTTGAATATATCGAATATCGTAATATGAATCTAGATGAGTGTGATATATCTAAGAAGTTTATAGATGAGTTACACACAGATAGATATCAAGTATTATCAGATACGGGTTATGTGGATATATCATCATTGAGCATCACACAACCATATACACATTATGAGGTTTTATTGAATAATGGTCTTAATATAACATGTGCTGATACACATATGTTATTTGATGAAAATATGAAAATAAAATTTGTGGAGGATATTATTTTGGGTGATTTAATACAAACAAAGTATGGGTTGTCCAAAGTATCAAAATTAGAAAAGAAAAGACATCGTACCTCAATGGGTGATTTATCGGTCATGGATTCTAATATGAGATATTACACTAATGGTATATTATCACACAACACTATCTGTTCATCAATAATGCTACTCCACTTCGTTCTATTCAATAATAATAAGAACGCTCTAGTAACAGCAAATAAATTAGATACTGCCGTTGAAGTACTGGATAAAATACGTGAAATATACCAAAGACTACCATTCTTTTTACAATCAGGGATTGTCAATTGGAGTATGAAGACAATTGTTTTTGAAAATAAAAGCCGAATTAAAGGTTTTGCCACAACCAAAACAGCATCAATTGGTCAGGCTGCCGATTTCTTATACTTAGATGAGTTTGCATACTTACCAGATACGATTGCCGAGAAGTTTTATAAATCTGTATTTCCGACAGTTTCCTCAATGGAGAACTCTAAGATTATAATAACATCAACACCAAACGGATATAATCTATTTCATAAACTTTTAATGGATGCTGAGAAACCAGAGGGTGAGAAATCTAACTACATGCCTAATAGAGTCTATTGGTGGCAAGTGGAAAAGAGACACGTTACTTATATAAGACTCAATAAATCCAAATTATCCGATTCTGGGATTACTAAAGAAGAAGTTCTGGAGTTCATGGTAAATAAATATACAGATACAAAGTGTGAATTGGCCTGGAATGATGAAATAAGTAAATGGGTTGTACATGTATTGAATAAGCCGTCCTGCACCGAGGAGATGATATTGAATGATGTTATAAAGGGTATAAAAGTACCAGTGTTGGGTGATGTAACAACTTGGAAAAAAGAAACCATCAAAGATATTGGGGGAGAAGAAGCTTTTAACCAAGAATTTGACCTTAGATTCATAAACACATCAAGATCATTGTTAGACGAAACTCTTATAAGAGACTTACGAGAAAATGCCGAAGAATATACATACCAACCAATCGATGAGATTGAGGAGAGATTGAGGTTCGATTTATCTGATTTGGTTTGGAACATCAATCCAAAGACTTACGAGCATGAAAAACGGAAGAAATACAAGATTATAATATCTGTTGATATTTCCGAAGGGTTAGGACAGGATTCATCAATCATAAATATGTTCAAAGTTGCACCCAAACCAGTTGAATTAATAAATAGAGATGGGTTCAAATATAAAAGTATAGGCGATTTTTACCAATTAGAACAGATTGGATTATTTAAAAATAACCTAGTATCTGTTAGTGAATTATCCGAATTACTCTACCTAATATGTTTTGAACACTTCGACCCGGACAATGTTAAAGTTGTAGTTGAATTAAACAACTATGGTAATGAGTTGTTGGCTCACATGCCTCACCTTTTTGATGGACATAACAATTATGGATCTTCTATATTCTTCCGTTACAAACACAGAATAGATTCTCATGATGAGAAACTTGGTTTAAAGGTGGGTGCTAATAAGAATTTATTGGTAAAAGATTACCAAGAAAGAATGGCTTCTCGTAGTATCAAAGTAACTAACCTCGAAACTATTACGGAAATGACAACATTCATAAAACACACAACAAATGCCGGTAATATTGTTTATCGAGCCGATGGATCACAACACGATGATCAAGTTATGACAATTGTAAACATGTCTAGTGTATTTGAGAAGACCGAGTTTAAACAAATAATCGAAGACTACCATTACGAAGACACACCAACAGATATTAAACGTGTTATCGATGAGGTTATGGATAAGATTGAATACAATGATCCAGTAGATTATACACAACTTTTAGATGTCAGAAGACGTAAGATGGGTATAGGTAATAAATCCAAAATGGCCCGTAAAGAGTGGGGGTTATAATAATACACTCAATGTGATATCCCTTTTTTGCCTTTAAAGTAAGATTTGAGTTGGATATATGTGATTATACCCAGTGCCATAACATATGGCACTGGCAAAAAGTTAAAATTTATAAAGGGTGGTAAAGAATACTACGACACCCAAGAAATTTCAATAGGTATTTAAAGAAACACTAACTCGGCTCGATGGTGATGGAGAGTCCAGCCCCCTGAAGTTTATCCTTCATATCAGATAATTTTTCATAATCACCATACATAACATCACATTCACCCTTATAATGAACTTGGTGAGCACATTGGTTAGCCTGTTCAGCTTGATGATTACAAACCTTTACAAGACATTCAATAACCCAATCAAATGAATTATGATCATCATTATGTAGTGTTAATTTATATGGCTGTGATAGAATTTCATCAACCTGAGATTTCTTTTTTGTTTTAGTTGGCATATTTACTTTTTATTTATTTACTATTATAGGTGTTTTATCTGTTTTTGTCACATCGATGATTTCAACTCGACAATCCATATCCTCAGCCCACATCGGGAATTCCTTAAGGTGTTCTTGTCTATCATCATACATAACAAATACTTCTGGGTTATATAGTTGTATAAGCTCAGAGTAGAGTTTTGTTTTAAATAGGAATGTATCACCAATACCAGTAGATAGATATGTATGATTTCCAAAATCGATATTATGACTTCTGAGAATTGCCATTACTTCCTTTCTAAGTGACAATCTACCCGGTTTTTCTCCGTTCCATGTCTTATCAATCCTCCCAGTTGCCATAATCGGTAGAGTACCATCTTCGGCACAAGATTCGAGATATCTCTGATAAACCCATGGATTAACTGGAATATCAAAAATTTCCAAATCAAGTGATTCAGGTTTCGACCACCAACCATCATGTGGGAATTTCAAACCTGTAAATTTCTCCCATGCCATTTTACCAGGTATCTCTTTTGGAGAGTATACAAGTGTATCATCAAAGTCAAAACTCACTATTTTCCTAATTTTTTCCATTTTTCGTCTAATTTTTCACACAGAGGGTAATAATAAGATATATATATATTAATTATATCACACAAATATAAGAAAAATATTCGAATTAACTATGTGGAATACAATATTACAGATAATAAGTAAGATAGATGTGAAGACGATGCTAATTATCGGACTTCTATCAGTACTCTCTTTCTTCTATTTCAAACCCATGTTCTCAGGAGATGATAATCTAGATGATCGAGAACGATTAGAGAAAAACAACAAAGAATTAGTTGAAGAGAGAAAAGTCTTGGAAAACGCTTACGTTTTAATACAGAAAGATTTTAAAAGAGATTCTACCCAAAACGTAAAACTGAAGAAAGAAATTAAATTACTCGAAGCTGTCTTAGCTAATAAGGATGATCAAATCAGAAAAGCCAAAGCAGAACTTGATAAAGCAAAAGAAATATCTGATATAACTCGTAAACAAATAAAAAAGTTAGAAGAAAATCCTATAAAACTACCAATGGAGGATTTACTTCCCGCCATAAATGAAAAAACAACTAATTAAAATGAAGAAATTAACTATACTGTTATTCACATTATTACTATCAACACAGGTCTTTTCACAAGAGAAAGAGTTCTATCAATTATATACGGATAATTTAGTAGAATCCTTAGTAGATACCGATTGTGTTGAAATAGATACTAATTTGATAGATAATTATGTATTCACACCACCAGAATATTACGTTATTGATGGTGATACAGTTGGTATAACATTAACAATAGAACAAGTTCAACATATTAATTCCGAGTTAGAAATGTTGAAATTGTTTAAAGTATTGGATAGTCAAACACAGGATGTTGATCAATTCTATATAGATGTTATAAATAATCAAAACGAAAAAATGTCTGTTTTACAAACAACACTTACTAAAATAAGAGAATCAGGTACGAAACAAGATGATATTATAATCAAATTGAAAAGGCAATTGAAAATAAGGACTGCACAATATGAATCATCGGGAGAACAGATTTCCAATGATGAAATTATAATTGAGGGATTGAAGAAAGATGTTACAAAACAGAAGGCACAAAAAATAGGTGCTTTTATTGGAGCTGGTACTGGTGGTGCCGGGGTAATAGTTCTTCTCATTCTAATGTTGAGGTAATGTGAGAAAAACGGGTTTCTAAACTAAATATATAACATATAAAAATATTTAACAAAATGAGCTATACTAAAAAATTTGAAAATTTTCAAAAAAGTAAAAAGACTAAGGATATAACTCCGAAATCAAAAGAACAAGATGAACTTAATGAAGGTGCAAATGAGGTAGGTAACATGTACAAAGTTGTAACTACTATTGACGTACCAACATCTTTGATAAATGCGTACACTAAGAAAGTGAAGGATACTTTTGATAAAGATATCAACTCAACTTGGGGTAAAGAAAGTATAGCAGAAGAATTAGTTAAGTTTGTCAATATGACATATCTTAATATAGACACTATTCACGCTGGAGCATTAACAGGAGATCCTGATCCAGCTGCACAAACACAAGCACAACCGTTATCAATGGCTCAGGTTCAACCACAAGCTCAGGCTCAGGCACAAGGTCAGGCACAAGGTCAGGTACAAATTGATCCACAAGCTCAGGCACAAGGTCAGGTACAAGTTGACCCACAAGCTCAGGCACAAGGTCAGGTACAAGTTGACCCACAAGCTCAGGCACAAGGTCAGGTACAAGTTAATCCACAAGCTCAGGCTCAGGCACAAGCACAAATACCACCAACATCTGATGAGTTTGGAGAAATTCAAGATGATGAGGAAGTTCAAGATGATGAGGATGATGAAACTCTTCCTATTTAAGGAATTTTCAAATAAAAACTAAAAAGGGAGGATTTTTATCCTCCCTTTTTTTTATATATAATAAAAGAAGGAAATTATGAAAAATATCAAAACAATAAACGAATACTATGATGATAATGAATCAGTTGCACAGATGGGTGTATCTGGTGATAATCACGGACACGAAGGAGAAAACGATGAAGAATCATTTGATGATGGAATATTTGATGATATAGAAGCTGATCTCGACACTATGCCAACAGACGAGGCAGCCGATTTCGTAAATAAAATATCTAGGTGGTGTAAAATTAAGTTTGAGAAATTCGGAAAAGCCGAAGATGGAGAAGAAGAAGAATAACATGAAGTATATTAGGGAATATAATAACTATAATAATGATTTGATTATAGTAGATGTACAAAAATCTTTCAAAGAGTTTTTTACAGAAACATATTTAGAGAAAATTAAAGAACACTGTAAATTATTTCAAAATGTGTATCAAATATGGGACAATCACTCCGAGGAACAAAAACCCGATAGTGATTACCTATATGATTATAATCCTGATATCCCAGTACATCAAGATTTATATCAATTTCCCAACCAAAGAAAACTCATTGAGAAGAGGTATAATTATAATGTTGATGCCGATTACTATAAAAGAATATTAACGGAAGAGACACACTCCAAAATAAGTGAGATGGAGGATAATAAAACCATAAAGAGAGGTGATATGTTCTCAACGAAAGAAGGAACTGTAATTACCTACATTGATAATTCACATAAATGGTTCCACTGTCCAAAAAAGCTATACAATCTATTAAATGACCACAAAGGTAAATCGGTGGAAATTATCGGTGGGGCAGATGGTGAGTGTTTAGACGATGTTTTCATACTTGCTGAGAAAATGGGTGTTCGTGTTGTTCGAAATCATCAATTTATCTATTCAGCCACACATTGCCCAATATAAAAAGGGTGTATGAATTAACACACACCCTTAATAAACAATCAATATGAACTACACACAAACTAAAGATTTGTGTGTTTCAACGTTTCATAGACTTCTCCAACGAGAACGCCTCACCGCCTTTTTGTTTAAAGTCCGAAATTGGTCCCTCAACCCAGACATATTATATATTATATTAACATCCTCCCCTTTTTGTTTATTTTTTATGTCACTTACATCACACAAGCTAAAGACTTGTGTGTTTTACGTTCCGTCTTATAAAAATTAGTCTTCTTTGGTTTCAACCACAATCTCTTCTGGCTCATCAATATGTCTAACGTCACCTGGTCCGAGTAGTTCAGACATATTTACATCTGGATCAACCGGACATGTTTCATATACCCACTTAGTATATTCATCAACTATATTCTTAGCATAAGTATCATAATAACTTATAAGTCCCGAAAGTTCTCCAATTTTCAATAATACTTCTGAAAACGAATAAGCTTCTTTGGTTAATCCCTTAACTTTATGTGTTGATATAAGGTGATAGATGTATGTTATGTTAGTTGCTGAAGCAGTAAAGTTAATTAACTCTTTACCATCTTTATAATTAGCTTCTTTCATAGTACCTAGAAGTCTTGTCAATTCAATGGCAATAAATACCTGGTCTACACCATACTCCATTTTTTTCAGCAATAAATCGGTTAGAAACATATACTGTGATCGGTTGAGGTGAAAGTTGAAATCACACTCTCTCAATTCATCTTTATATGCATTTATTTTATTTTTCATACCAACATATAATACATCCTTTTCTTCTTCTGAGATATCTAACCCTTTAGGATTAGGCAAATACACATCCATCTCAGTTATTTTAGAATCTAACGATTCTTCTCCTGTCTCATCAATCAATCTGTATAGTGTATCATTTACGAAAAACTCTACATCAGGTTTGACAACTTTTGTTTTAATTTCATTACTCATTTCATTCTTAATTATTTTTTAAACAAGGTCAGCTTGTCCATCTTTTTGTTGTTGATCATATAATTCAGTAATCTGATTTGCACGAGCAACTTGTTCAACACCGTACTTATTAATAATACCGGAAAATGTTGATAAATCCGGCTTAATCATCTTAACTTTACCTGAGTTCGGATCTATTGAAATCTTATCCAATTCTTGTTCAATTAAAATTTGTTTAGCAGTATCATCAAATACGTTTATCAAATTTTCATTAAACGATACTATCAATTCCTTACCTAAAAGAAATTCGAATTGATCATTTAATTTTTTAACTGTTACCAATTGTTTTTGTTTATCATTCCCAACGAATAGGAATCTAACGGCTACTGGGAAAGCCTTTTTATTAAATACACCCAAGAACATCTCTTCGGTATCTTCACTTATTTCGTAAAATTTATCCATTATAAAATTTGTTTTTTTTTAATTATATTATTTTAAAGTAGTTAGTTTATGAACTACACACAAAATAAAGATTTGTGTGTTTCAACGTTTCATAGACTTCTCCAACGAGAACGACTCACCGCCTTTTTGTTTAAAGTCCGAAATTGGTCCACAATCTAGACATATTATATATTATATTATATTATATTACCATCCTCCCCTTTTTGTTTATTTTTTTATGTCACTTACATCACACAAGCTAAAGACTTGTGTGTTTTACGTTCCGTCTTATAAAAAGGTAAATAAAGATATAATGAATCCAATAATTATTAAACCTGTTAGTGTGTATAAAGATTTCATAATAAATCTTGAACTTAAACGCTTATATCCTATCACAAGCAAATACGAATACTTATCCAATTTCTTAATCGGTTCATCAAATCCATAAAGTTCTGTTAATGACTTATCATTAAGGAACTCACCTAATTTTATGGTGTATTCTTTTATATAGTTCTGTGCAATATAATTTATATCATCACTACGTAGGTTATAATCCCCAAATAACTCTTTAGGTATAGTTAATACTGTATAAAGTCTTCCAGCATTATCAATTTTCAAATTAAATTTAACCAGTAAATCATTTTCGTTTTCTTTCAATGTTCTCACGAATGTGAAGTATAATTTAGTATCTTTCCATAAACTCATACTATTGTATGTATTTATCAATCAATTGTTCATATTAACGAATATTATCATCAATTTGTTTATCACGTATACTCATTAAATAATTTTTCAATGTACCTGACGAACCAACAACAGATGAAATATCAGCCAATAAGGCTGTAACGTTATCTAATTTATTCCCAATATCAATCATACGATCTTTCTTAACTACGGGTGAACTAACAGCAACTCCCAATCCAGCTTCCTTACGCTTTTCTTCCATATCAACTGCCAATTGACTAAATACTTCTGATTTAGATTCTAACTTGCTTAACATTGCGTCAAATTGCACTGGATCCATAAGTGATAACATAACAACTGAGGTTGATAAAGAACGTATTGCTTGCATCTTCTCGATGTCTAATGAATCGATTGAATTTGAGAATCTATACATAGAATCTCCCAATGTATCAAGTGAGTCAGCCATCACAATCAATGTATCTGATTGTGAAACAATATCATCTGTACTATCTGATAATTTAGGTATTCCATCCCTGTTTAGTTTATCAACGATAGAGCTATAACCAAAAATTGATTTCTTAATACTAGCCATATAATAAGCATCAGGATATATCATAAATTTACCCTTAGAAAATATTTTATCCATCTTAACAATACTTTCGGCTATATCAGGAAGACCCACACCCAAAGCATCTGCGAATTCTGAGGAAAGAACACTTATAACATCAGTATCTTTATATATTTTTATAAAATCACTCATACTTGAAGAAACACCGGATATCCATTCAGTGCTAGGGAAATCACCATACTCACCTTTACCCAATAATTTAGATACAGAATAAATTGTACCTGCCATCGCAACAAAAGCCATAGACCCAACAGACATCAAAGGACCAAGTAATATTGTTCCGACACCAAATGCCGCCATCACACCACCGAATTTCAATAATGTCTTACCAACACCATTTATCCATTCATCGCTTGGGTACTTCTCATACTCACCCCTCGATAATAATTTAGATACAGAATAAATTGTACCAGCTAATACTATTGTGGTCATAGACCCAAACATAATTACACCACCCAATAATGCCATTCCAATTGTTAATAATCCGAAGGTTGTTAATGTAAGACCTACACCACCAATCCATCCCATGCTAGGATAAGCCGAACTATCATAATTACCAAGTGATAAAATGTGAGATGTTGCAACGATAGTAAATGCCAATGCCACTACTGATGCCGCACCGGCCGCTAAGACTCCGGCTCCAATACCACCGGAAGCTACCATGAACAATCCAAGTGCTAGCGTAGATACACCGAAAGCCAATATTGATAATCCGACTCCAATTGACCAATCAAGGTCCGGATAATTACCATAATCTCCAAGACCAAGTATCAACGAACTCATAGCTATCGTAGAAGCAATTACAAGTACCGCCAGACCACCCATTAAATAATCTGATATCTTACCTAGTTTAGATACTAAAACTAATGACATACCCAATAGAGGAGTAATTATGGATAAAGCAAGACCTATACCAACCACGGTCAGCATTTGTCCGAAATCCATAGGAACTACTGTACTCAATATCCATGAAGAAGCGGCAATAGCCGCTGATACGGCTGTGAAAAATAATGGTAACATAAATAATTTGCTCATACCGATTGTTTTATCTATTATAGCCATTCCCTTTGCTAGTGGCTTCATAAAATATGATATTCCAGCAAATATACCAGCAATGACAATAGATGTCAATGCTTGTGTCATAGAAATCGGTACAATCAAATTCATTATCCATGATGATACAGTAATAGCTGTTGATATTGAAACCAAACTAAGTAATAGGTTAGCCGGACTTACTTTAGAATCTGAAAATGCTGATACCCCTTTCATAAGTTTAGGCATGTTCTGAGCAATTACAGCAAATGTAACAGATATCATAATAGCTGTCAATCCCTGTGCAAATGAAACCGGTACAATCAGATTCATTATCCACGAAGAGGCTGTTATTGCTGACGAAATAGCCATCAATGATAATATAACTGTCTCACCACCAATACCAGCTTTTTTATAAGCAGAAACACCTTTCATCAACTTCCCCATACTTTGTGCAATTATAGCAAATGTTCCAGCAATCAATATTGCCGTAAAACCTTGTGCAAAGCTTATAGGAACGATTAAATTCATTACCCATGATGATATAACGATACCAGCACTTATAGCCCCAAACATAGCTAGGATTGTACCAGGACTCACATTAGCCTTATCATATTCTGCAGCTCCTGACATCATCTCACCCATACTTTGTGCAATTATAGCAAATGTTCCAGCAATCAATATTGCCGTAAAACCTTGTGCAAAGCTTATAGGAACGATTAAATTCATTACCCATGATGATATAAC
>Ga0208903_1000301_pt1 | contig 43494 bp, 37 predicted proteins | sample AntAceMetag02UKJ_FD_184769 | JGI IMG/M metagenome (GOLD analysis project Ga0208903, IMG submission 184769) | Saline lake microbial communities from Ace Lake, Antarctica - Antarctic Ace Lake Metagenome 02UKJ (SPAdes) (version 2) | ecosystem: Environmental > Aquatic > Non-marine Saline and...
GCCAAAATTACTGGGTATTAAAAGTAGATAGTCTAGGCTGCTTAGTAGAAGGGTGTGATACCATTACTTCTATAGAGGATATAAAAGAGTTAGAACAGATAGAGTTTATCACAGGCCCTAATCCAGCCACGGATTATTTAAATGTATTCTTGCCCGACATTCCTGCCAAATTCAAGTCTTCCCCCTTTTCATTAGAACTAAGAAACACAGAAGGCAAGACTGTAGAACGGGTATCAATTATGAACTACAATACCACCATTATTTTAGATGTAAAAAACCACCCAAGAGGAATATACCTACTCAGCTTGGTCTCTGGTGGCAGAGAACTCACCACTCAAAAAATAATTATAGAATGAAGTCAGTAGCGTTATTTTTAGTTTTTTCATGTTGTTTTTCCTGGAATTCTGTTTCTCAGGATTATACTCCTTTCCCAACTACCACCGCCACTTGGCAAGAAGCTTCAGAGTATATTGGATTCGGGTTTAATGCCTGGAGCGAAGTTGATTATGAAATGATTGGAGATACTGTGATATCAGAATTAGATTACAAAAAAATATATGTGAATACATATTATAATGGAGGGTTCAACCTTTTTTATGTAGGAGGTTTAAGAGAAGATGAAAATAAAAAAGTGTTCTTCAAACCTGATTCAATGATAGTGGGTGATAGCTATGAAAACAGCAATTGGGCGTCAGAAGCAGAGCCATTGTTGTTTCCATCTGATTCCATAGAATATATGATTTATGACTTTTCTGAACTAGAAATAGGAGATACGCTTTTTTATAACAACAGTCTTAATCCAGATTATCTTAACGTGGTTCTAGACGTGGATTCTACTTTAATAGATGATTCATTCAGAAAAATTTACGCTATTTCTGAATATCCCAATTGGATCGGCACTTCTTATTTGATTGAAGGGATAGGCAGTTCTAAAGGCCTGTTGGCTTCATTTAAAACGAGAAATAAAATTTCATTTTCAAAATATCAGTTAAACTGCTTCACTCACGAATCAGTGTTTTTTCAAAATCCTTTTGAAGATGAGGTTATAGACTGTCAAGTAGGCCTTAGTATCAGTGAGAATATGGATTCGGGTCTGGCTATATTTCCGAACCCGTGCACATCACTTCTCCATATGCACTCGTTAAAAGCCACAAATTCAGATTTGTATATCTACAATAGTATTGGCGCTTTAATTCATTATGACAGAATAAATAGCAGTAAAATAGATATTGATGTGTCTCTTTTTGAAACAGGAGTGTATACTCTTCATGTCTTAAATGACGAAGGCTCTTTTGCTAAAAGGTTTATAAAGGAATAGAAAACCTCTGTAGGTCAGATTAAAACCCATTTATCCATAGCGGAAGTGTGCAGGTAAGGGCGCTGTTTTAGTTTAGCAGTTGGTTAGCGGTGAATTATAAAGAGAACCTACTTATCGTTAAAAATCCAGCAAAAGTTAGCAGTAGAAAGAGGGGCTGTGTATGTGTGTATCGTTCTCATGGTGTGTTTGTTTTTAAGGATTATATTTCTAATTTACGCTAGAAGCTTCCTGTACGTTAGAGGGAATCAAGCACTGGGGCAGATGATAAAGTAAACGGTCTTAAATCACAAGTCAACGGGAGAATCCAATTTGCTTTATTTAACAGGGTGTAAATACTTCCTCATTATTTATATGAGGGAAGTTAAAGTAGCTTTGCAACGCTTAAAGGCTAAGAACATGAAGAAGGCAGATATTTTAGTGGCATGTAAAAAAGAGATAGAGAGTAGAATTATGCATTCGCAGGAGGCCATAGACTCGGCTAGAGAGAGCGCTAATTCTGAACAAAAGTCTACTGCTGGAGACAAGCATGATACGGCTAGAGCCATAGCTCAGTTTGAACAAGAAAAGCTGGGTAAACAGCTGGCAGAACAACTAAAGCTAAGAGATGCTTTATTCCTGCTTTCAGATCAAGCGGCTTCAGACATCGTGAGAGTAGGTTCCCTGGTAGAGTGTTCGAATGGGTTATTCTTTGTGGGTATTGGGCTTGGAAAAATCGAAGTTGGAGGTGATCACGTCTTCTGCATTTCTATAGGTTCACCTTTAGGGATAGCTATATTAAAAAAATCAGAGAAAGAGCTTTTTACTGTCAATGGTAGAGAGTTTGAGATACTTTCTATCCGCTAATAAAGGCTCTTAAAAGAAGAGTCCTTATTCTAAAAACGCTACTTTTATTCAAAATAAACAACAAGTCAAAATGGAAATCCCACAAATGCAATTACTCATTATTCCGATACTCATTTTCTTACTAATACAGGCTGTCTTTATGGTGAAGCAGCAGACGGCTGTTATTATAGAAAGATTCGGTAAGTTTCATAGCATTCGTAAATCTGGGATTCAGATAAAAATTCCATGGGTAGATAAAATTTCGGCTAAGATGAATCTTAGAATCCAGCAACTGGATGTGATGGTGGAAACCAAAACAAAGGATGATGTGTTCGTTAAAATTAAAGTATCGGTGCAGTTCCAAGTCCTTTCGGATAAGGTATATGATGCTTACTACGAGCTGGAGAATCCGCATGATCAGATTACCTCTTACATTTTTGATGTGGTAAGAGCTGAGGTTCCTAAAATGAAGCTAGATGATGTGTTCGAAAAGAAAGATGATGTGGCTATAGCAGTGAAGAGAGAAATCTCTGAAGCTATGGGAAATTATGGGTATGGAATAGTTAAAGCTTTAGTGACGGATATAGACCCTGACCAAGAGGTGAAAAACGCCATGAACAGAATTAACTCCGCAGAAAGACTGAAAGTAGCTGCACAGTATGAGGGAGACGCAGAAAGAATTAGAATCGTAGAAAAAGCGAAAGCTGAAGCAGAAAGCAAACGACTTCAGGGACAAGGTATAGCTGACCAAAGAAGGGAGATAGCGAGAGGATTAGAAGATAGTGTAGGAGTACTGAATCAAGCGGGAATTAATTCTCAGGAGGCATCTGCTCTAATAGTAATTACACAGCATTATGATACGCTTCAGTCTATGGGTGACGCGGCTAATTCTAATCTGATTATGTTGCCTAATTCGCCATCTACGGCTAGTGACATGATGACTAGTTTAATCGCATCGTTTACAGCTGCGCAGAGTGCTACTGGACACATAAATGCTAAAAACGCTAGCGACAAAGAGGAGTAGGAGGCATTTAGTGAGGTGTTCCTAAACGATTAAGAAATGACAGCGATTTTAATATTCGTAATAGCTGTAATTGGGTTCAACTGCATTCCACTGTTGATTAAAACGCATTCTCCTAAATTGGAGAAAGTGATTTCACGAGTATTAGTTTTTACGACTATTGTATTTGTGCTTATTACAACAATGCTATTCAACGATTATCGACTTAAAGGAATTAATTCAAATTCAATTATTGGTCTGATTTTCATCACCTCAACTTTTTCATTTTTCAGCTTAGTTAAGTATTCAAGAAAAAAAATGATACAGGTTATTCTTTTAACTCCTTTGATTCTTATTAGCATTTTCACTCTCATGTTTGGACAAACCATTTATGAAAGCAAAGTAAATGACAATTACGGAATTGAGGTTTCTATTGGTGGATTCTTAGCATGTGGTGAAAGTATTAGAATCACGAGATCTGAATATGTAATTTTTGAAAAAGCTGTCTTTTATGAAAATAGTCTTTGTGTAAAAGGAATAAATAAAATAGAAACAATAGAATGTAACAAAAAGCACTCTGAATTTTTGATTTACCACAATGGAGAAATGGACTCAGAAAATCCTTATAGGTATCAGATTGATAGTAAAGACATGTGGTAACACTTATACATAGCTGCTGGACAGGATGTTGTAAGCTCAGCTCTTAAAGTTAAGCTATCAGAACACTATAGCCTTTGTAAGGCGTACTAATTTCATTTCAACGTTATCTGTGAAATTTCTCAAGCTTGGCTTGAAGTTTTTTTACCACTGTAGCTTCGCTTCTGCTTATTAAAAACACACCCTCGTAGCTCCTTTGGTAATATGGGAACGGCTTTTTAAGTTGATTAAACGCTGCGTCTCTAATGATAAAAGCACTGAATCCACGACTTACTTGGTTTGTTTCCTCATTGACAGATTCTATCTTGGAAAACTCGCCTATATAAACAGTACCGAAATTAGCGGGGTTCACAGAAGTATCAACTTCTAGATTTTCATTGAGGAATGAAACCTGACCGAAATCCCCAGACTTTACAGCTTCAGAGTCGTCACTAAAAAAGAAAGCTACTTTAGAAAAACTGAAGACTTCTTCAAAAGCCTTAACAATGTTTAAATTGTGCGCTTTTACTTCTTGCTCTATTTGGTTAGCACGGGCTGCAGCACCTTTTTTTCTTAAAGACTCTATTCCCTTAGTCTTAGTAAAAAGCCGCACGAGTAAAACCCCATCCTTAAGCTCCGAAATTTGTTCATGGGCTGTTTTCATTTCAAGAATTGCTTTTTCACTTTTCTGAGCTAACAGAGAAAAAGAACAACAGACAAGAAACAGGAAGAGTAGGGTTTTCAACTTCATAAGATAAAGCTAAGGTATAAGTCCTAAGGTTTATTTCTAATCATCGCCAATTTCATTCAGAATTTTCATGTCTAAGAGTAAAGTTGAAAAGATCATAAGCTGATACCTGTTTCAGTCAAACAGGCCTATCCGTTATGACTTTCGACTAAAATAGTACTAGAATCAAGAACCCCAAACTCCGAACCCCAAACAGGTTAAACGACTACATTCACAATCCTCCCAGGAACCACTATCATCTTCTTAGGTTTTCCGTCAGGAAGATATTGTGCTGTTTTTTCATAAGCCAATACTGCTTCTTCTACTTGCTCTTTAGTAAACTGAGCAGGCAGTGAAATCTTGAAACGCATCTTCCCATTGAAACTAACAGGATAATGAATTTCCGATTCTACCAAATGTGCCTCATCAAATACTGGCCACTCCTCAGTAGTTACAGAGTCTGAATGTCCTAGTTTTTCCCACAGCTCTTCAGCCAAATGCGGGGCATAAGGAGAAAGCAATAATGGTAATGTCTCAAGCACAGCTCTAGAATGACATTTCTGTTCTGTCAATTCATTGGTAGCGATCATCATTCCTGAAACTACGGTATTCCATGAGAAACGGTTCAGGTCTTCAGTTACTTTCTTAATGGTTTTATGAAGCGTTTTCATAGAATCTTTAGAAGGCGCATCATCTGTTACCAGAAGGGTTCCTTCTTTGTCTATGTATAATCTAGAGAGCTTTCTAAGGAAGTTATGTACACCATTTATTCCTTTGGTATCCCAAGGTTTGGACTGCTCCACAGGGCCTAAGAACATCTCGTAGCATCTAAGTGTATCCGCTCCGAATTTGTCGCACAGCACAGAAGGGTCTTCTACGTTATACCAGCGTTTAGACATTTTTTCTACTTCATGTCCACAAGAGAAACCACTGTCTTTCGGGTAGAATTCAGCATTGAAATATTCTTTTTGCCACGCCTTTAAACCTTCTTTATCCAGTGAATCATTGTCTGTTAAATGAATGTCAATTCTCAGTTTCTGGAAACGCTCATCTACTGTTTTATATTCGGGAGAAGGGAACTTCTCATTGTAATCTTCTAAATGACTTACACATACATACGTGTTAGGATTAGCCTTATCCCTGTTTAGGATACTCGATCTCCCCAGGATCATTCCTTGGTTAATCATCTTTTTGAAAGGCTCATTGAAACTCAAAAACCCTAAATCACAAAGAACCTTAGTCCAAAACCTAGAGTACAATAAATGTCCCGTAGCATGCTCGGCACCACCCATGTATAAATCCACTTGGTTCCAGTACTTCATTTTCTCCTCAGACACGAATTCCTCAGTGTTATGCGGATCCATGTAACGTAAGAAATACCAGCTACTCCCAGCCCATCCTGGCATGGTGTTTAGCTCCATTCTATCTCCTTCGAACACATCCCAATCTTCCTTCTTAGCCCGAGCCAATGGCGGATCACCATCCTCTGTAGGCAAATACTCGTCTATAGGCGGAAGCGTCACTGGCAGTTGGTCGTCTTCTATCAAGTATGGAATCTCATTTTTGAAATACACAGGAACAGGTTCTCCCCAGTAACGCTGACGGCTAAACACCGCATCACGCAGTCTATATTGTACTTTGCCACGCCCAGCATCTTTATCCATAATGGCAGAAACAGCAGCGTTCACGGCTTTCTTCCCTTTCAGTCCATTTAAGAAATCAGAATTCATGAGCGGCTTATCCTTACTCGCATCAGCTTGCTCAGAAATATCTGCACCCTCCATAATGGCGGTAATTTCTATCTTAAAGTGCGTTGCAAAATCGTAATCTCTCTGATCACCAGAAGGAACAGCCATCACAGCACCTGTTCCATAACTAGCCAACACATAATCACCTATCCAAATAGGGATTTGCTTGCCCGTAAACGGATGCTCACAATAAGCGCCCGTAAAACAACCTGTAATATTTTTTACATCGCTCTGTCTGTCACGCTCAGATTTCAAACTAGCAGACTGCACATAAGCCGCTATATCCGCTTTTTGCTCCGCAGTAGTCACCACATTCACCAGCGGATGTTCAGGAGCCAGTGTTACAAAATCCACCCCGAAAATAGTATCAGGTCTAGTCGTAAACACCTCTATAGTTTCACTATGGCCAGCCACGCTGAATTTTACGGAAGCCCCTTTGCTACGCCCTATCCAATTTCTCTGAATCTCCTTAATAGAATCACTCCAGTCTACAGTCTCTAAATCATCCAATAACCGCTGTGCAAAAGCAGAAATACGCATACTCCACTGACGCATCAGTTTCTGTACCACAGGATGTCCGCCTCGCTCAGATTTTCCGTCTTTCACCTCATCGTTGGCCAGCACAGTTCCCAGTGCAGGACACCAGTTTACCCAGCTGTTAGCTAGATAAGTAAGTCTGTAATGCATCAAAATCAACTGCTGCTGCTCCTCATTCATACTCTGCCAGTCGGTAGCCGTAAATTCCCCTACGAAATACGCACCAAAGAATGGAAATTTCTCTAAGTCCAGAGCCTTAAACCACTCCTCATCTTGAGCAGCATTTACATTGTAAGAACCATTGGCATTGAACTTTTCTATAAGCGTTGCAATGGGTTCTGTCTTCTTTGTATCGTTATTATACCACGAGTTAAATATCTGCTTAAAAATCCACTGTGTCCATTTGTAATAAGAAGGATCAGAAGTTCTCACCTCACGACTCCAGTCATAATTGAACCCCAGTTTATCGAGCTGCTCACGGTAACGTGCTATGTTTTTCTCAGTAGTCTCGGCAGGGTGAGTTCCCGTTTCTATAGCATACTGCTCAGCAGGAAGTCCAAAAGAATCATAACCCATAGGATGCAGCACATTATACCCTTGATGCTTTTTATACCGAGCATAAATATCAGAAGCGATATAACCCAGTGGATGCCCCACATGAAGCCCAGCCCCAGAAGGATACGGGAACATGCTCAGCGCATAGAATTTCTCTTTATAAGGATCTTCGGTGACTTTATAAGTCTCCCTTTTTCTCCATTCGTTAATCCACTTTTGTTCTATTTCTCTGAAATTATACTCCATAATAGTTTCTCCGTTAGAGGTTTGAGGTTCGAAGTTAAGCGGAGACTGAGTGGCTCGGCTAAGCCGAGTTGTATCGAAGTCACAGCGAGTTCTAAAACTCAGACCATAAATTTTGCGGTGCAAAGATAGTGGATATATCAGTTTGAGATTTGGGATTTTGAAGGAGGAAATAGCCAGTACGAATCAACCAGCCCATCTTGCTGCGGCTACGCCTTGCAAGCCACCCCTCCAGCGGAGGGGAATTCCATCTGCCGTGCACAAAACCTAGCAAATTTCCCTCCGCTGGAGCGATGTGCTGAGCGTTTTCCTTTATCTCAGAGCATAAATTTTGCGGTGCAGAGATAGTGGCTAAGAACAACGCCCTGAAAGATAGGATTAAGACAATCGAAGGAATAGAGCCCAGCAACGTCCCTGTGTAAAGGTCAGGCCCTCCCTACAAGCCAGAGCACCCAGCAGTTCCCCTCCGCTGGAGGGGTGTCGTTATCATCTGGTAAAACAGCGTTTTACGGGATGATAATGACGGGGTGGTAGCAAAGCCCCCAGCCATTTAGAAATTAATTCCTTACATTCCAGTCTTCTATGGATAAAAAGCAAAAACGAAACTCAACCAATTACAATTCATTACCCTTTAACCCAAAGCTAAAGCAATACGCAAAAGCGCTAAGAAAATCCAGAAATCTGCCAGAAGTTCTATTCTGGAATCAAGTAAAACGAGGAAAATTCTTAGGTCTAGATTTCGATAGGCAGAAGATTATTGGAAATTACATTGCAGACTTCTATTGTGCCAATGCCCAGGTAGTAATAGAAATAGATGGAAGCAGTCACGAAGGAAAAGAAGACTATGATGCGGCTAGAGATCAGTTTATGGAAGAGTTAGGGTTGACCATTATCAGAATTTCAGATAAACGAGTAAAAAAAGAAATGGGAGCGGTGCTTGAGGTTTTGATGAGTCATGAGGTGTTTAAGGAGTTTGTGAATGAGGGTTAGACCAGCACGAATCAACCACCCCGTCTTGCTGCGGCTGCGCCTTGCAAGCCACCCCTCCAGCGGAGGGGAACTTGGCTCTGATGATGTGGGAGAATTTGCGGTTGGAGATTATAACGGAGATCAATTTGTAAACATTTCCGATACATCTGTTTTTATTGCACACTTCGGACAGACCTTAAATTAAGGTTTTAGTCCATGAAAAGTCCAACCAACTCCTCAAAAAACAACGGATAACTCTTTTTCACTGCATCTGATTTTTCTATCTGAATAGGACCATCAGAAATACAAGCGGCTATGCAGCCAGCCATGGCTATTCTGTGGTCATTAAAACTGTGAATAGTCCCAGCAGAAACACTTCCCGTTCCATGCACTAAAAGCGTATCACTTTCTGTGGTGAGCGTTACCCCTAATTTCCCGAAGGTTTCTATGAGCGCAGCCAGTCGGTCGCTTTCTTTATGCATTAATCTGTGAATTCCTGTTATTCTAGAAACCCCTTCAGCAGCACATGCTAGCACTACTAGTGGAGGAAAGATATCTGGAGAATGTGTAGCATCTAATTCGAACGGAAGGTTCTGAGCCTGCTTAACGGTGATGCCTCCATTATTCCAAACAACTGAAGCACCTGTGCGCTCTAGTGCCGTTAATATGGCTCTGTCGGCCTGTAAAGAATGTTCATTTAATCCAAGGATAGTTACGCTACCAGAAATGGCAGCTCCCACCACATGATTGGCCATTCCAGACCAGTCGCCTTCCACAGCGTAGGAAGTTCCGTTATACGATTGGTTTCCTTTTATCTGAAAAACCTTGTAGTCATCATGAGTGATTTTCGCCCCGAAGAGCTGAACCAACTCCAAGGTCATGTCTATGTAAGGAATACTCTTTAAGTCTTTTACGTGCAGCGTAGTATCTCCATCGGCTAAAGGCAGAGAAATTAATAAACCAGTAAGAATTTGAGAACTAAAAGAACCATCTACGGTATAATTCCCACCTTTTAATTTTCCTGAAATAGTGATAGGTAACTTGCCTGCTTTACTAGAAACTTCCACATCACACGCTGATAGAGTTTCCATAACAGGAGCTATTGGACGCTCTAGAATAGACCCTTTTCCAGTAATAGTAACCGCCTGATTTTTCAAAGAAGCCAGCCCAGAAAACATCCTCAACCCCAGGCCAGACTCACCGATATTCAGCAGAACATCTTCCGCAGAGCTGGAGTTGTCAGGAGTAATGGTCAGTTTTCTAAACTCTTCCTGCACGTCAGCTCCCAATTGATGAACCACATCGGCCGCAGCCAGTCCATCTGCAGACCATTGCACGTTAGTTAACACAGAAACGCCATTAGCTAAACTGGCCAGTGCCAGTGCGCGTTGCAAAAAACTCTTAGAAGTCATAGCATTCAGTTTTCCTGAAAACTTGAATGGTTTTATAGACTTTATTTGAGAATCAACATTCGACATTTTATTCTAATTTTATTATTTGCTGCCCTAATTCGAGCATCCCGCATTAACAATTAAAAACGACTTTCGACTAAAACAGCAAAGCTGCGACTTTCGATTAAACTAGTATTAGCATCCCGCATTAACAATTCATCCTTCACCATTAATAATTAAAAAAATCATTCATCATCAAACCCAATATTGAGTAAGTCCGATAATTCACCATAAGTCAGCTGGCCAGGAGCCACTATACTATATTCTGAAGCAGCTGCATACGTCATTTTTTCACCAAAGAATAGAGACGTAACTCTACTTTCTCTTCCCTCTTCTCCCATGCAGAAAGCGACTAATCGATCATGCTCACGGTATAAATCCATTACTATAAGATTATCCTCTTCCTCCTGAGCCATGCAGGCTATTTTTATCACATCTGCACCATCTGCCTTTAGTTTAGAAATCACCTCCATCAACACTTCGAATTCTGGAGTCTCATCGAAATTATGGTAGGATAACATGAGGTCTGCACTAGATGCCTTCACCCATTCAGTCACCTCTTTTTTCACTTCTTCTGGCAGTTCAGAATCAATATCTACATATACCGGCTCAAGGTTTAAACAATACTTAAAAATCTCCTTCCAGTTAGAGCGCGTAGTGAAATCACTGCGCAGTGTTAAAATCCATTCTTCACAGCTGGCCCATAACTGTTTTATCTCTAATGGGTTTATGGGCGCAAGGTCTAGTCTCAATTCTGCTGCATATTTCCCAGCAGCTTGTTCCTGGCATTCAGCCAATGTTTTTCCGTTAATGCACACGAATACTTTACTCATTATCCATTTCTTTTAGGTGGTTTTCTAACTCTTTTAACTCTAAAGACATAATGCGCACATCTCCAAAACTATGCGGCATAATGAAGTCTATTTCAGTGCTTTTTCGCTTTTTATCTTTCAGGATTTTCTCCATCAGTAGCTCAGGCTTTATTTCAGTTTGTATAGGTAGGTCATAAGCGTTGCAATAGGCAATAATCTCCTTCACTAACTCCTCTTTAGCCAGTCCTTTTCTTACAGCTATTCGGGCGGCTAGTACCATTCCTATAGCTACACATTCTCCATGTGTCTTCTTAGAGGTGACCGAGGGATTAGCTTTAGCCTGAAGAAAACCTACTGGTGCGGTAAGGTCGTTTAACGCCTCTATAGCGTGACCGATGGTATGCCCTAGGTTCAGCTTCTTTCTCAGTCCAGCTTCTCTTTCGTCCTTTTCTACCACAGTTACTTTTACTTCAGCAGCCAGTTGACAAAGCTCTTTGAGTTTTTCTGGGTTTTCTAAGAGGGCTACACGCTCGTTCTCTTGAAGAAACTTTTGCAACGCTCCTCCATTAATCACCGCATGTTTTATTACCTCAGCCATTCCAGAGTTGAATTCTCTATCAGAGAGAGTGCTTAAAAATGCAGGGTAAAAAGCGATGAAATTAGGTTGAGTAATAGTTCCCACCATGTTCTTGAACGCTCCAAAATTGATTCCGTTTTTTCCTCCTATGGAAGCATCGCACATGGCTAATAGTGTGGTAGGAAAAAAACCAAAATTGATTCCTCTCAAGTAAACGCTAGCTACAAAACCGGTGAGGTCTGTTACCACACCACCACCTATTCCAATGAGAGTTCCATTTCTATCTATTCCGGCATCTAGTAATGCGGCTATGATGTATTCCACCACTTCCATTCGCTTCTGGCTTTCACCCGATGGAATGGTTATAGAGTCAAATCCTTCAACGTGTTTTCCGTGAAGTTTTAGCACGTTTTCATCTATGAGAAGCACGGTGTTTTGCACGGCTATATCTGCCAGAAACTCTTCTGGAGAATCTATGAAATGTAATGTTTGTTTGATGGAAATCGACATGGGCTGCTAAGGTAATTAACTCCTCATGAATTTAGTGTGAAGTGGTAGAAATGATTCTAAAATGAATGCAGTTTGTTTAATTCTCTAGTGCTAAAAAGAGGAATAGTGCAATTAAACCTTTAAAACACTAAAAAAACGGGTTTGGTGAATTGCTTAAAAACCCAATAAAATAAGCTCATTAAACGAAATCAAACGTTTAAAACCATTTATAAACGACCATAAGTGCTTAAGGTATGGTTCGGTTTGTGAAGTGTGCTCAACTTTGCACCGAGTTTAGTTACAAGGACTAGACATCACGAAAATTAAAATTTATATATCATGAATGCATTAAGAAACAAAGTACAGTTAATTGGACATCTAGGAGCAGAGGTAGAATTAAAAAAATTAGAAAACGGAAACAGCGTAGCACGTATTTCTGTGGCCACTAATGAGAGCTATAAAAACAAAGCGGGAGAGAAAGTGACCGATACTACATGGCATAATGTAGTGGCTTGGGGAAAGACTGCCGAACTGGCAAGTCAGCTTTTAAAGAAAGGTTCTGAAGTAGCGCTCGAAGGAAAATTATCCAACCGTTCTTATGAGGATAAAGAGGGAGTTAAGAAGTACGTTTCGGAAGTAGTAATGAACGAGTTTTTATTACTCGATAAAAAGGAAACGGCAGCGGCTCCTTTTTAATTGAGCACCGTTTTAACTTGAATGAAAAGCTCTTCTATTTGGAAGGGCTTTTTTTGTTTTATGGAAGCCACATTTTTTAAGATATTAAAAAAAGCAAGTGACCAATCACAAATGGTATTTAGTAAAAAAGGCCAGCATAATTATGCTGGCCTTTTAATGAATTATCATTTACAGTCTAGTACCCCTCGAAAGTTACTTTACCCGTTTCTATATCATACATTCCTCCTTGTATTAGAAGTTCACCATTGGTTTCCATTTCAGCTAGCACTGGACTTTGTTCTATGATTTGTTCTAAAGCTCTTTTCACATTATGGTTAGCTACTTCTTGGACTAATTCTTTATTAGAAGATCCTTTTTGCTCGTAATTAACTTCTACTGCATCTACCACTGGAGTAATTTTACTCAACATACCGGTAAGGTTACCTAGCTCAGCTCTGTCGCACGCTCCTTTTATAGCTCCGCAGTGTGTGTGCCCTAAAACTACTAATACTTTAGTTCCTGCTAGCTTACAAGCAAACTCCATACTTCCCAGAATATCTTCATTCACGAAGTTCCCTGCGATTCTAATACTGAATAAGTCTCCTATTCCTTGATCAAATAGAAGTTCTGCAGATACACGAGAATCTATGCAGTGAAGAACGGTGGCAAAAGGGAATTGTCCTGACTTCGTTTGAGCTACTTGAGCTAACAGATCTCTATCACTATTCTTGTTTTCTATAAATCGCTGATTTCCCTGCTTTAGTAATTCCAGAGCTTTAGCTGGTGTTACCTGCGCTTGAGATTCTGCTGTTTGTGCGTTTATCATGATAAATTTATATTTAGTGAATCTACGGTTTTCTATTTTTGAGTAGGTAAACCTACTAATTTCTCGAATACTTTTGTCTGCGTTTCTGATTCCATTTCATCGAATCCTATCAATTCAACTTCTATGTTTCTGGTTTTAGCATTTTCTTCAAAATCATGAATTATTTCTAAAACATCTGGATGCATATCTGTGGTTTTAGTCGCATCTAAAATTACACTTTGGCCATCAGGGATCAAGGCCAAACTTTTACTCATGCTCCCTTTATTCAAGAACGTCACACTTTCAGCTAAAGTAAGATATACGGTTTCTCCATCCTTGTACTTTTCAGCATCAAATATGTAAGGCTTCTGGTAGTTTTTATAGAGAATGAAGAATACAGCCACTGCCATTCCCAAGCCTATTCCTGTGAGAAGATCTGTAAACACGATACCCCCTATAGTTACTACAAAAGGAATAAATTCCATCCAGCCTAAAGCATACATAGACCTAAATAATGCTGGTTTAGCGAGTTTAAATCCTACTACTAGTAAAATAGCCGCTAACGAAGCCAGTGGAATCATATTTAACACGTTAGGAATGGTTAACACACACACTAGAATTAGCAGACCATGAATAAAAGCGGACATTCTAGTCTTCCCTCCAGATTGAATATTGGCAGAACTTCTTACGATCACCTGTGTCACCGGTAACCCTCCTATTAACCCTGAAACCATGTTTCCTATTCCTTGGGCTCTCAACTCTTGGTTGGTAGGAGTTATTCTTTTCTGCGGATCTAACTTGTCTGTAGCTTCTACACAGAGCAGCGTTTCTAGACTGGCTACTATGGCTAGAGTAAATGCTATGGTATAAACTTGGGGATTGTTCCACTGACTGAAATCAGGAAACCTGAATTCTCCAAAAAAGCCGGCTAACGTTCCATCCAATGGAAGGCTTACCAAGTGGTCTTGAGAAAGGCCAATATTTTCAGAATTATTAAATAATTGATTTAACAATATCCCTGCGATCACAGCGACTAAAGGACCTTGAACCCATTGACTAACGGGAAGTTTTTTAACGAATTTCTGTTCCCATAGAACGAGAATAGCTAAGGAGACCACAGTAATGATTAGAGCTCCTGGAGTGATGAAGTTTAACATGTTTCCTAACTCACTAAAGGTGTTTTGACCATCTGGCGGCATAAATGAAAAGTCTCCCTCAGGGTCTGCATCATAGCCAAATGCATGTGGGATTTGTTTTAGAAAAATAATCACACCTATTCCGGCTAACATACCTTTAATTACAGAACTCGGGAAGTAATAACCTATGATTCCAGCTTTAAGAACACCAAGTGTAAATTGAATAATTCCGGCAAAGAAGACAGCTAATAAGAACACTTCAAAACCGCCTAAATCTGGGATAGCAGTAAGAACTATAGCGGCCAATCCTGCCGCTGGACCACTCACTCCAAGCGGAGATTTACTAAAGGCAGAGACGATAATTCCTCCTACCATTCCGGAGATAATTCCGGAGAATAAAGGAGCTCCGCTGGCTAGTGCTATTCCTAAGCATAAAGGTACAGCTACTAAAAAGACAACTATACCGGCAGGGAAATCATTCTTGAGATTGGCGAATACGCCATTACTTGATTTTTTCATTTGGACATTAAAAATTGGTTACAGCACTGCTTAGGATTGATGGTATAAGGAAGCCTAAAGCAGTCCGATTCAGGACTTAAAAACGGTAGGGATGTTTATCCAGTCGGGCGGAGGACTGATGGTCTCCAAGGAAGGTGCTGCAGGGATGAAATGTAAAAAGAAAAAACCAGCGTTCTTTGTGTTTAAAGAGCTCAGCAAAGATTCGTTAGAATCCTGAGTGTATTTTTTTTCAATTTCTTCTTCTCCTTCTTTTTCATCACTTTCAGTATCTTCTAAATCTAGTGTTTTAGATATTTCTATACTGAAGTGGCAGTCTGTATGTGGAACTATTTGAATGAACAAAACTACGATGAGAGTAAACACTCCCATGACAGAGTATAAAATGCTATTTCTGTTCACGAACATCGGGCGAAAATAATTCTCAATATCTTATCATCCTATAAAAATTCACGAAGAGATAATTTTGTGATAACTAGAGTTTGGCTAGAAAGACAACTAAACTGACAACATACCTCTTCATTGCTAGACGGTTCATTTACAGTAATTTGATGCAAGGGGATCGCCTCATAGAAAATAGCTCCTGTTTTCTTCAAAAACATTCCGTTTCACGGTAGTCGACTACGAGCAGGTTAGACAATCAATAGAGGATGAAATTTTAGCTCTAAATCCCACCAAAAATAATTCTCCTTTTTTAATTGCTGATAAAATTGAAGTCAGCTGGTCTTTGTTCTCCTCCATTTTATTATCTCTAAGACCACTATGCTCATAAGGCAAGCGGCAAAAAACACAATCAAAAAGCGATCTAACAAATAGTGGATGCCGTCAAAAAGTAGGTAAACAAAAAGTGTTGCAACTATCGTGAAATAAAAAGCGCGTTCAAGCCTATATAGTTTGTAGGCATTTGCATTCTTGAGCCAGCTAGTGTACTTTTCATTCTCAGGAAATTCACTTGCTAAGAGTCCTAAGTCTTGAATAGCTTTTTTATACTGTTTTCCACGGAAGTTGACCACGCCTCTGGCAAAGAGTAACTCTGCATAATGTTCAGTTCCTAGTAATTTGGAGTTCTTGCCTTGTGGATGTTCTTTAATTAGTGAGAGTACTTTTTCTATTTCGGGCAATGCTTTTTTATAGTTTTCAGTTTGTGCTATACTAAGGGCATAATCACTTTTTAACCGAGTGACTTTATCATAAACAAGCTTATCATTTGAGATGTTCTGACCTTCAATTAGTATTCGATTACGATTAAAAACCTCAATGAACTTTTTGGGCTCATTTTGTAAATCTTTGCTATAAATCGAGTCGTATACTTCGTGAAAGTCCATTATTAGAGTTCAGTCAAAGTTCTTTTGTTTGTGAGTTTAATTAACCAATCCAAAGTGCTTAAAACGCTCCCTCTCTGCTGAGCGTTTATCCACTCAAGCAGAACTAGAATTGAATGTCAAATTGAGTTTCTATTGGTTTTGGGATATGTTTTGGATCATCTCCAATCATTTCACGAATGTCAATTTCAATTCCTCTAGACATAGTAGTAATAGGGACGTCATTGCTATTTCCTTCAAATGGATTTTCAGTGTTTTCTCCTATACGCTCCATGGTATGAAATATCCAAGAAACAATCACCGAAAAAGGAATAGTCACCCAGATAAAATAGGTTCCCACAAATTCTACCACGGCATGTACAGGGCTTGTGTGAATTTTCATGTGTTCGTGAATAGCGTCTACTACCTCCAGTCCTATTTTCTCGAACTCATGCATCATTCCTAATGGGAGAAGGAAAATAAAAATCCACACGAAATAATAGTTTAGTGTGGCAAACTGGCGGGGATACGGGAAGTTTTTAATTCGCTCTACTTTTCCCTGTAGCGTAAAAAACTCAGTCATCATGCTTTGCATCTCCATGTGACGGAAATCCTCTATCAGGCCGTCATCTTTAAGCTTTTTTATATGGCGAGACTGCAGATTTAGGCAAGCGCCTTGTTTGTTCGTTTTACTTAATATTTCTTCCATTTCAGACTTAGAGACGTAGCCTTCAAGTTCTTCAGAAAGTGAATATTTCCACTCTTGTATTTCTATTTGAGATAAGTATTCCTGATCACTCTTATCCATTTTACTTATCTCCCATGGTTTGTGCTGCCTTAGTGCATGTCTAAGACTTGTCATCCAAGCTACATGCCTCATTACCATTTCTTTTCTAAGCTTGAATAATTCCGCATCAGTTAGCGGATTCTTAGCATGATCGTTAGAAACAAAATCGTTTAACATTAAGGTAAATGACCTGGAACCATTCACTATTCCACCATATATCTTTCGAGCCTCCCAGAGTCTGTCATAAGAAGCATTGTTTTTAAAACTGACAATAAACGCTACGGCAGTTCCCACTACACCAATGGGCAGCCAAGGCAAATGCAGCCAGTAAAAGCCTAATCCTTTAAACAAAAAGACAGGAACAGTGCCGATAATAAGAAACCTATAAATATCCCTTCTGGTCCATTTGAGCATGCCCGTAAGGGGGAACTTTTTCTTTATGTACATTGATTGCTTTTATGAGTTGTGTTACAAATCTAAATAAAACGGTTAATAACCGACTCTTTAAGGAGAATGGTCGTGTTTTTCTCTGATTTAGTTCTTACTAGCTATGTTTTTTATGCATTGTGGGAGCTAGTTTTATTTTCTCCATTTTATTTTCACAGCAGAGATGTTTTTCAATTCCAATCTGTCTATTACGGACTTTTCAAATCCATTTTTAAGGTAAAAATTCAAAGGGGAATTATAGAGCTCTCCATTTTTCTTTTTATCTCTGTTATGGTCAATTACCCAACCATTCAATTCATTCTCTTTTTCTTTTGCAAGTTCCAGTATTTTAGTTCCAAGTCCTTTTCCGTGAATTTCAGAATCCAAAATTATTGCGAACCATTTTTCATTCTCCCGTTTAAAGTCAAAATACCAGCCTTTGATTTTTTTATCTATGTCGACCAAAAGTATGTGAGATTGTTCCATAAGATTTTTAAGGTACGTATCAAATTCTCCTTTTTCCTTGTAAGATAATTTTTCTGGATATTCATTGTTCCATAACTCAAAAACTTCAAGTTTTTCGGATACTGATAGCGAAGAACGTTTGATGAATTCCATTTTCATTTTTTTCGGTAATTGGCTAAACAGAGTGTGGGGACATTATTTTCTAAGTTCTTCGATTTCACTAATTAATTCGTCAATACCTGTAGTTGTTTTAGTGACCACATACTTAAAATTAATATGAGCAATAATTGCTGTCAAAAACGTGAAAATAGGAAGTAATAAAAATAAGTATATCGTAGGATAGTTGAAATCATTAACCCCAAAAATTTCACCAATCGTTTTTCCCGCTTGATTATAATAAGTGTATAAAACCATTGGAAATAGAAGGATTGGGACACTGAATATAGCTAGATTCCTATTGTATTTCCGAATAGAAATTAGTTTCGCTCGGATAGATACTAAATAGTCATAAGAACATAATAAGTAATCAAGTTTCTTCAGCGATTTTAATTGCTCTTTCCCATGGAAAAACCACAAAATACCGGGAATTGAACTAATGCACCCCCAAATGATTGCATTGTCATTTTCTAACCAGATTTGGAATAAAAAAATTAGTACCGTAGATGGGAGTAATATGTAAACTTCCCACTTGAACCCAGTAATCATTTTTTCGACATAACTGATGGATTTTTGGTCGTACATTTTTTCAATTTTAGGAAGAATAAGCTGTTTGTTTACATAACCATTTTTCCAAATATTTTCGATTGATTTATCCATAATATTTACTTTAATAATTTTTTTAATTTATTCTTAATACGCTGTATCTTAACACCTATGTTACTGAAGTTGGTGCCTATTATTTCTGCAATTTCCTTATATGACTTTTCTTCCAGGTACAGGAGAATGATTGCCTTGTCTATATCTGATAATTGTTTAATTGCCTTGTAAAGCTCTGAAAGTGAATCCTCTTGATCAAAAGATGAGTCATTACGTTGTACTTCGGGAACTGAGTCTAACGAAAGAATCTGAGGCGTTTTCTTGGTTTCTTTTTTTTGAATTGTCAAGCAGACATTCAAAGATATTCGATAGATCCAGGTAGACCATTCTGAGTTTCCACGAAAATTATCTTTAGTTCTCCAAACCTGCAAACATACCTCCTGATAAAGATCTTCAAAGTCTTCCTGAGAATAGCTATAAGCTCGGCAAATTTTAATAATGATTCCGGCATAAGGTTGGATAAAGGTTATATAAAAGTCACTGCTCATGTATTCTTTTATTTAGTTAGTGGCAGTTTTTCTTATTTATAACACTTCATAAGTACTTTTTTTGAAAAATATAGATTTCTTCATTGTACATAAGGTATGTGCTAAAGCACATTCCCTTTATTCGCTCTCTATATATAGCTCGCTAATCTAGCGAATTATTAATCACACTAAGTTGAGTTGACGATAGATGTATATGAATCTCTGGGGTTGGAAAGAAATCAATCTCCCTTCTTCTTCTGTATTTCTCCTAGGGATATGCCTATCTAATCTATAGGGTGGTTTAACCTGTCAGTTAACCAAAACCAACTGCATACTAACAGCCGTATGAATTGAGAGGTTCACGTACGGTTCTGTGAGAAGTTGGGGGTGAAATCCCCTTTGCTTACTCTGCTACTTTTTCGCTATTTTCCTTACAAACTTTCTCCGTTAAATCCCTATTTGGCAGCTCTAGTGGCACATATTCTGTTTAATTGTTTTGTTCCTTTAAGAATTCTTTCATTCCCATAGCATAAACAGTGATTTTCTTATTAAAATATTCATTGCAGGTTTCACTGATTTTATTTGATGTGAAATCATTTATGTAATGCGTAAATACATTAAGGAATTTTTGCTGCAAAAGTTCATACCCGTTTTTACCGTCTCTTTCATCGTATGCCGGGTCAACAATATAAATTTTAATACTGGGATTATGCTTTAATGCCATTTTGATGCTCATATTGATATGCTCGTCCCCAAACGAATAACCAATTAGGTATAAAATATCTGTCTGAATACAATCTATTTCAAATGCCGATTGCATTTGTTTAAAAGGAGAAATGAACCCCTTTTGTACTTTTTGATAGCCAACAATAATATTTGAAATTAGAATATTCTTTCCCTTTTCAATTTGCAAATACGGCTGTTCTGTGATGTTGGCTTGAAGTTGCGGAGCCCCTTGTAAAAACAGTTCAGCATTAAACAACTGAAATTCATCTCTCGGTTCGAGATTCCAAAAAGCAGAACCGTGTAAATTATAATAACAGTGACAATCAAAATCGGTCATTATCCTTGGAATATTTGCATGTATTTGAGTTTCTAATTCAATACTTTCATCGCATTCAAAACCTTCAAACATTTCATCGATTCCACTTCTTAAAGCAATTACTTTAAAATTTCTATCATAGTTTAGAGTATATAATCTTAAAACATTCTCATTTGTATTTAGCCTCCTAATCCAATTAGAAAAGAGTGAATTGATTTCGGTGTTCTTTTCTGTAAATATTCGTGTATGCTTATCGCTTCTGTGATAGGCATAGTTAGAAATTCTTACATTTATTAAAGTCAATAATTCAGCTAATAACAGTTGAAAGAAATATTGAGCAGGAGTTTCTTTGTTAAGTGCCCCTATGTGTTGCTCTTTATAAGTTTTACCTTTAGGTATTTCTAATTTGAACCCGTGTTTTACCGCGCCTCCTTCTACGGAAAAATTTAACAGAATATCTTCAAATGAAGAATGAAAAAACACTTTCAGTAATGAAGGTGTTTTTTTGTCTTTATCAAACGAAGAGTAAAAAACCAGAAGTTCTTCTAGAGCATTAATAATGGTTTCAAAGTTTACTTCCTCTTCGTCATATCCATTCGTAACCAAAGACTGAAATATAAATTCTGTTATTCGAGTCTTGTTGTCGCTACAATAAAAGCCTGATTCACGAATTAGTTTTGTTAGTTCACAGGTCTTTGGCCCATTCCAATCTATTACTGCTCCTGCTCCTAATAAAAATGTTCTTCTTTTATTCATTAATAAAAACGGAGTTGTTTGTTGTGGGAAATGAAAAGTAATGTACGTGTAAAGCACATCCCCATTATTCGCGGTATATATTTAGCTCGCTAATCTAGCGAATTTTTAATCACACTAAGTTGATTGACTGCTACTGTCTTGAACCTTGATTTCCCTGATTCTCTTGATTTCTGGATTGACTGCTGGTATAAAGAATCATGGTAATCGTGGTAATCTTTTTAATCATGGTTCAGACAGCTTTGGTTCCTTGGTTGACTGCTTGAATCCTAATGAACCGCGCCTCATTAGTGCTTAAATATTGTATTCTGTTTTTTATTTTCTGTGTCCGGTAATTTCCGGTAAAATATCACAAGAATAATTAAATACCTTTTCTGTGTCCGGTAACCTCCGGTAATCAATTAGACCGAAAAGTGCGCGAAAATCAAGTATTCAACCTCTCCTCCGGTAACTCCCGGTAAAGACTAACAAGTACAATTAAACTCATCCGGTAATTTCTGGTAATTGTTTCTCCGTTCTTTTATATTTTGTTAATGACCCTTTACCTGTCATTACTAGAAAACCACTCTCAACTAATTTTGAAAGGTCGTTACGTGCAGTTTTCTCAGCTATAGTACCTTTAAAGAAATCCTCATAATCCTGTCTTGAAAAAACACTTTCTTTAGAATCAGTGAAGTAGGTTATCATTCTGTCGTTTAATTGAATCTTTACGGACTTACTAAATAATGTAAGTGTAGTATAACCACTTTGGAAAGTCCATTCAGGTTTGCGATAACCAGCCTTCACAAAACTATCGCGAATAAGAGTTAGTCCACGCCCCAATTTCTCCATTTTACCTCTTAAATAAAACATATGTGCGATTGCAGGATTTCTGAATACAGAGTGGTGCGGTGTAATATTATTCTTTCCTTTAATTATATCAGAAGGGATTTCACCTGAATTAGTAATTTCAATTTTATTGGGGTAAATATTAATAGTAATCTCCCCCGAAACATCACCGTAATCTCTGTGAACCATTGCGTTAACAATTGCCTCGTCTAATGCCTCATCAGGAAACTTGAGTTGAGTATCTCTATCCCATTCATTTTCTTTAAAGGAGCTGATAAGAGGATTGTATCTTCTGAAATAATCCTTTGCACGATTAAAGGAGTCAAATAAATTGCTTTCTATTAATTCAATATCATCATACTTATTTCCTGTTTTACCCTCTGGCAATACTGATATTCTAATTCTGCATTGTGGCAGAAACCGTGTAGGGTCTTGACCAAATAGTATTAGAGCTCCATTTTTAATATTACCATAGTCTGATAATTGAAAGTAATTCAAAAATTCTTCTGGGTTGTTAGGTAAAACTTTGCCCTTACTCATTTTTTCTGCATCTGCAATCGTTTTAATTATTTCGTCTTGGTCTAAATCTTTCATTGTACAATCAATGACAGTTGTTTTTTCCCAAGTAGAATTATATTCATTAGAAGAGCGCAACAATAAACTAATCTGATCTTGATTTGCTACTACTGGAGAATTCCCTGCAAATACATAATAAGTGTTATTTAAAGTATAAGGTTGTCGTGAACCCTTCAATACATTTATCAAAAGAACGTCATCGTTTCCATCTGTATTTCTAGCAATGTAAACTAATGGTTGAGGAGATATTTGTGAATTTACTTCTTGTTTAAGATTGTTAATTGTATCCTCATTCAATTCTAAATGAACAGATTCTTTACCATTGTGACCAACTAGAACCCAGCCGCCTTCTGAATTAAGTAAACCGCAAATATTCTGAAGGATTACTGAAACATCAAATTCTTGAAGAAAAGCTAAATTTAGCTCGTCTTTTCGTTTCAATAATTCTTGTATAAAAGATTGAGTTTTCATTCTAGTTTTCTTTTAATTATCAATAAGTTTTTGAATTCTTGCTGAGTATTTAAATTGGCTTTCAATATGCATTTTGATTGCATCAAAGTCATAATACTCTTGAACCCAATTCCCAGTCCTTTTTGAAGCAGGTTTTTCTTTGTCTTTAATCGCTTCATTGTAAATTCTCACACACCTTGTGTCCATAACCTTGCAATTATCAAAAGAAATAGAATCAAATTTTATTTGCTTCTTAGTACTGTCTTCAATAATAAAACTGTCTTTAAATAAACTTCTTGTGAATGTTACTCTGTAATCACAAAGAACAAATCGAGGAATGTTTCTACTTATAGCTTTATCAAATTCCATATGAGTAATAGATTTACCTCCTTTTTCTAAAACACCCGAGCCATAGTCGGGTCTAATGAAACCAATAAAAACATCACATTCTTCAACACCATCAGTGCAAATATCAGGGTTTGACTTACTACTATCTAATGGGATAGTCCCTTTATGCGACATTAATACATCATAGCCAAAACCGTCTAACAGATCATAAATACGGTTTAAATCACTTTGAAAATTGTAGACTGTTGAAGCCACAAAAACTTTTATATGGTTACGTTTTGCTGTCATTATTTCACTTTAGTTTTTTAGCAGTTCTGCTCTGTTTCATCTCTTGCTGCTTATAAATAGTTTTTTCATTACAATGTGCTTGACTGTGCAGTGGTTCTTTTTTCAATTTCCTACAACGTACGAATAAAGTACATTCCCTTTATTCGCATTATATTTTATGACTTCTAATTTAACAATAAAATCGGTCAATCATCTGAACAACTGAAAGGTAAAGTGAGCTTAAGTGGTTTTTCAAATCAACTCCTCTTCTAATTAGCACACCTCCAAAAGCAGAATACTAAACCAACCCAAACTGCTCAAAATGATGATGGAAATGTTTCTTACTCATCAGACTCCAAAGGAATTTATCTAGCTCACCAAAAGTGGGGTGTACAGAAGTAAACTCGGGGTTTTCTTTAAAGAACGCTTCCTGCTCGTCATAAGCCTTTAATAGTTCAGCTTTGGCTTGTTCTAAGCTCGCGTGCTTTACTGGTCCACCAGTAGGGTAGGGCGCCTTCGTTCCTTTAGGAAATTTTCTGTGGTTATAGAGTGATTCTGTGTAGGCTTCTAGCATTTCTGGTGGAGTGGTAATTTCTAGTCCAGTAACTGTAGTCGTAAGCTTCAACTGGTCTTCGAGATGCTCTACCATCTGCTGAGGTGAAAGCGCTCCCCATTTAGCTTCTGTGCCCTCTGTAAGATTTACCAACTTGGCTGCTATATTCTCTTTAGAGATCTCCATAAAAGGAGACTTCTTTTCTACCATGGTTAAGATAGTAGCTATAGCAGAAAGCTCGTCATCTTGGTCGAAAACCTCTACAAACCACTTCACTACACCAGAGGGAAATTCTCTTCCTCTCACGTCTCGCTCCACACGTTCTTTGCATGTGAGTCTCACATAGATGGTGTCGTTATGGTAAATAGGCTTGAGAAAACGGATTTCTTCCAATCCGTAATTGGCCGCCACAGGTCCTTTATTCGGATACACAAATAATCCTGCTGCTGCAGAGACTATGAAATAACCGTGTGCACATCGCTTCTCGAAAATCGTTCCTTCCAGAGACGTAATATCGGTATGGGCATAGAAATGGTCCCACGTTAGATTAGCAAAATTGATAATGTCGGTATCCGTCACCGTTCTCTTGTGTGTCTTTAAAGACATTCCCGGTTTGATATCCTCGAAATGATAACTGAACGGATGCGCAGGAGATTCTTTGTACTTAGAACCTGCTTGGTAAATCCCTGTAATTTCGGTAATAGTAGTAGGCGTTCCTTGGATAGCTGTGCGTTGCAAATAATGCGCTACACCTCTCATCCCTCCCATTTCCTCTCCACCTCCAGCTCTTCCTGGGCCTCCATGCGTAAGCTGTGGAAGCGGTGAGCCGTGTCCTGTACTCAGAGGAGCCATTTCTCTATTGATCACCATAATTCTACCATGATGACTAGCAGCTCCTATCACAAATTTTCGTGCTATTTCATCATTGAATGTAGCTATAGAACAGACAAGTGAGCCCTTGCCCATATTGGCCAATTGTATGGCATCGTCTAAATTTTTATAAGGCATAATAGTAGCCACTGGACCAAAAGCTTCTACCTCATGCACGGCTACGTTTTTATGCGGTTCTTTTTCCAATAATAATATCGGAGCTAAGAATGCCCCATCTTTAGCATTGGCATCTATGAGGTTCAGTTCATCTTTATTTCCGTAAACTAATTCTGCTGTTTTACTAAGCATTGCTACGCGCTCCTGAACTTCTTTTACTTGGTCTTTACTAGCCAGCGCACCCATTCTTACTTCCCTTAGTGAAGGATTTCCTATGGATACTTTAGCCAGCGCTTTTGCGAGTGCTATTTGTATATCTTCTACCAAGTTCTCTGGAACAAAAATCCTGCGGATAGCAGTACATTTCTGACCGCACTTGGTCGTCATTTCTGTTCTAACCTCTTTCACAAACAAATCGAACTCTGGAGTTCCAGGGACAGCATCTTCTCCCAGTACAGAACAGTTCAGAGAATCTGCTTCCATGTTAAACGGAACAGCCTCGTCTATGATTCTTGGATTGGCTTTGAGCATTTTTCCTGTAGTGGCAGAACCCGTAAAGGTCACCACATCCTGAGACATCACGGTATCTAGAATTGTTCGTGCAGAGCCACAGACTAATTGCAACGCGCCTTCTGGTAAAATTTTACTAGCTATGATTTCTCTCACTACAGCTTCTGTTAAAAAGCTGGTAGAAGTAGCAGGTTTAACCACTGCAGGAACCCCCGCCATCCAATTTACTGCGCACTTTTCTAGCATTCCCCACACTGGGAAATTATAGGCGTTAATGTGAATGGCCACACCTTCTTTGGGCACCATAATATGGTGAGCCATAAACGCACCACCTCTGCTTAAATCCACAGGAGCGCCATCTACATGAAAGGTTTGGTTGGGAAACAGTTTACGCAAAGAAGCATTGGCAAAGAGGTTACCGAAACCACCTTCGATATCTATCCAACTATCGCCTTTGGTGGCTCCAGTTTGATAGCTAATGGCATAAAACTGCGCCTTTTTTTTCATAAGGTGCATGGCCAGCTTTTTAAGCATATTTCCACGCTCTTGGAAAGTCATTTTTCTTAGAGAAGGACCTCCTGTTCTACGTCCGTATTCCAGTATGTCAGCGAAGTCTAATCCCTCTGTGGTAGAGTGGTGGATGAGTTCTCCGTTAAATGCGTTATACACAGGAACCCCTTCTCCTGTACCATTTTCCCAGTTTCCTAAAACGTAATTTCCTAGCTTGGTCATTTCTCCTTGAATTGAATGTGGGCGCAAGTTAAGCATTCGGTAAATGAGTTTCGAGTTTGTTGTTGGTGGTTTGAAGTTTTTGTGTTTTGCTCGAAACTACAACCTGAGTTTAGACCCAATATTTTTAGATTGACTTTCGTTTTATGAGTGGAAGAATTACCTTAGTATTTTAAAATTAAATAACTCAAACTTTTCAATGAAAGCATTTAAAACCCTCTCCTTGCTGCTTGTTTTTACGGGGTTGATTCCTTCATGCTATTGCTCTGATGTGGACTTATATTATGTTCCTCAGGAAATGGCTATCACTTCTATTTGGAATAATTCTCTTTATGATGATTTTGAGGATTTGACTATAGAGGAAGCAGATGGATTTGAGTTATGGATAGAATTCACACAAAGGAAATTTATTAATGAGAGAACACCTTCATTTAGTTTTACCAGTCAAGCTATGGCCACACAGCCATGTCCTGAAGATGGAGAGCAAGGGTTAAAACACAAAGCCACGGCCATAGAAATTATTTCTAATTCAGATTTTCAGGAGATACCCGCTGGGGAAAGTATAAATCACTTTTTTCATATACTGGAATATGATCAAGATTCTGAAGAGGGAACTCCTCAATATCTAGAGGTAGAATTAGAGAATGTAATTCCTTCAATAAACAGGGAATACGTATACTCGCCAGAGCTTTCTATGAAATTGAGCATGCTTCCTGAGAACAATTTGGCGCACTCGTTTACGGTAACATTAACTTTCGAAAACGGAAGCTCTTTGGCAGGTGTTTCTTCTGAAATTCAGTTTTAACCTTTCGTTTTATTTCTGAACCTGTTTACATTCACCACATCTTCTATAGGAGCTTGTGCTGTGATTAAAGAGGTGAGCTGCTTTGCAAAAAACGGAGCGAGCATAATTCCTTTAGTTCCCATGCCATTGAAGATGCCTATTTCAGGATGACCAGCATGAAAGCCCATTATGGGTCTGTGGTCAGCTGAAGTAGGTCTAATTCCAGCTTGGTGCTTTATGAGTTCTAATTCTGGTTTTTCCTTCAGTCCAGATTCTAGTTTGGTTATCAATTTTTGTTTGCCTTCCTCTGATGGTGAAGGTTCTGGTAAATCCCATTCAAAAGTAGCTCCCATTTTATACGAGCCATCTTCAAGGTTCAGTAGCCATTGTCCATTATTAAAGACTCCTTTTAAATTCAGATCTTCTGCTTTCACGTGCAACATGTTCCCATGAGTTCTGGTTATGGGAAGATAACTCCAAAACTTGCTTTCAGTGGTTTTGTATCCGTTAGCATAGATGATTTTTTGAGCTTCATACCCATTCCAGATTACTCCAGAATCCGTTATTTCCAAATCACTCTCGTTAAATTCTACCTCTAAGAATGAATCTTGACTTTCTAGATATTCCCTGAACGCAGGCAGAAACACAGGCATTTCTATGTAGCCTCCTTTTATGGTTCCGTAGCCAAACTCATCATTGGCTACCGCTTCTACTTCTGGTTGGGTTTTTTCTTCTAAATATTCTGAATACCGCTCGTCTCCAGCGGCTAAGTGAAAGTCATTGGCGGCATCATTACTAGGGAAGAGACGTACGATTTCTCTGTCGTACATAAACTTCTTATCCAGCAGCTCTTCTAGTTCGGTATAGGCGCGGTGCAATGCCGGTAACAAATCATCTGCCCTCCAAGACTTCTTTAGCTTCTTGAACAAAATAGGATTCCACATACCAGCCGCTATTTTAGATGCAGAGGTTTTGTACCCATTATCTACTACCATTACCTTTCTCCCAGCTTTAATTAACTCATAAGCGAGTAAACTTCCAGCTATTCCTTGACCTATTATTATGATACGCTGATTCATTTATTGAGGGAATGTAGCTATTGATTAGTGTAAGAGATTACTCAGCCTTTACGAGATAAAGTTCGCGGCCTTCAAACTTAATACTCAGACTATCTAGTTTCTGAAAGTTGTGTTTTTTGACCAATAGTTCGGATGCGATATGAAATTCTCCTGGCCATACTCCGGAAGTATGAGTCAGTATTTCTTTTCGTTCTCTTTCTATATAAAAAATAGTACTGTGATTTAACGAGGATGATCTTATCGCTTTTAGCCGTTCTCCTTTGGTTTTTTTACCGATGGCTTGGGCCTCAGTCTTATATTCTAAATCTCTATTTCCATTAAGTTTAGCCGGAATTCCTATCCAACTAAAAGCTAATCTAACGGTTATAAGAACGAGCACTAAACCCACATATTTATGGGCCTTTAAATAGACTAAAGCGCCCACTCCTAAAAGACTCAACATACAGAGCACCGAACCTTTAAATAAATTAAAATCCACGCCCAATGAGACGAAAGGAAGCACGAGACCGCTCAGTGCTAGAAGCCCTCCTATTCCAATGAAAATCCCATGAATTATTTTTTTGCTCTTGAGTTCTGTAGAGAGCATATATGCCTGAGCGAGTAGGATGAATACGATGGGATATAACATGAATAAATACCTAGGGTAATAGCCAGGACTTAACCAATAAACAGGAATGTTAACGATTAAAATAAGGGCTAACATTCGCAGGGAATCATTTTTCCAAATTGAAGTGCGGACAGATTTTTTCCAAAGAAAAATCACGAATAAGCTCCATGGAGCTAAATGATAAAGATGTTCTAGCGGGAACTTAATTATATGAATGAGACTTTCATACCATGGTTTGTCTATAACGGTTCTCTGGGCGCTCTGTTCCCATAGAATACTGACCCACCCTTCGAGTGAATTATGCTGAGCATACATATAGAAATATCCGCCCACTATAATAGAAAACAAGAGGATGCCCGTGACATGTGCTAAACTGAAGAATTTTTTAAAGTTTTTAGAGTAGAGAAGTAAAATGATGATGGTTAACCCCTGAAACACGACTGTAGGTAGACCTTTGCATAAAAAAGATATACTGGCTATGAAGTAGGTTAGCACAAAGAATCTCCACCAGTTTTTAGCGTTTAGACTTTCTATGAATACGATGAAAGATAAAAACACGAGCCACGAATAAAAGATATCAATATGGCCTAGCAGTGAGGCGTAGATTAGAATTCTACCACAAGTGACAAACATAGAAGCACCGAGAAAAGCAGCAGCATTGCTCACATGTTTTTTAGCCCAAACAAAAATAGTCAGCCCGAAGAGTAATAGCGGAATGACAGAGGGCAAGCGGAAAATGAACTCACTCATAGAACCGGTTAAGGTGAATAACCCGGCTATAATCCAATTATAAAAAGGAGGTTTGTTATAGTAAAACTCACCTTGAAGAGTAGGGACCCAGTAATTATCTGAGAACATCATTTCTATAGCTACTAACGCTCTAGTAGGCTCATCGGCAAAGAGAGGAAGCATTCCTAAATTAGTTAGAAAAACTAAAGAGGCTAACAGAAAAGAAAATATATAAACGAATAAAATATGCTCGTCTAAGTACTTCCAAAAGAGGTTGATGTTTTTCACGGGGCTAAGATAGTAGAGAATTATAGCTCTGAGGTAACTTAGATTTTAATCTATTGTTTTAGCCAACGCCCGAGCAGTTTCTAAGTCTTCTGGAGTATCTACGCATACTGAGTTTTCTTGAACCTGTGCAGTGTAAATGTCGTATCCGTTTTCGAACCAGCGAAGTTGTTCTAATTTTTCTTTTAGCTCTAATGGCGACTGTTCCAACTGTGTAATTTCTTTCAGCGCCTTCATAGAATATCCATAAATGCCGAGGTGTTGGAACTGTTTTTGAGAAGCATCCCCAACTTTTCTAGAAAATGAAAGCGCTTTCCCCGCAGCATCTATTATGACTTTAACTCTGTTGGGGTTTTGAAGACTTTCGTCAGAGTTAAACTCTTTTATTAGGGTACAGATTTCAATTTTTTTAGTGCGTAGCAATAAGGCCAACTTATTTATCACTTCGGGCTCTATAAATGGCTCGTCACCTTGAATATTTATAACGGCATCTGGCATTGTTTTACATTGCAACGCTGCCTCTAAGCACCTGTCTGTGCCTGAAGGATGAAGTGGAGAAGTCATTACTGCTTGGCCGCCATGATTTATTACATGTTCAAAAATTCGGTCATCATCGGTAGCCACTATCACTTCAGATAATTCTGCTTTTCTGGCTTGATTTACCACTCTCATTACCATGGAAACTCCATTTATATCCTCTAGAGGTTTGCCTGGTAGCCTGGTCGAGTTAAACCTGGCAGGGATGATTCCTACAATATTCATGTTATAAGTCTAAAGCTAATTGGAGGGTAGTTAATCTAGGGCTTTCTATAGATAAAGGCCTAAGTGCATATTCTCGATTTAAGAGATTATTTACTATTAATGACCCTCTGATCTTAGGAGTGATTTTATACGCTATTCTGGCATCAAAGACCACGTCTCCATTATTACGTTCCTCTAGCCAGTAATCTATTCCTGTTGGCAATATTCCCAGTACGTCTAAGTCAACGAAGGCTTTGTCTACGTTCTCTGTCTTGCTATTGTATCTGGCGCTTAAGCCTAGAGATAATTTTTTGTAAGTAGCTTCTGTATCGAATCTAACGAGATGTTTAAACCTGTATTTTAAAATTTGCTCTGAACTATCAGGGCTGGAACTGGTAGAGAGGTATGTAGCAGGCTGTCCGTTGTCAGTTAATCCATAGGCATACTCTGGAGATAATGAAATGGGCTCTGTATAAGTGTATCCACCCAAAAATTGAATTTCCACTGGCCCAAGTTTTCCTTTCCCTAATCCAGAGAGTTCTATTCCTGTAACCTGAGAATTACCAGTATTTAAGGACTTAAACCCAAGTGGGTTAGTTCCATTTCCCCATGGGGCGAAGGTAAACTCTATGAAGTTAGTGTACTTCTGCCTGAAAACAGCAGCATCTAAATAGCCTAAAAATCTACCGATTTTAAACCCTTGCTTTAACCCGATTTCTATGTTTTCACTGGTCTCTGGTTCTAGGTCTAGGTTTGGAAAGATAACGACTCCACCTACAGCAGTAGTAATGAATTTCTCGGCTATTGTAGGGAATCTAAACCCTTGTCCATAGCTGGCTCTAGCAAAAGTCCCTTGGGCTAGTTTATAGCTAACACCTGATCTAAACACGGGTTTACTTTGTTCTTGAGAGTTGATGGTAAAATGCTCATATCGAACCCCTGCAGATAGGTTTAATCGGTTCCCCACCTTTTTATCTAACTGGAAGTACGTAGCCAGGTTACTCGCCTCATTTTTACCATCCAGGTTTTCACCTGCATATAGCTGAGCTTCACTGTAGGTAAACATGCTCATTACACCAGCGGTTAGATTAAAATTCTTTATTCCTAAGGAGTCAAAATTTCGCTGATACTGGTACTCAGAATAGTAGAAGTCAGAGTAGTTATCCTGATTAGCTCCGCCTTCAGGGTTTTCTGCACTTCTCGTGTCATTGTCGTTATCTAGGTTATGCCACCTAGTTTTCACACTATGGGTTTGCCCATTGGGAGTAACATAGGTGATGAAAGGGTCTAGATTTCCCACGAGCTGGTTGGTCTTAGTGGCACTTCCATTATAAGGGGCATAAAGTCCATCTTCAGTATTTTCCCAGAGAAGAGTAGAAATTGAGCTTCCAATAAGCCAATTTGTATTTACCCCATAACTTAACCCTGGAACTTTTTTACTTCTATAGCGGAGATTTAGGTTAGCTCGAGCTCTGGAGTTGGCATCCGCTCGTTGCGGGTCAAAAGGGGTATAAGCGCGAGTAGTATCAAGGTATGGTCCTTTATAGCTTTCATCTACCAAAAGGCTAACGCCTAGAACTACATCTAGATTTCCAAATTGTTTGGAGTGCAAAAAATTAGCTCCAGAAATTAGTGGAGTTCTTTCCCAGTATTTGGCTTCTTTGGTTTGAGGATCAGAATAAAACCCATGGAAAATGGTTAGTTTGGTCTTAGGAGTAGAACGCGGGTAAGCGGTTCTAATATTTATTACTCCATTTAACGCTCCACTTCCATAGAGTACTGAAGCGGCTCCTTTTATTATTTCTATTTGTTCGATGTTTTCCACAGCGAAGAATCCCCAGCTGGGTCTTCCTGCATCCCCAGAAACTAATGGTAAATCATCTACCATAATCATCACTCTACTCCCAGCACCAAAACTAAATCCACTACCACTTCTGATTTGTGGTTCGCTGTCTACTATGACTACTCCGGGTGCTTGTTGAAGAACATCTTCTATACTGGTAGTGTTCTTGTTTTCTATGAGGCTAGGCTGAATTATTTCCATAGAGACAGTAACTTCTTCCAGTTTCTGTTCAAACTTTCCTGCAGAAACTACTGCGACATCTAAAGAATTCATACTTTCTGAAAGGGCTATAGTGACACTTTTAGTTTCGTTTGTGGCCAGCGAGAAGTTCAATATTTCAGTTTTGAAACCTATAAAAGCAAACTCTCCTGAATGTTCACCAGCAGGTAGTTTTAACGAGAATTCACCTTGTATGTTAGTGGTAGTTACATAAACACTATCAACTATAATAGAAGCACCAATCAAAGGTTCATCCGAATCATCGGAAATAATTTTACCCTCAAGGGTCTGACTAAAAAGAGCAGAAGTACTCAAAAATAAAAGAAGGATGAAAATGATTTTTTTCATTTTACTTGTTTTAATGCTTGTGAAAGCCGTTGGTTTATGTATACAAGAATAGTAATTCTAGATTTATTCTTCTAATTCGGTTGAAGCGTTTATTTTAGTCATTGATTTAAAACTAACTAAATAATTCATTTATGTCTTTTCTGAACAAGCCGCTATTTAAGAATGTAGATAGCTTTTCCTTGGGGTTATTCCGTTTCGTTTTCGGAGCGTTTATGCTGATAGAGATGATTTATTATTTGAAATCAGGGTTCTTTAAAGATTCAGTAATGGTGCCCTATTATAATTTTCCATATGATTATTTAGAGTTTATTTCGCCTATGGGTGACCCAGCGATGAGTTTTGTTCACTTTATGATGGGTTTATCAGCCATATTAATTATGATTGGATATTATTCAAGGTGGGCATCCTTAGTGTTTTTCATATGCTTTACCTATTTCCTACTTTGCTGCAGAGGGTTATTCAATAATCACTTTTATTTATTTTCTCTTTTAAGTTTGTTATTTGTTTTCTTAGATGCTGATAGAAGTTTTTCTATAAGGCCTAAGAATAAAGCCAAAGAGAAGGTGATTCCCATGTGGCAGTTGAATATTCTTAGGTTTCAAATAGTGGTTGTTTATTTTTTTGGAGGAGTAGCCAAACTCACCCATGACTGGCTAATATTAAAAGAGCCGATGAGAGAAACGTTAAAGTCATTCAGTCCGAATGGATTTATGTCGAGTGAAGTGATGGTGTCTTTATTTAATTACGGAGGATTAGCGTTTGACCTTTCTATTGGGTTTTTATTGCTGTTCAGACGAACGAGAACTTTAGCTATTATAGGAGTAATTCTTTTCAATTTAACGAATGCTATCGTGTTTGATGATATAGCTATTTTTCCATTTGTAATGCTGGGAACGATATTGCTTTTTTTGGATCCTGAAGGCAAAGCGGTCGTGAAGATTAAATCATTCTTTGTAAACAATAGAGGGTCGTCTATAAAACGCACTGCAGGTGAATACCATCAAATTTCTAAACCTGTTATTGTAGGGGTAGTAGTTTATGTTTTATTTCAAGTTCTATTTCCTTTAAGACATCATTTAATCACGGATAATGTAGTGTGGACAGGCATAGCCAGAAAATTCTCATGGCATATGAAGGTTCAGCAGAGATCAGAAAAAGAGATATCTTTTTTGGTGAAAGATAAATCTAGTGGAGAGGAAATTAAGGTGGATTACAATTTTATAAACCAGAGGATTAATAACCTCCAGATATTACATATGTCCCAATCCCCGGTAATGGCATGGCAGTTTGCTAATTGGCTGGAGAAAAGACTAAATAAGGAGTTGAAGGCTCAGAAAAACAAATCTTTTGAAGATTTAGAAATATACTGCACCATAAAGACTTCTTTTAATGGAAGGCCTCCACAGTTCATCATTGACCCTTCGATTGACCTTACGGAAGCCTCTTATTCTCCTTTCGGTGCCAACAATTGGATTATGCCATTAAAAGAATATTCTAATGAGTGAATTATTAGAGAAAATAGCGCTTTCATTGGTAAAGGGAATTGGACCCAAAACTACGAGGAGTTTGGTTTCTGGATTAGGAGGAGTGAGTCAAGTTTTTAGTGCCTCTGATGAGCAGTTATTGGCTATTCCTAAGATTAGTAAATCGATAGTAGAGTCTTTAAGAGATCCGTATGTTTTTGATAGAGCGGCTCAGGAAATAAGCTTTATGGAAAGGAATAATGTGACACCACTTTTTTATTTAGACTCTGATTATCCGAAGAGGCTTGAGTTCTGTGAAGACGCCCCTGTTTTGTTATACGCTAAAGGAAACTTAAATTTTAATAACAGGAAAGTAATTGCAGTAGTCGGAACGAGGAATAGTACTGCTTACGGCAGAGATATGTGTGAGAGAATCATCAGCGACCTATCTAAGTACAATCCTTTAATAATAAGCGGGCTAGCTATGGGGATAGATAGTGCCGCACATAAAGCGGCAGTAGATAATAGTCTTCAAACTGTAGGAGTTTTAGCGCATGGAGTAGATAGCATCTATCCTCCATCGAGCAGGGCTATAGCTGCTAGAATGCAGAGTAATGGCGGTGTTATGTCTGAGTTCATGAGTGGGACAGTGCCCATTAGAGAAAACTTCCCTACGAGGAATAGAGTCATAGCGGGAATGTGTGATGCGCTCATAATAGTAGAGAGTAAAAAAAGGGGAGGGTCTATTATTTCTGCTGAGCTCGCTTTTGGTTATCATAGAGAGGTTTTTGCTGTTCCAGGTAAGGCGAGTGACCTACTCAGTGAAGGCTGCAATGACTTAATCAAATATCAAAAGGCCATTATGATTACTGATGGAAAAGATGTAGCTAGAGAAATGAATTGGTCTGCCCCATCTGCTAAGCAGAAACAACCCGAGTTGTTTCCTGATTTAAATGTGAATGAAAAAACGATATTAGAGGCCATAAGGAGTAACTCTGGACTGGCCATAGACGACATGGGAGCTAAAACGGGACTTAACTCAAGTGAACTAGCTCAAATACTACTTCAGTTAGAATTTAATGGACTGGTGAGAGTTCTTCCTGGAAAAATATACGAATCTGCTTAAGCTGCCTTACTTGAAATCTTAGGGGCGGTTCTTTATAAACTATTAAATGGGCATCAATTATTTGGTAATAATTAATCTCTATAAACCTCCAGTTTCTCGACAGCAAACAAGCGAATATAAAGCCCATTAATCCTGCAAGAACCGCACTACTCTGTATGATCCTTTAATAGTCTTCTCGCTTCTACAACTGCCAGCTCACAGTTTCTGATTACGTTTAATAATTCTATGCGTACTAATGGATTTAGAGGATGGTTAAGGTCTAGTTTGTCTTCAATTTTTTGTAACTCCTCATGACCACTTCTAAAACCGATAGACTGGGTAGAAGACTTTAGCTTATGAACGAAATAGTTCACTTGATGAACATCTTCCCTCTCTATGGCTAAAGTGAGTTCTCTTAAATCCTTAGAGGCACTATCAGCGAAGACTTCTAGAAACAGCCGAATGGTCGCAGTGTTGTTATTTGTAATCCTTTTTATCGTGGTAAGGTCTATCATACTAATCATAGATTTTGTAAAACCCATCGTCATACTCAGGGGCAGCAGATTTTATTTTAAACCCATTCTGAATAAGGGAAATAGTCATTATAAAACTAGAGGTAAGAATCACAAAAAGAAGGATTCCACTATCAAATGCTACAGATGTATATTCCTCTGGAATAGAGAAGAACAATAGAATGGTAATTAATCCTCTAGGCGCTATGTATAGAAGTGGAAAAACATCCTTCTTCTTAAATACAGCTAGAAGGGCTAGTCTCACAACATAAAGAATAATAGCTACTACTAAGCTATACATTACCACACTTAAACTCACCAATGAAGCCAGCACGATTTTCAAACCAAAAATCACAAAGAAAAAGGTTCTTAATACGAATGCAGATTCCAATGTAATCGTATGAAAATCATGAAGTACACCCTTCAAAATATCAGTATCAGCGAACCTAGATAGTCTTCCCCTAAAGAAGAGTTTTGTGTTATTAAGCATCAAGCCGAAGAACAAGATAAGAACCAAAGAAGACAACCCTGATTTTTTTCCAATTGCATATAAAAGAAGAAGAACCGCTATAAGCAGGAATAACTTTAGTTGAGATTTAATCCGTTGGATTAAAATGATAAGACCAAAACTGGATAACAGACTAAGCAATATAGTAAGAGCCACTTTAAATGAAACATCTAGGGCGATTTGTCCAGCAGATTCTGCAGAGGCATTACCAATTAAAAAATAGAAAAGCATAATACCTAGTATGTCAGAAAAAGTACTCTCATAAACCATAAACTCTTTTTGGTCCGTTACGAGTCCGCCAACACTAGGAATAATAATAGCGCTGCTCATTATAGCCAAAGGCACAGCATACAAAAACGATCTAAACATATCTAGCCCTAATATTCCGTTAAAGAAAAGAGCGATTAAATATGCAGAACCCAACAGGCCTAATAAAGCGACCACAAATGACTTCCAGATGGTAGGCCACTTTTTCTTGGTGAGTTCTAAATCCAGTGCAGCTTCCAGTACTATGAGAATAACCCCTACAGTGCCTAGTACTTCTAGCTCGGTTTGTAAATAGGGGATAGCATAACCGAAAAATTTAGCTACTTGCTGAATCCCTACTCCTAACCCTATAAGCATGATCACGCTTGGAATATTGGTCTTGTTAGCTAGGATATTGAACAGGTAAGAGATAATTATTATAGAACTAAACCCCATCACTAGCACGTATGGATCGTTCAACTCAAAACACAAATAGGACGGTAATATAGAGAGCATAAAAATTTTAATTAAGTTTATTTAGAGAGAACAGTCAGCTCAGCAGTGCATTCTGCCAGCATTCTGTTTATAGCCGAGAATAACGCATCATTGGTTATATCATAAATGTCCAATTCCTCTTCTGCGAAAGTACTAAAAGCCGCATTTCCATAAAGTCTTTTTCCTTCAGAATTATAAAGAGTGAAATGAAGTTTAAGTGTACGTTCTCCTGCTCCGAAATTAGCATCTGTAGGCCGAGGCTTGTTAATATCTAACTCATTAATAAAAAGAAGATAGTCAAAGTTTGAATCAGCTAAAACCTGCCCAAAAACCCATCCAGTGTCTACCTTAGTATTCATGAACCTAGACTTTCCATCGTAGAATTCTTTGAGTTCACCATTCTCTAAATATGCTCCTCTAGTACTAGATTTTTCCTCTGTAGATTCCTGAAGTTTACTCCATATCTGCTGAATTTTAGTCTCTTCTATTTTGGAGTGGACCGTTATAAGGTCATAATCAAACCCTTGAGCTACTTGAATTTTTTGTGTAATAGAATCTAGAGAATTGGCGTGAGTTATTCGCCAGTTTTCCGCTCCGCTTAAGCCCACCATATCACCTATGTAGTCTTTGAAAAACGACCTAACTTCACGGAAATCCATGTCGTTATATCTTCCTATCTCATGGATAACGTTAGACAAGAACATCTTATCCATCATAGGAACTAGGAGCACTTCTTTTTGGGCCTCTGAAGAATAAGAAAGCCCATTTCTATCTCCAGTAGTTTCGTCCTGTGCTAAGGTTTTAAGCGTTGCAACGCTGAGACACAACACCAGAATACTAATCCATTTAAACATGAAGCTAAGCTAGCTGTAAATGACACTACTAATTAGAGCCAGAAGCAGATAGAATTAAGAAAACAATGTTAATTTTAAAATGGGTGATTAACCACTAATCCACTTCCAAACATCATTCCCATTAGCGTAGAGCACTAGCGTTAATAACAGAAGCATTCCGAGCATTTGGGCTATCTCCATAAATTTTTGTGGAGGAGCTTTTCCTGTAATAATTTCATAAAGTAGAAACATCACATGTCCACCGTCTAGCGCAGGAATAGGGAGGATATTCATAAAGGCTAAGATCAACGATAGAAATGCTGTAGCCACCCAGAAACCTTCCCAATCCCATCCAGGATTAAACATTCCGCCTATAGCTCCAAATCCACCCATCTGCTTAACTCCAGCAGAAGAGAAAATGAACCGAATGGAAACTACGTAATCCGTTAATTTTTCTTTCCCTAAGTTGTATCCCGCACCAAAACTTTCTATGAATGAATAATCAATATGCTCACTTCCCAAGATCTCCATTGATGAGCGAGGCCTGAAACCCAATTTTCCAAGAGTATCCACACGAGCAGAAACATCTTTAGAGTTACCGTTTCTAATAATGGTCAGCTTTACGTCTTCTCCTTTTACTGTTTGAAGTACATCAGCCAACACATCGAAGTAAGGTGTAGGCGTGCCGTTTATAGCTATGAGCTGGTCATCTTTCAGAACATCAAATTCTTTAAGTGGACTATCTGCGGCCATAGTATCGATAAATACAGGGATTCTCGGAGATATCAGTGCTATGCTCCCCGTATTCAGCATTTGTTGTCCAAGGTCATCAGGCATTATAGCTATTCCTGCTCTACCATTTCTTTCATAACCTACTTCTTTAATGCCGTTTAGAAACAGCGATTTATTAATTTTTTCGGCAGAGCTAGGAGTGACTCCGTCCAACGTTAAAATATTATCTCCATCCTGCAGTCCATATTCATACAGCATACTGTCTACCGCAAACCCATTTACAGCATTCTTTACAGGCATGATAGTCTGCCCCCATACGCCCATAACCATCATGTAAATTAAGAAACCTAATACGAGATTGACCGTAACTCCTCCTAACATAATGATGAGTCTTTGCCAAGCTGGTTTAGATCTAAATTCCCAAGGCTGAGGCTCTGAGTTCAACTGTCCTTTATCCATGCTCTCATCTATCATCCCAGATATTTTCACATATCCACCAAGCGGTAACCAGCCTATTCCATATTCTGTATCTCCTCTTTTAAATTTAAAAAGAGCAAACCCAGCATCGAAAAACAAGTAGAATTTTTCTACTCTAGTCTTAAACCATCTAGCAGGCAGAAAATGACCGGTTTCATGTAACACCACTAATATAGAGAGGCTTAAGAGTAATTGTAACGCTTGATTGAGCATAAAATGTCTAATTTAGAATTAGCAAATGTATGAAGCACAGAAGAAGTTAAGTTCTAATAATTCATAACATTATCAGCACGGTGCGGTGGGCTTGTAATTTTATTAGAAATTTGTGCGTTGCAATTTATGTTTATTCACCACCGTTTTCCATTACATGGCAAAGACTGCGAAGAAAAAAAATAGCCCCAAAAAAGCTCCAACTATTCAGAGGAACAAGAAGTACAAGCGATTAACTTGGTTAATGGTATTAAGTCCAATTTTAGGATTGGCGGCACTTTTTGTAAATGCTTCTTTCGCTGATTTACCGAAAGTAGCAGATTTGGCTAATCCAGATACCAAGCTCGCTACACAGATTTTCACATCAGATGGAGAAGTGTTGGGGAAATACTACTCGCAGAACAGAACAGATCTCTCGTTTGATGATTTACCCCAAGACATTATCAACGCCTTAGTAGCCACAGAAGATGAAAGATTCTTTGGTCACAGTGGAGTAGATTTTTACAGTACAGCGAGAGCGATTTTACTTGCGGGCACTAAAGGTGGTGGAAGTACAGTAACTCAACAGTTGGCTAAACTTCAGTTCACTAAGAAGAGAGAAGTGAAGACTATATTAAGTCCGTATCTATATAGGTTAATAGTAGAAAAGCCGGGTGAATACATAGTCGCGTCTAGGCTAGAGAAAACCTATACCAAAGAAGAGATTCTGGCACTTTATTTTAATGAGTACGACTTCTTAAATCAGGCAGTTGGACTTAAGTCAGCAGCAAAGATTTATTTTGATAAAAAGGTGGATGAGTTAGAGTTACATGAATGCGCTATGCTAGTAGGGATGTTTAAAAACTCCTCTTATTATAATCCCCTTAGAAGAGACTCGCTGGTTCACCACAGAAGAAATGTAGTGCTGAGCCAGATGGTGAGAAATGAGTTTCTTACTAGAAATGAGTTCGACTCATTGAAAGTGCTTCCGCTAGGATTAAACTACCAGAAAATCAGTCATGATGAAGGGAGCGCTCAGTACTTTAGAGAAGAGCTAAGAAAGAAAGTGAAAAGCATCATTAATGAAAAAGATGATAACGATGAGTACGTTCGTGTAAAAAATGACGGGACTAAGTTTGACATATATAGTGATGGCCTAAGGATATATACGACTATAGACAGCAGAATGCAGAATTATGCAGAATGGGCTGTTCAGGAACATTTACAGACAGAACTGCAAGCGGCCTTTAAGAAAGAGCTGAGCTGGCTTAAAAAGGATAATTACCCGTTCTATAACGGTATCTCTAAGAAGAACAAAGAGAAGCTGATTCGATTGGCTAAGAAAAAGTCTCCTAGATGGAGGACACTGCACGGAAAAGAATGCCCTAGCTGTGGAGGAACTGCGCATATAAGCATGACGTCTGTTAATGCTGTAGACTCCTTTTCTTGCGCAGGTTTTGGCTGTGGAAAACAGTGGCCGAAGCTAGATGAAAAACAGATGGAGGTAGTATGGGACACGCCTACTAAAACGAAGGTGTTCACTTTCGATGGAATACGGGATACGGTGATGACTCCTTTAGATTCAGTCAAGCATCATTTGGCCACTTTAAATGCAGGGATGGTGGCTATGGATCCTACCAATGGTCAGATAAAAGCGTGGGTAGGAGGTGTGAATTATAAGTACTTTAAATATGACCATGCAGGACAAGCTAAAAGACAAGTAGGATCTACGTTTAAGCCGTTTGTTTATGCCAACTCTATGAGAAGCGGAATGCATCCTTGTGAAGAAATTCCAAACGTAATCACTTGTGTAGATGCTGGGGTTGACCAAGAGCCATGGTGTCCTGAGAATTCAGGAGGAGAATATGGAGACATGGTTTCACTGTCGCATGGATTAGCTAATTCTATGAATACCGTTACTGCCTATCAAATAAAGAGATTCGGAACAGAGTCTGTAGTAAAGCTGGCACATAAAATGGGTGTAGTAAATCACATTCCTAATGTCCCTTCTATAGGTTTGGGAACAGTAGAGCTTACTGTGAAAGAGATGTGTTCTAGCCTCTCTACTTTCGCTAATCAAGGAGTTTACATCGAACCGATATTTATCACCCACATAGAAGATAAAAACGGAAATATTATTTATGAATCTGATCAAGTAACCCGCCAGGCTATTGACCCGAAGACTGCCTACCTCACGCTTAACATGATGAAAAAGGTAGTTCAAGAAGGGACTTCAATAAGACTTAGGTTAGCAAGGCCTTATGGCGAAATTGACTTCCCTTTAGCTGGAAAAACAGGAACTACCGATGATAACGGAGATGGATGGTTTGTGGGATTGACGCCTAATATCTCCGCTGCCGTTTGGGTTGGTGCTAGTAACCGTGCTATTAGATTTAGAACTACACTAAATGGTCAAGGAGCCAATACAGGATTGCCTATTTTTGGTTACTTCATAAATAAAGTTTATCAAGATAAAACCATAGACATAAATAGAGGGGACTTCAAAAAGCCAGATATCGACTTAGATAGCTACATAGATTGTGAAGAATATTATGATATTCAGAATAATTCAGGAGGGCTTGATAATGATGACTTATTTGGTGGTGATGGAGATGATTTTTAACAGAGTCCATAACAGAATTTTAGCATGGCAATAAACAAACAAGTAGCTAACGTAGAAGAAGCCTGTAAAGACATAAAGAGTGGAATGACTCTTATGCTTGGAGGTTTTGGATTATGTGGAATACCAGAGAACAGTATAGCTGAGTTAGTAAAAATGGGAGTAAATGAGTTAACCTGTATTTCCAATAATGCTGGAGTTGATGATTTTGGACTCGGGTTATTATTGCAAGGCAAACAAATCAAAAAGATGATTTCTTCTTATGTTGGAGAAAACGATGAATTTGAACGCCAAATGCTTTCTGGAGAATTAGAAGTAGACCTTATTCCCCAAGGCTCGTTAGCAGAAAGATGCAGAGCTGCAGGAGCTGGAATACCAGCTTTCTTTACTCCAGCTGGATATGGAACTGAAGTCCAAGGAAGGAAAGAGGTGAGAATGTTCAAAGGGAAACCACACATTTTAGAAACTGCCTTGGAAGCTGATTTTGCTATCGTAAAGGCCTGGAAAGGGGACTCTTCTGGTAATTTAATTTTTAAAGCTACCGCTAAGAACTTTAATCCTTTGATGGCTATGGCAGGTAAAATAACCATCGCTGAGGTAGAAGAACTAGTTCCATTAGGCGAGCTAGACCCGAATGAGATTCATACACCAGGAATCTTTGTCCAAAGAATTTTCCAAGGAGCGAAATACGAAAAAAGAATAGAACAAAGAACCACTAGATCAATTTCTTAATTAGAGGATTCATTAATTTGAAAATGAGAAGTGATAAAGAAAATATGATCGTTAGGTTGACTTTTGATTTTTCGATGAGCATCATTAATTACTCAGAAAGTCTAAGAGACTTGAGGAAGTTCGAAATGTCTAGTCAAATATTTAGATCAGGAACATCTATTGGGGCTAATATAAGAGAAGCACAAAACGCGGAAAGCAAAGCTGATTTTATTCATAAATTTAAAATTGCAGCTAAAGAAGCCGATGAAGTTGAGTATTGGTTGCAGCTTTGTGAAGAGTCCAAGTTTTATCCGAATCCGACAGGTATGCATGAACAATTAGAAAGTATAATTAAGGTTATTTCAAAAATTATAGCTACTTCTAAGAGAAAATAAGACCATTGCCAAATCAACCAATTAAATCATCATCAAATTAAAACCTTATGTTGGATAAAAACGGAATTGCGAAGCGAATAGCCCAAGAGTTACAGCATGGGTATTACGTAAATTTAGGAATAGGAATTCCTACTCTAGTGGCTAACTATATTCCAGAGGGAATAGAGGTTGAGTTTCAGTCAGAGAACGGAATTTTAGGAATGGGGCCATTTCCAGAAGAAGGAAATGAAGATGCAGATTTAATAAATGCAG
>Ga0208903_1000306_pt1 | contig 43114 bp, 33 predicted proteins | sample AntAceMetag02UKJ_FD_184769 | JGI IMG/M metagenome (GOLD analysis project Ga0208903, IMG submission 184769) | Saline lake microbial communities from Ace Lake, Antarctica - Antarctic Ace Lake Metagenome 02UKJ (SPAdes) (version 2) | ecosystem: Environmental > Aquatic > Non-marine Saline and...
GCCATCCTCAAAGTGAATGTCGTATTTCCCTGTAAAAGCGCGCTCCGTTCCTTTTTCTCTAAGAACGTGGTATTGCTCTTCAGTTAGCTTTTCTTTCCAGTCTTTTTCTTCCATTGGGTAGTGCTTCGGTTACAAACTTACATCCATAACACGTTAAGCGCCACAAGGTTCGGGCTAAAAGCCCAACTTTCACGAAGCATCCGTTCTAATAAGCTAATCCCCTTACTCCATACTCCTTTCTTCTCACTTCTCACTCATCACTTCTCGCTTCTCACTTCTCACTTCTTTCTCCTCACTTCTATTGAACAATCAGTTTCTCTCGCGTAAGAATTCTATCTGCATCAGATATTTGAATGAAGTACATTCCGGCACTAATCCCATTTCTATCAATCAAGAGCTTGTCTGTGGTAACGCTACTGTAGTTGCGCACCATTTTGCCAGAAGGGTCAATGAGCTGAACAGAAATGGCAGCGTTAAACCTATTGTTGATTTTAAGCGTGGATGATTCGGTCATTGGGTTAGGGTAGATGCTCAGCTCAACACCACCATTCACCAATTCGTCAATACCCGTAAAGGCCACAATACACGTATTAAAGCCGTCAACCCTCGTTATAGTCTCCTCATAATTCTGATTAACCACAGTTTTTATCTGCGAGATACAGATAAGCGTATCGGTAAGTGCGAAGTAGTGAATTCTGCACAGTGGAGCAGGAGCCAAGTTGCGAGGAATAAGAGAATCTTGATAGCTGATTCCGATAACTTCTGTTTCTCCTAAAGACCACTCTGGAGTAATTGGATACAAAGCAGGGTCTACCAAGTTTTCAACGCTTTCAATGGTAAGTCCACTCATTTTAAACTGATAAGCAACTACAAAGTTGTCAGGGTTCTCAATGTAAATATCTATGTACTGTTCATTGTGGTTTACATGGCCAATACTGAACTGAACTGTATCGAAAATATTGGTTATGCCGTATGGGAAGTTGCAATGGTCGTGAGAAGCTCCTGTTACATGACCATCATTGGTTAATGAGCAATCAACCATCAATGAGGCATCATAGATATCAATTTCTCCATCTGCGTTCAGATCGTTGCATGGAGTAGGAGAGATGTCATCCGAAAGGATGTCCATCACGTATGTGTGAGCATCAAGCACGTTTTGAGCAACATCTGAGTTGAGGTCTCCTCTAAGTGCAGCTCCAGCACAAGTGCCTTCGCAATCTGGCTGTGCCGATCCGTAGAGTGCTCCTTGGCAATCTAGGTACGGACTGCAATCAGGTACTTGATTTACATACATGGCGCCATTAGCATCTCGGCCTATATATATGCATAGCTGAGCCCAATTATTCAGGTGATTTAGCTCCATACGCCCAAGCGCATCTGGGTCGTTGTCCCAATTGGCGGTGTTCACAAATGTGTAAAGTCCCGTATCCACATCTGTTACGTCAATCCATTGGCAGTCAAGGCCTGATGAATAAATATCGCCACAGCCAGCAGTGATGCCCATGGTGCTGCAACCATATTGGAAGGTGCCTCCACCGCTACATTCTAAATCCATTACGCAGAAACCGTTCTTGAAACCGATAGGAATCTCAACGCCATTCACATCAAATAGTTTGTATTCAGCATAGCCTTTGTAATGCGTGTGATTGTGGCAGTTCACAAAATCAAACTGGTCTGGGTTTGCAGATGGATTTCCGATGTAATAGTCTATGTTTCCGATGTTCTTTATGTGCGTAGAAAATCGGATGATATCACGTAACCCGTATCCATTCAAGCAATTTTCTTCTACCCGACAATCGTTGGCTGCAACGTTCATGTTGTCCATGTAAAGCGAGTTGGCTAAAGCTGCTGAGTCCACAATCAAATCTGGACCATCCGGGCATAGTGGGTTGCCAGGGTAAATACAACTGTTGTCTGAAACAGATGCAAGTGGATTGTAGTTGCAAGCACTAGCATCCATACATCCCACCACTGGTCCGTTATAAGTAAGAGACCAAGCGATGCTTCCGGTGCAATCTCCATTTTCACTACCAATTCTAATCCAGTATTGAACACCACCTTCAAGCAGCGCACCACCAATCATAGCCTGTGGTCCGCATCCACCTTGGTCGTTGTCATAATAAATTGTCCCGGTATTGTCTTCTGCCCAATTGAGCCCAGTGCAATAGTCATATATCCATATTTTGCTGTCGCAAGAATTGTTGCATGCTTCTATGGCATACGTACCAGTTTGCAATGGTGTAAATGAATACCATGTGTTGGTAGCTGAGGCTGTATAGCTTCCCTCGGTTACTGTAAATGCATCGCCACAAGATGAACCAGGGGGGCAGTTGAATAGGTCGAACGTATAAGTACCAAAATCGCCACCAGAAGCTACTTCTGTTCCGTTTACCGATACCGAATAGGAACCACTACCAAATCCGCAGCAGATTCCGTCACCAAATTCATCAGAAATTTCAAATTTCAGGCATTCTGATGCTGACACACAAACCGTTTCGGTATATAACGTATTGCTTGCATAAACACCAGACTGGCCTCCAGATACTAGGACGGCTCCGCTGCTGTTCAGTAAGTTCCATTCAGTCTCTTGACCAAAGTTGTCGGTAAGAATTTCAATTGCAACTTCTATTTGGCCTAAGGCGCATTGTGAATTTGCCGTATATGTTCCAAAAAGAAGAGATGCTAGGAGGAGTAAAGTTCTTTTCATAGTGCGATTTGTATCTCGAATGTAGGTATTTGCAAAGGAGGTAAAAATTCTATTTCTTACAATCTTACGCGTTCAAAACGAGGTTAGGGTAGATTGGTTGCCATGAACATCTAGCTTACTAAGAACTAAGTGATAACAGTATTGCTATGTTTCTAAGGTTGATTATTTTTAGATGAAATAGTTATTTTAATAGATTAATAACTACTTTTAGTAGATGAACTGGTTATTAGTAAAGATTAATATAATTTCGTTTTTCATCAAAATGCCAGGAACATGTTGATGGATTATAGAAGTACAACTCGTCCAGTTTTGGAAAAAGTAATTACCCCTACTGCTCTCATTTTAGTTGATGATGATGTGGTTAAAGTTTACCTCAATGCCGATGTAGAACTAAACAAGGAAGCAGCCATGGATAACGTGGAGGCCATTTGGGATATTATAGCGGGCCGACAGGTTTTCCACTTGGTAGTGCCTGAATCATCCACGCATGTTACCATGGGCGTAGAAGAATATGGAGATGCACGCTTTGAAGCTATTAAGAAAGCTGAAGCGATTGTCGTTAAAACATTGGCGCACCGTATTTTAGCCAAAGGAATTGTTCAGGCTAGAAGGGGCAAGTATCCTGTAAGTATTTTCGATACGGAGATTGAAGCTATCGCTTGGTTCGATTCTCTTAGAGCATGCTAAGATTGATTACATCGGTTTCTTAATCATGTCGCTGGTATCAATACCAGATACTACTTCAATTTTAATTCCATCAGATAGTCCAAGTTTAACCGTGCGCTTCTCAAATTTTTGCGGACTTGTTTCTACCTCTACAAAGGTGGAGTCAGGATGTTTTCCGAATATCAATAGTGCTTCAGGAATGGCTAAAACGCTATCTCTTTTTTCTAAAACGATATCTGCATTTGCACTGTAACCAGAACGTATAAAAATACCATCCTTTAATTGTACTGCAGCCTTAATTTTGAATTGAATAGCGCCATTCTCTTCAACTCCTTTCGGTGATATGTGGTCTAATCGGGCAGTGAAGTTATGGCCTTCCAATGCGCCAATGGTGATAAGTAGATTCATGCCTTCCTTAATCTTGCCTACTTCGCTTTCATCCACTTTTCCTTCAAATATCATTTCGCCCATATCGGCAATGGTGGCAATGGTTGTACCCTCATTAAATGTGTTGCTCTCAATTACAGAGTTTCCTTCTTTAAGAGCAACTTCCAACACCATTCCGGTAGCTGTAGAACGGATGATGGTGTTTGAACTGCTGCCTTGATCCTTCAGCGCACCTTCTTCTATTAACTGAAGATTGCTTTCCGCTGCAAGCAATTCCTGCTTCACATTCATTAATTGAGTACGAATTGGTTGGAATTCTGCCTCTGCAATTACACCTTGGTTAATTAATTTTTGCTGCCGATCGAAGTTGAGTTGCGCATCCTGAACCGCTAGCTCTGCCATTTGAACGCGATTCTTGGCGTTGTTTAAACTCACCATGTCGGGTATAATTTTCACCTTGGCAATGGCATCTCCGTTCTTTACCATCTGTCCTTCTTGCACATATACCTTTTCGATAATGCCAGAAACACGCGGTTTAATAGCCACTTCCTTTTTCGGAGAAATGGTGCCTGTAGCAACCGTCTTTTTGATGATGTCGGTTCTGAAAGCCTTGTCGGTTTCAAACACCACAGGCGGTTCCTGCGATTTATCGTATAAATGCCAAAGCGTGTATCCAAATCCTCCTAGGATAATTACAACGACCAATATTCTTATAAATGATTTCATGAGTTTAATTTAAAATGGGTGTCCACAATCTCACCCAAGGTAGTTCCATTTTTGATTTACACCAGCAACTAGCACCCTTTCCATGATGCAACCGAAGTATCTCCTGTTGAGATTGAAGCTGTACTCGTTAAGATAGTTCTCAAGGAAGTCCTCATCGACACATCGATAGACATTTCGAAGTATCCCCTTGGCATTTGAGATGGCGGTGTGAACCCAGGGCAATAACTTGTGGGCTTCTTTGGGGGGCGTTATGTTTGCTTTGTGCTCCTTCACAATCCTGCCTAGCTCCTTGTAGGCCGGCAGTCCATCCGTTGTGACTTTTACAGTATTAACCATGTGCTCCCGCGCCTTACCGACAAGGGCCCGCTAGCGCGCGTTTGTAACGCGTGCTGCACATCACAGAAGGAACCAAAAACGCTAAACGGTTATTCACGGAAATCAGTAAGGAGATTGATTAAGAACCCCAAGTTTAAGCCCTATTTCTCATAGCCATAAAATATCAGGGTTTATAAGAAAAACAACAATAACAATGAGATTTAAAGGATTTATAAATACTGTCATTCGGGGTGTAGCTAAGGCTCAGAAACAAGCTGAACGAGATAGAATCCGATAGCGCGCGTTTTTAACGCGTGGTACGTGGGAGAAGATGAAGAATAGATACTGAAACAAGTTCATCAAACGGACGAGATAAGTTTGATTCTTGTCATTCCGAGGAACGAGGAATCTCTCTTTAGTGATCATTTGAAAAGAGATACTTCCTTCGTCAGCATGACAGACAAGATAAAACGATAGGCGAGATAAACGTTGCAGCTTGGTTTTGTCACTCCGAGGAACGAGGAGTCTCGGATTACTAATCAGTAGAAAGGAGAGTCTTTAGTTCCCCGCTGGCGCAAGTTTGCAACTTGTGTCTCAATTCAGTTTTCAAGACCTATAACCCGCTACCAAGCACAAATGTGAGCGATATACACGAACCAACATTAACCCGATGTAAGAAATGAATTCGGGTTTTTTGTTGGCTTTATTTTGCTCGCTTATGACCTACGTTGTAGGCAAGACCAATACGAACCATACCAGTAGAACGCACCTCGTTCTCGGTATCAGAATCGTCATACGTGTACCATTTGAAAACGGCACCTGCGCTAAAATCATTAAACATGTAAAAACCATTTCCCAGCTGTGCATCAAAGCCAATACCTAACATGTGTTCATTTAAAAAGGCTTTGTCTGGATATTTTCTAGTGTCGAACGTTGGATTTATTAGAACAGGGAACTTCTTGCCTCTATCGCTTGCAGAAAATATAACGTGGTATCCGAAATAAAGATTGAATGCGTTTTTCCGTTGATTGGGGAAGAACTTATATCCAAAGTATCCGCCCATAATTCCAGGGCCGTCATCCCAAATATCATACACCTTAATATGTGCGCCAACATCAATTTTATGTCCAGCACGGTAAACCGAAAACGTTGGTATTACTCCAATGCCTGCTGAAGAAGCAGTAGGCGTAATCTCCACAGCAAAAAAATTAGTGTACCGCTCATAGGCATCTTGCCCCAACATTACGAGAGGGGAAAGCAATAGAACAAAAAGGACTAGTTTTCCTTTCATGACAACAGAACGAAATACCTACACCGAGGTTGTTTCGTTTTAAAGTTTGGTTTTCCAAGTTCTTCTCTGTTTAGAGCCATCAGGGGCAACCAAATTTTCGTGCTGCGTTTGTCTTTTGTAGCTTAAAAATCACGAGAAGTTGTTCTCTTCAAATACCGATATTTACCTGCTGTTTAATGAGAACCAATTTAATAGTTCAGTACTCTTGAAATTTAAATTTCTTTTCATCACGCTTGTCGTTCTTCCATTTTTGGGTTTCGGACAGTGTGACCCACTCATTACGCCATTTGCAGAAGACAATAATCAGGACGGGTTAATGTTCGATATTGCTGCAATCAACAACGTTACAATAAACCAGTTTTCTGCTAATCTCTGTGATATTGGCCCATACGATATGGAGATTTACTACAAGGTTGGAACTCATTTTGGATTTGAGAACACGCCTGGTGCTTGGACTTTGGTCGGGTCAACTACTGGTTTGGTAACGAATGGTCCCAATGTTGAAACGGTAATACCTATAGTGGTGAATATTGCGATTCCCGCAGGGCAGACCTACGCCTTTTACGTTACAGAGAGCGCGAATACTGGAAATAATGTGTGCTACACGGATGGAGGCTCACCAGCACAGCCAGCACCTGCAATTCCTGTTTTGGCTGATGCCAATATTATCGTTTACGAAGGAACAGGTAAGGATTATCCGTTTGATCAGAATTTTTACCCAAGAATGCCAAATTTTTCGGTTGACTATGACTGTTGTCCGCCCCCAATTCTAGTGGAAAATGAAAATAGCTGTAGCGGCTTGCCTGATGGATCTATTGAAGGAACGGGTGAGGGTATTGGACCGTGGGTTTATGAGATATCTGATATTTCGGGTGTGTTGCAAACAAGCTCACCAACAAATGGTGCCTACACGTTTACAGGACTTATTGAAGGACAATATGTGATAAGTGCTACTGACGCCAGCGGCTGTACTGCTTCATCTACAGGAGAAGTGACACCTACAGCTCCAATGATTATTGACCCCACAACCACTGATAATCTCTGTTATGGAGGTGAACTCGGTGTAATTGATGTGGTTGTAAATGGAGGAACAGCACCTATCGATATTGACTGGCTAGACTCTTTTGGAGATACAGTGCAGTTAGACCCACAAACAAACGGTACAGCAACACTTTCCAACTTAGCTGCAGGAACGTATTTGGTTGGAGCGCAAGACCAAGTTGGTTGTCAAACTTCGGTTTCTATTATGATAACAGAGCCTGTTACTCCATTGATTCTAACACTGACGCCATCAAACCTATTATGTTTTAATAATGGAGATGGACAAATTGAAGCATCGCTAAATGGTATTTCTCCCTTCGATTATGAAGTTGTGGATGTAATTGGAATGCCAGTTGAAACGGCAAGCAATGCTGGTGATTATACCTTTCAAAACTTAGATGCTGGAATTTATTTTGTGACCGTAACAGATAATGAAGGTTGCGAAATAACAGAAGATGTTGAATTAACTGAGCCTGACCTTCTTGAAGTAGAAACAACATTAAGTCCGGTGCTTTGCTTTGATGGAAACCGAGGTGTGGCAACTATTACCACAATTTTGGGTGGAACAACGCCTTACTTACAAACCACGTGGGATGATCCCATGTTGCAAGTTGGAAATACCGCTACTGACCTTTTCTCAGGCACATACATAGCAACAGTGATTGATAATAATGGATGTGAACTTGAAGTGGAATTTGAATTCGATAACCCACCACCACTTACTTTAGAACCTCAGTATTCCACAGATACGTGCGGACTGGGAAAAGGAGCTGCTACGGTTGGCGTTTCTTTAGGTACGCCACCTTACACGTTTTTGTGGAAGCCAGATGGCATTGATACGCAAACTAATTACGATTTGTTTGAAGGTTTATATGAAGTTGTGGTTACCGATTTAAATGGATGCAAAGATTCTATTTTCGTTCCCGTTAGTGATGATATTCCGTATCCAACTGCTGCTTTTGAATATCGTATTGAGGGGGAAAACCTGCTAGACCAAGAGGTTCAGATGCTCAATAATTCTATTGGAGCATCGCAGTGGACTTGGAATTTTGGTGATGGAGAATCATCTAACGAAGAAAATCCTCGTTACCCCTACGATAGAGCAGGGGACTACCTTATTCAGCTATTGGCTTCAAATGGATTTTGTGTTGATACGACCTATAGATATGTAAATATTGACCCGTTATTAGTGGTGTATATACCAAACGCATTTACCCCCGGAATTAATAGTAAAAACGATTTTTTCTTTCCGCAGGGAGAGGGAATTGAACTTGAGAGTTACGATATGTTTATCTACGACCGCTGGGGGAAACTGATTTGGCAAACAGGTAATTTTAGCAAGAGGTGGGACGGTACAAACATGTTTTCTACAAACCCAGTTCCTAGGGGAACCTACGTGTATCTGATTAAGTTTAGAGAGTTTGCTGATCTTGATAGATATGAGTACACAGGCGTTGTACACGTTCTTCGTGATTAAGAGCAACCAGTAAGTCTGATGGCAACTGAGATGAGTTGCTTGCGTTAGCAATGTTGAAAACTTACTTCCCTATAAGAAGCATTTTTACGTGGCAAATCGCGTACTTGAACCTTGTAAATGAAAACCCCAACTTACCAGTCTTTACCATTGCCTTCGTTGCTTATTAAGGCCCTTTTTGTGCTTGTTTGCATTTTAATTCAAATAGGTTCATCATTTGGGCAATCTCCAACTTGCGATCTTGCTGCTATAAACACAGCATTTACGGGAGCTGGTTATGTTCCACTTGCGGTTCAAGGTCAACCTTGTAGTTTGTATTTCGTGAATCCAAATTCTCAGGAGGCTGCGCAAGCACAGGCTTCTGCTGCAAACTTGGGTGCAAATTTGGTGTGGATGAATGAGGCTGCTGAAAACGCAAACGTTTCTACTGCCTTAGATGCAAGCCCGTACAATGGAGCTACAATTTGGATTGGAGTACAAAGGACTGGTGCTGGTTCAGGTAATTTCTTCGCAAGTGATGGTACTACGGGCCCTTTTGCACCTAGCAACGGAAATCCAAGTATTTATCAGAATTGGGCAGGTGGAGAACCCAACAATGCTGGTTATGGCAATACTGGCATATTTGGAAGCTGCGACTACGAATGCACCAATGGAGAGCAATGCGTACAGATATACCCAGGCGGACAATGGAACGATTTACAGTGCAACGAGAGTAGTATTTCAGTAATCGAAGTCAACTTGTGTCCTGAGATAACAGTTGTAGTAAGTGCAAACAACATTTGTGCTGGAACTCCATCCACACTTACTGCATCAACTTTGCTTGGTTCTCAGCCATACCAATACGCATGGTCAACTACAGAAGTAACACCTGCGATTACCGTTACACCGGCACAAACAACTACGTATGATGTTGCTGTTACAGATAGATATTCTTGCTCGGCACAAGAATCGATAACCATTACAACGGCACAGGGAGGTGATGCAAGTTTTGATGTTGGCTCATCTGTTTGTATTGGTTCTCCAGCAACAATAACATATACAGGCACATCAGCCGTAGGTGCTACTTATGTTTGGGATTTTGGAACGGGTATCGTAGCAAGCGGAAGCGGACAAGGACCCTATCAAGTTGGATGGGCAACTTCTGGTAATCAAGCTATTACACTTCAGGTAACCGAGAATGGCTGTGTATCGCCTTTAGAAACGGAGAATATTACGGTATTGCCATCGCCAATTGCAGATTTTACGTTTACTACGGTATGTCAGGGGAATGCAACAGACCTTACCAATACTTCAAATGGAAATGGGGGCGTTATTCTGGGCAGCGCTTGGGTAGTGGAAGGAGACACCATTCTTTCTACAGATTTAAGTCACACTTTTTCTGGTGCAGGAACATTCTCTGTTACGCTTGGGGTGCTTACAATTGATAGTTGTTTTGCCACAGTTACGCAGCAAGTAACGGTTAACCCCGGACCAACAGGAACATTCAGTTCTACAGATATTACATGTTTTGGAGATTGTGATGGTACAGCAGAAGTTGTTGTTCAAAGTGGTGCTGCTCCCGTTACCGTTTTGTGGAGTAATGGAGCAAATGGAAATACGGTTTCTAACCTCTGTCTTGGTCCAATTTCTGGAACTCTGACAGATGCAAGCGGCTGCGAACTCATTGGTCAGGTAGATATTCTGGAACCAACAGAACTGACCGTAGTGGTTGATGTGACAGAAACCACATGTCCAGCACTAGCAACTGGAAGTGCTGCAGCAACACCAGTTGGCGGAACACCACCGTATACAACAGATTGGGGAGGTGAAGACCCAAATGCGTTGCCCGCTGGTACTTATAATGTTACCATTACTGATAATAATGGCTGCATAGTAGTTGAACCTTACACGATTGTAGATGGAGTAGGACTCATTTTCGACTTTGTGATAGTGGATAATATTTGTTTCGGAGGAGCTGATGGTTCTGCCGCGTTAACGGTATCTAACGGAATTGCTCCCTACGATATAGTCTGGACAGATGCCTTTGCAAACCCATTACAGGTTAACTCAAATAGTGCAGGAACAGAATCTCTTTCAGCTCTTGGTGCTGGAACCTATAATATTGGAGTTCAGGATGCCGCTGGATGTCAGAACGTATCAGCATTTACCGTTACCCAACCAGCTGTTAATTTGGTAATGAACCTAACGGCTCAAGATTTAACCTGTTTTGAAAGTGCTGATGGTTCGGTGGCTGTTGATCAGAACGGACTTTCTCCTTATACTTTCGATCTTACAGATGCCTTTGGTGCTCCTGTAGCTTCGGGTTCAGACCCAGCTAATTTTACCTTCTCAGGATTAGATATTGGAATCTATTTTATTGAAGTAACAGATGCAAACGGCTGTGTTACTACTGATGCAGTGGAATTATTCGAGCCAGACTTATTAGCGGCAGAATCTACCGTTACACCAGTATCATGTTATTTAGGTGCAGATGGAGCTATTGCCATTACGCAAACTACTGGCGGAACAACGCCTTATGCAGCTAGTGTTTGGGATGACCCCAATTCTCAAGTAGGAAGTGCCGCAACAGACCTTGCCGCTGGTAGCTATACAGCTACTATTACTGATGATAACGGGTGTGAGTTAGTAGAATCGTTTATACTGGTAAACCCGCCACAAATGATTTTAGAACCCGGATATTTAACAGATACCTGTGGTCAAGGAATAGGAGCAGCTACAGTAGAAGTTTCGTTCGGTACACCTCCATACACCTTTCTTTGGAAACCTGATAGCGTTGAATTAGGAACGCATTATGATCTTGGCATTGGAATTTATGAGGTGGTTGTAACGGATGCTAATGGCTGCAAGGATTCGGTGGTATCTGAGGTAATGGACGATTTACCTTATCCATCAGCCGATTTTGAGTATATAATTGAAGGAGAGCATGTGCTAGATCAAGTTGTTCAGTTCATCAATAATTCTGTTGGCACCATTCAATGGCAATGGAATTTTGGAGATGGAAATTCGAGTAACGATGAAGACCCAAGACATAGCTATGAACGTTCTGGAGATTACTTAGTACAACTACTAGGATCAAACGGGTTTTGTAACGATACCGCGTATCAATATGTAAATATAGACCCGTTATTAGCGGTTTACATACCTAATGCCTTTACGCCTGCTGAAAGCGATATTATTAGAGACGGAAACAACGATTATTTCTATCCGCAGGGAGAAGGAATAGAAGAGGAGAGCTACGATATGTTTATCTACGACAGATGGGGTGGGATTGTGTGGCAAACAGGTAAATTCAGTAAGAAATGGGATGGTAGACATATGTCTACGCTCAAATTAGTCCCAACCGGCACGTATGTCTATCAAATTACCTTCCGCGAATATGCCGACCTCGATAGATATGTATACAACGGTATTGTACACGTATTGAGGCAATGATTTGCAAGGCTTTGCTCGAAGTGAGCAGGCTTTAAAAAACATGAGCCATTTTATTGTCGTGCTCGGTGGACTGTAAACGGTGTAAACTTAGATGTTGAGTAATTGGTTGGAATGATAAATCACTCTAAATAGACCGCCATTTCCCCTTCTAGTTCAACTCGGATGTGTTCTTGGAGTGTGGTGCTAAGCACCAATCCAACATAGTCAGCTTTTACAGGAAAACGCTTATGGTCTCTGTCAATGAGAGCAACGGTTCTAAGCGCTTTTAATCTAACCTGTAGAAAGTGACGAATGCCATAAATCAGCGTCTTACCGCTGTTCAGCACATCATCCACCAAAATCACAACTTTATCCTCGGCATCGGCTTTCTCCAATTCAACCGAAGCGTTGATGGCCAAAGGGTCTTGCTTGTTTACTATAACGGAAACCAGCGTAACCTTCACATCCGAAAAATTGGCAAGTCGGTCTTGAAGCAGTTCTGCCAGCTTAAATCCATTTCCTACAATACCAGCAAGAATTATCTCTTTCTCGTTGTAATGATTTTCGTGAATTTGAAATGCCAGTCGGTCAATTTTCTGATTAACCTGTGTGGCGTTTAATACAACTGTCTGAACTGAGCTCATAGCATTGGATTGGGTCTGCAAATTAGGGAATTAGCGGGTTAGGTTAATAGCGTTTCACCCTTCAACCTTGAGCATCTTTTAATCCCGATAAATCGGGATGAGCCTCTTAGGGGGAGCAGGTGGATTTTACCCAACGTTCTTCAGCTACGCAAAATAGGGCTTTAATACCTGCCCTTCGATAAAAACTCAGGGTAAACTAGCTTTAAACAAAGCTCTTTCGCCCGATGCCAAAACTTGCAGAACGTGATAAGACTGACTGACGTACTGCCTGCCCCGTTTTACGGGGTTCGCCCTAGTTTGTGTTGGTGGTGTGTGTGCCCAGCAAGGGCAGAAACACTATCGCAAGGTAGTGAGTTCTTTGAAATTGTCTAGAGGGTTTAACCCGTTGGATTATATCCTACGGGTTGAAAGTCCCTTATGCGCCCCGATGAGAATCGGGGAAGTATTAGCAAGTCGCAAGCTCGTTTACCGTGAGACTTAACTATTTGTCCAGCTTTTTGTTGCAAGTCCAGTTAGTGCTGGCTATAGTAAGTCTAACTCAAGGGCTTGCCAAATCTTGCTCCTCGGATTGTTCTTTAGGTTACGCAGATGCTGTTCGTACACAAATGAGTGCAATTAACTATTGTGTGAATATGGGGTGGCAAAATAAATCAATCAAAACTGGTTTTTTAATGTCGAAAAACTTGACCAGTCATTATCCTCGATACGTAAAACAAGACCAGCTATTTTTTGCTGTTAATGAAACTAATTCAACACCAGAGTTAATTATTGTATCCAGTATTGAACCCAAAACATACTTAACAGAAAACCTTGACGATTTTCATTCAGTTCAAAGATTTGAATCTAGAAATGAGTGGTGTGAAATTCTAGCTAAAAATCAAAAAGACAAATGAATACGCGCTGGAGTATTGATTAAGATAAAGCTAGGGAAGTAGCTAAAGCCCTATTTTACTAAGGAGTAAAAACGTTAGGCTTATTCCTGAATATAAAGCTGCTTAATCCGCTTTTTGGGACCTGGACAAAACTTAGAGTGACAATTCATGCACTGCGTAACCATGTTATTGAATTTCAGAACAGAGGCTGAATCGGATGATTCCAGCTGTTTAATGGCGTTTATATAAGCATCAGAAAATGCGTCAAACACAGGTCCACGCACAGTTGGGTCAGTAGCAATAGCTGTATGAATGTCTTCGAATCGCTTTAAGCCAGATAATGACTTCCCAGTCACTACCAATTGCTTCAAACTATCCGATTCTGAGAACATATTTCGCATCAGTAATGCTAATTCAGAATCTCCATTCGGATTGATGGGACTGTTGGTTTTCGTATTGGGTTGCTGTTCGCATCCAATACAAATCACAAATGCAAAAAGAAAAAAAAGAGAATGTTTCACAGGTAAATTTAAGGAAGATTACATCACACCCATTCCCAACAGAGCGGAGAGGATGAGAATCATAATAGCAACTGTCCACCGCACAAAACCGAGGGTCACTTTCTTTAGAAGTTTCCGCCCAAAATAGGCACCTAGAAAAGCGGAAAGGACAGCAGTAATCAGAATCGGAAGATTATCTTGAATAGTTATCTCCTCCATCCGAGAGAAATAAAACCCCATTCTGGTTGTTTCTATAGAGCTGGCGATGGTGATACCAGTGGAGATGTCACACTTTTCTGAGTCCATAGCGTATTGGAAATGCGCTTTTTAAGTTTTTGGCGTTAGGTTTTATGCAAACAAGAAACCAGTTGATAAAGTGGCAAAAGATTAACGCTATCTACGTTCTATTTGTAGCTCTTAAACTGAATCAACCAAACCATAACTCCTCAGTACCAGAAATCTTGTAATCTGCACGAATCTACCTTCGCATATTGAGTCAAAAACAATACCTTAGACGTCATAAAATTGACCTCACCTTATTACAAACATCAGCTCGTGAATTATTTTGCCCAATTAATTATCCGTCTTACCATGACCTTGGCAGGATTCGCAGTTGTGCTTTTATTTATTTTCGGGTCGGTAAATGCTCAAAACTGGGATGGTAGTTCGAGTTCAGATTGGAATACAGCGGCAAACTGGAGTTCCGATGCTGTACCTACAAGCACAGATAACGTCAACATTCCGGCAGCACCAACCAACCAGCCGCGTATAACTTCTGCACCCGGAAGCCCAGCGGTTTGTAATGATTTTGAAATTCAGACTGGTGCTTCGCTTACGATTGAGGCAGGAAAGGCACTCACGGTAAGCGGCAGCACCAATAATGACGGAACCCTGCTGGTGAAAGCAGATGTCACGGGCATTGGTTCATTCATCAATAATGGTACAATAACGGGTTCAGGTACTTTTCAGATGGAGCAGTATTTGACAGGTGCAGGCGGCACTACACCAACTGGCGTGTTCCATTATGTGGGAAGCCCTGTGGTGGGCGCAGCAGCGTCAGGGTTCGATATTGCTAGCGGCAATAAGCTATGGAGCTATAACGAGGCTGCTGGCAGCTACTCGCAGGTCACGGACGGAGCAACGGTGCTTTCGGCCATGGCTGGGCATGTGGTACGCATGGGTTCGGATGCAAGCAGAACACTCACAGGAAGTAGCTTCAATACAGGTAACCAAAGTATTGGACTGAGCCGGACGGGAACAAGCAATTCGGCTCGTGGTTACAATCTAGTGGCCAATCCATATCCGAGTACCGTGAGTTGGAACGATGCCACCCGTATCAACCTAGAAACCACTATTGTTTATCGTGCCAACCAAAACGGCACCATGCTTTATGACGTATACAACGGGAGCAGCGAGTTGGGGACAAACAATAATCTCAATGGCGCAGTAACTGGTGATATCTCACCAGGACAGGCAGTTTGGGCACGTGTGAATGCTAATAGCAATACGGGCATACTCACCTTCGAAAATGCGAATAGAAGCCACGGCACCTTGGCTGGGATTTACAAGGTAGCTGTAGAAGAGGGAACGGTTAGAATGGTGCTGAGCAATGGGACAAACTCAGATGAAGCAATTCTTGTGTTCGATGCTGCAGCGCAAGACGGATTTGACGATTACGATTCACGTAAATACTGGGCAAACGGCCTTTCGCAGTTGTATATGAACGTGGCTAATGACACGCTGGTTATCAATGGACTGACCAGCACCGAGAATAATCCGGTTGTTGACCTAGGTATGAAGCTGCCGGTATCAGGAAACTACTCGCTCAATGCCAATGAGATAACCGTAGTTGGAGAAACAATTCACTTGGAAGACAGAATGCTCAGCATTTTCCAAGATCTGAATGTTGAATCGAGCTACAATTTCACTTCGGTTGCTGGCAACATCTCCGACCGTTTTGTCTTGCACTTCGGGATGAGTATAACAGGTCTAGAGGATGTAACTGCCATGAGTTCGCGAGTTTACACAACCAACTTACAAGGTTTGAACATCACTCTTTCAGAGAATATCGAAAATGGTAAGGTGGATGTGATGGATATGACAGGAAGGATTGTACATTCCTTTAACCTGAACTCAACTATTACCTTAGTTCAAATGAACGTGAAAGCAGGTATTTACCTCATTCGTGTTGAGACTTTCCAAGGAATAAATACGCACAAAGTCATATTTTAAGAGCGTGTGCCGTTAACTACTAATTACTAAAAGAAATGAAAAAGAAAAGCTACAAAAAACCAGAAGCCAAAAAAATCAAGATCGATAACGAGATTAGCATGGTGATGATGTCCTCTCCCCCTGTAGACCCCGAATCGAGTTTGAAGTTGCTAAACCCATTGCGATGGTGGGTATAGGAGATTGACTTTTTTAAAGAAAAGGGATTCGGTTGCGAATTTTCCCAGTTGATTTCCCAACAAAAATTAAATGAAGCAAAACAAGCGCTGTCAATACCGGCACCTTGCTAGTGCCATTGAAGAATAATTTGGCAGAATTGAGCGAAATGTTCACACCGTATCAGGTCGGTCCAATAGCTTGGCTTTTTGCTGGGCAATTCGATGGTTGGTCATCTGAACCTATTGGCCTTGAGAACCGAGTATTCAATTTGGATTAAGGACGTGAAGTAGGTGTCGTAGCTAGAGTTAGGACATCCCGTTCGTCTAAAATTGTTTAGTTACAGTATGTTTTAAACGCTTCTTTCTGAAGATGTTGCCAAGCCGTTATTTAGCTCACAAATCGATGAGTGATTGTTTTTTTGAGCAATTTAGAATACGGATTGCCCATCGATTTGTGAGCTTAAGAACAGGGAGTCAACACGTAATGCTAATTCAGAATCTCCATTCGGATTGATGGGCCTGTTGCTTTTCGTCTTGGGTTGCTCATTGCATCCAATGCAAATCATAATTACGATAAGGAAGATTAGATAACACCCATTCCCAACAGAACGGAAAGGATAAGAATCATAATTGCCACCGTCCACTGCACAAAACCGAGCGTCACTTTCTTTAGAAGTTTCCTACCAAAATAGGCACCTAGAAAAGCGGAAAGAACAGCAGTAATCAGAATCGGAAGATTATCCTGAATATTTATCTCCTCCATCCGAGAGAAATAAAGACCCAGTCTGGTTATGTCTATAAAACTGGCGATGGTGATGCCTGTAGCAATAAACACATCCTTGCTAAGTCCATAGCGTATTAGGAATGCGCTTCTCAATGCTCCTTGGTGTCCGCTCAAACCTCCGAAGAAACCGCTAATAGCACCTCCTACAAAGAGCTTGTTCTTATCAAATTCCAACTTCTTTAAAGCAGGAACAAGCTCAAAAATGGCGAAGAATGCCATCAATCCAGCAACGATTAAATTGACTGTGAAAACCTCTAATTGATGTCCGAAAAGCTGATAGACGTAAATTGGTTCGCTAACAGAGAAACGGAGTAGGAGAGAAGCACCAATAAAAGCTCCAACTACGGCTGGTGCACCAAAGCGTAAAACCACGCCCCAGTTGGCTTTCATGCCTACCAGTCCCATTTTAAAAAGGTTGTTCAGTAAGTGAACGATTCCAGTTAAAGCAATCGCAACTTCAATTGGAAAAAAGAGCATAAATGCTGGGGTGAGAATTGTCCCTAATCCAAAACCTGAAAAAAAGGTGAGGAGGGAAGCAAAGGCTGCTACTAAAGCTATTATTACGTATTCCATGGTTGTGTTGTTCTACTGCTATTTACGTCATGTTGAGCGAAGCTTGCGGAGTCGAAACATCTGTTACTTCTTTTACAGATTCCTCCGCTCGTACCTCGGTCGGAATGACGCTTTTAGCCCTCTCTATTTCTATCCCGCAGCATTCGTCCTAATTTTCTGATCATCTAACGAGCTAATCGGCTAACTTCTTCTTCCTTTGTTTCCACATATGCCCATACAGCTTGGGGAAAAATACAAAGTAGGAGAGAGCAACACCAGCCAAAGCGAGATTGATAATGTTAAGTTCAAATTGGCGATGCTCCCAAAACGTAAACATTATCATGAATTCTCCGAGAACTCCTATCGGATAAAGTGCTATGAAAAAGGTATATCTGGAGAATGTAATTGCCTCGATATTCGCTTTTCCAATCTCGGAGAGATAATAAAGCGCTCTTACGATTTCTGTAATGCTCCAAGCAATCGCAATCAGCATAAAACCTGTAACTGCTGAATGTGTGCTTATCTCAACCCACCGCTCAGTAGGAATCCAGAAAAAGAGCGAGACGATTAAAAATCGGGAGAAAACCTGCATGGCAGTAAGGAGCCAATTGGCACCAGCCAACCCAAGAATAGCGTTCATTATTTCGAATACCGCTAAACCCTGCGCAACGGACAATAGAACGAGTCCAAATTCATCGAATTTCAAACCATGAAAAAGCACATAGCCAAAGAAAAGGCTCCACGCTAGTAGCGTAATTATATTGAATGCAATAAGCCACGCTTTTTTCATTCAGTCAAATTTATGCGATTAGTTATTTCTTAGTTACGATACCTGCCCAACCACCACCTTCAGCCATCGAAATAATGTACTTCATTTCTGAATTGATGCTTTCTTCCTTGAAGTATTCGTAGTTCGTTCCGTCTGTACGTGTGTTCTCGCCATCACGCCAAAGTTCCATTTCAAATTGCCCTTCGCCCAAGAAAGAAAAATCTATGCTTAGGGTTTGCCCTAGAGAACCCGTTATGCCGCCAATAAACCACGTATTGCCATTTCTTCGTGCAAGAAGAATATGTTCAGCAACTGTTGCATCAAGCACAATGGTTTCATCCCACACTGTAGGAACGGCACTTAAAAACTTCATGCATTCAGTTTCCTTTTCGTACGCAGTAGGTTCATCAGCCAGCATCTGCAACGGACTTTCAAAAACTACATACTTAGCCAACTCATGGCAGCGCGTGCCTTGGCTTTTAGGATGCTTGAAATTCATATTATGCTTCTTCCTATTGCTGATGTTTTCCATAGCACCCGGAGTATAATCCATCGGCCCAGCCATCATCCTTGTAAAGGGTAGAATTACATCGTGGTCAACGGTAAGCGCAGAACTCCATTTGTTCCACTCTAAACCTCTAAGACCTTCAAATGTGAGCACGTTAGGATATGTGCGCTGTAGTCCTTTTGGCGAATGACTTCCATGAAAATCAACAAGCATCAAACGATTAGCAGCTTCTTGGGCTACTTTCTCGTAAAATGCAATCATCACCTGATCGTTACGCATCATAAAATCCATCTTAATTCCGGCAACTCCCCAATCGGAAAACTGCTGAAAAGCCACATCAAACTGCTTCTCTAGCGTACGCCATACAACCCACAGAATTACCCCAACATTTTTGCTGCTGGCATAGGTAATAATTTCCTGCATGTCTACAGCTGATTTCACATGTGTAAGGTTGCCTAGCTTATACCAACCTTCATCCATTACGATGTATTCCAAACCGTTGGCGACTGCAAAGTCTATGTAGTATTTGTACGTCTGGGTATTTACTCCCGGTTTGAAATCTACACCCTCAAGCTGAAGTGCATTCCACCAGTCCCAAGCCACTTTTCCTGGTATAATCCAATCGGTAGTGGCAAGATTTGTTTCAGCAGCTAGCAGCCATGGAAGGTGCGAACCAATCAACTCTGCTTCATCATCAGCAATTGTGAAAACACGCCACGGATAGCTTCGGTTCCCCTTCGTTTTAGCAATATATGACTTTGTAAAAACCACAGGTTCGTAGCGGTCAAATAGCTTAGCTGTGGTGGCAGGATACTTTGGGTGAATGCCTGCATAGCCACCGTTACCGTCTGATTGAAGATACATTCCTGGGTAATCTCTCAGGTCGGTTTCTGTAAACAAGATAAATGGCCCATTTTGCCGTTGCCATAGAATTGGTAAGCTGCCTTTGGTTCCTTTTCCCAAGTCCATGCTTGTGGTAGCAGTATATTTACGCTCGTTGTGAGAATTAAAGCTCGATTCTTTAGGAAACCAAACATTCGGATTTCCGGTCAACTCAAAGCCCATATTCTCCTCTTCTATTTTTACCTCTCTGTCAAACGTGGTTTTAAGGCGATAGGCAAATCCCTCATTAAAGCAGCGAAACTCCAGCACTAAACCACTTTCAAAATCCAAACTGAGTTGGTTGTAATGCTCCTTAATTTCTGCCGAACGATATGGTACAATCGGATTTACCGTACGATTTACGGATGTAGTTGTTTCCTCAGGTCTAAATTCCTTCTTGCCAAGATGATTTTCCTTGCCAATACGTAGCCCAATTGGCTTGCCATGCAAAAGCAGTTTACCTCTGTGATAAACGCGGTAAATGGTATTTGCACTTACAATCACTTCAACCTTCAATTCGCCATCAGGCGATTTTATCAGGTACTCTTGTGCCGAAAGACTGGAAATGAATAAGCTTAAAAGGAACGAAACAACTATAAACCTCATGTATTTTCAATTTAGCCGCCAAGTTGCTGAAATGTTGCGACTTGCACCAATCTGATTTCACAAAATAGGTTAGAGTAAGAGTTGCTCGGCAAACGGTTTGCGAAACTGCATCGTAGTTCCGATTCGGTTGTTTACAGACTCAGAATCCTATTAATTAAACATGCTGAGAAGAAGACTAGGGTTTAAAACGAATTCAATCAGTTGGACTAACTCAAGAAGATGCTTATGATTCGATTAGGCTGCCTTCTTTGCGTAGCCGTCTTGTTGCTTTGCTTCGCGCATTAAGGTGCGCAGCCAATGTTGTGCTCTAAAAGGGGAATCGAATAATAATGGTAACATGGATAACGCTTCTAGGGAGCACCATAATGTCAGCCATGTCAGTCAGTTCGCTCCTCTCCACCTTTCTTCCTTTGTAAACGCAAACGAGAAGGTGGGCTAGCTGCTTACTTATACAGGGTGACTTTCGCCCAGCGACAGAATTATAGTGCTAAGCGACTTTTCTGTCCTTAGAAACTGCAGATTCTCGCTGTTCGTCCGCATCCCTTAATTCTTTCAGTCTGGTTCTTACCCAATGCTCTGCACTCATAGGAGAATCAAACATTTTGATTGGGAACTTTCTCGGGCCGCTCAGCGCAAGAAAAAGATTACCAATGGTTCTTCCTAAGAAGGTACTGGAAATGATTGCTGAACCAGCTACGGTTCCTGTAATATCATCTGTTGTAGCAAAGTATTTCCTTGCCTCATCATGGATATAGGTGATTTTAGATATATCATAGATGCCAGCACGGAACTTTACGTCTTTTGGAAGCATCTGGTTGGTTACGTGTACGAATCGTTTTGCCGCTTCCAAATCGATTTCGGCTCCAGCCCTAACAGTTACATTGAAAATGTTGCCAGGTAGTAATTCAATGGTGGCAATATCAATTTCACTTGTCTTAATCATCTCTATTCATTTTCAGTTTAGCAAGTTCGGCATCAACGACTCAAATTTTGCATGAAACGTCTAGAATTAGACGAGTACTATGAAAGCTGCTTCTAAAGAGAAAAAGGAAGGGATGAATCCTGTTATTTCATCGTTCCAAGTGTTAATGGAAATTATGCTGCAATACTTTCCATCTCCTGCAGAAGCCAGTTTTCTGCTTCTGGATAAGACCGAAAGAGCTTCATTGGTAGGTTGCCGTTTTCTGCATAGGCAATCATGAGCGTAGATACCACATTGCCTAAATGATTGTCTGAAACCAACGCGAGCGCTTTTGACTTGCATTCGTCAGAACCGCTACCAATAAAGTAAGCCCATGCTTCTTCGGTAATGAATGCCGTTTTCGACATGTCAAAAACCATAATCGTTTCTTCTAAACTTCCTCCTTTTAATTCGGTGCATTTTGCTACCACTTGTTTAGCCATATCCAAATCAAGAATTATTCGATTTGAGGTAGAGATTGACAGAAGAATGTTGTCTACAAGCTTGATTGTTGAAAAATCTGTCCGTAGCTTTTTTTGCATGATATTGGATTTCAGTGACACCTATATAGTTGAGTGAGATGGAAACGCAATTCTTGTAAACGGGTTACGTGAAACACTTAGAATATCGACAGGCGACATGCTAAAGATGATTTTCAATGCAAGAAAGAGTGACTAGGATGCGACTCTAACCGAGAACTTCCAATACTCGCTCTTGGCCCATTGCTGTGCTGATAGTGTATCGGTAAAGGCTTTAATAGGATAGTCTGGCTTGTTTACGGTAAGAAAGAAATTTGCCACCATGCGGGCTGTAAAGCTTTTTACAATAAGAGCTACGGCAATTGTCTTTCCCCAGTCGTTGCTGTTTTGGGACAAGAATTCGCGAGAATCTTTACTGATGTATTTAATTCCAGAAATATCGAGGATGGTAACGTGAGGCTCGCTATTACAGAGATAATCAACCATGTAGTGGTATTCCTTCGCCTCTTTCATATTGATTTCAGCACCCGGAAAAACCTTAGCGTAAATAAAGCCTGTTTCCCTTACGGTAACCTCACCAATTTCTGACCGAACAGTTCTTTTCATTACTATCTGCGAGTTTCACATAAACGTAACATAAGGTACATGCATTATTGGTCGGCAGCATTGCAAAATATGCGGGAGTTAAGACCACAAATAGCCTGGATTTAAAATTCAGAATAGCATGCAGTGTTACTTATTGTTGTATTTCATGCTCGCATCAGTAATATCCTCAGGAGTATATTTTAAGTTTTTGCCCATTGTGCCAGCTAAGCGTTTCCAAAAACCTTCTCTATCTGGCAATGCCACAAAGTTTTCTACTTCAGCCCAAGTTGGGTCAATAGTTACATTGGTTTCGGAATAATAAGTTTGGAGCGTATCGAAGATTGCTGGAACGAATGCCATATCTAGCTTTTTGTGCTTCGCGAATGACTTAACCATTTTACTCTGGAATGGGTCAGTGGCTACCGCGATGTTTTCGAAGCCAAGGTCTTTACCCATATAGTAGGAATAGAAAACGTTTTCGGTAGAATGTTCTGCCTGCTCCTCAGTGAAAATGTTTTCTGCGGGAATACCTAGTTTCTTCGCGTATTCTGCCATAATACGCGATTCGATGTAAGGCGAATAAACGGCACTTCCTGTAAAGATGATGTTCTTCGTTAAGCCGCGATTGTAGAGATGATAGCTCCATAGAACACGTAATCTCATGACATCGCTCCAAGCCGTGTCAAAAGGAACACCAGGAACGATGATGGCATCAAAAGGCATCTTTGGTTGTGCTTTAACAAATGCTTTTCGTGTGCTTCCACAAGAGGCAATGCTGACAATTGCGATTAGCATAACGTGAAATGCTAGAAAATGGAGGAGGAACTTTTTCATATTTCGAGAACCGAAAGTTAGGTGAATTGTTGTAAAACGGTGGGGTTGAGAATCAGTCAGGTTACACGTAGCTACCTGGATTCTCTAACCCCTGTACCGCTTATCTCTTACGCTTTATCATGTTTACGTTCCATCCCAACCCGAAGGAGATTCTGAATTCATCTAGGGCGTAATTGGTTCCCCATTCTGTTGGATGCTTGGCATGCACGTATTTCAAGTTTGCCATAAAATGGATGTATCTCCACACGTAATAATTGAACCCAGTTGCAACCGAAATTGCAGGCGATGCTTTCAGATTCGAAACTGAATATTCCACAGGGTTCTCGTCTGTTCCAACCGTTGGATTCTTGGCTTGTACCAAACTTACCCCTGGGTGAAACCCCATATAAGGGTCAAACCTTTTGAAAGGAAAGTGGTACTGTGCACCAAAGAACAAACTGTGGTTGTGCTTTAGATATCCATCTCCAACGGTTGCGATGAAGTAAGAGATGTCTCCTTTCAGCGAAACTTTATCTTGAAGAAAATACTCCATATCGCCTTGCAGATAGAGGTTCGTGTTTCCATCTGCAAGGGTCCATCCTGGAGAGATGGTCATTTGTGCACGCACAAGTCCTTTTCTAAGGATGTCTTGGCCTGTTAGTTCTGGTCGGTTCTTTTTCTGTCCAAATGCAAGTGTACTCACGAGCAATAAGAGGAGGGAGGCTCTAGTTACCATAGGTCAGCGATTTTATAGTTAATACCAAGAGTGAATAATAAGTGACCTTCGAGGCTTATGCCGCCATGGTCATGGATTACCAGTACGCCTTCCTCTTCGTGTGCTTCCACATGTGCACCCAAATGAAACATGTATTGCGCCACCATAGTGAGGTCGAATCGTTCGGTTAGGTTGAAGTGATTCCCAATTCCGCACTGTATGGCTGAACTCCAGCGTTCTTTAGCGTTTTCTGGGTTGATGTTTTCCGCCACTTTGGTGTAATCGAAGCAATGGCCCATAACCAAGTATGGCTTCATAAACTTCTTGAAGGTTTTATCTTTTAGCGGATAGTACATCACAGACCAGCCAACGTGAGCATCTTGGCGGTTACCCGTTTTCCCAATTTTGGAAGTAAGGTAATCGGCAAAGAATTCCATGTTAATGCGGTCGTGAATTTGTAATCTGAATTGGCCACCGGCACCAACACTTGTTCCTTGCCAAGAGCCGTGGTTGAATGTGCTTACCGTGGTTCTCATCCCAAGAGAAAAGAGCCCGCCATGATGGTTTTTAAGCTTCAATGTTTCCTGTGCTGTTGCCAGTATTGGAACTGACAAGACCAGCATTAAAAGAGTTTTTCGCAGCATGATGATGAGGATTTGGTTTGCTACTTAAACCGCCATCAAAATCATTAATTGTGTTTTGTTAGCGAATGTTAAAGGATTTGCAACGTGGTGTTCAGAGTGGCTTTAATTCTTGGAGAAGACGAGAACTCGAATTGACCATTTCGGGGTAGCAAGAAATCTAATCGCTATAATCTTGTACTATGCAATTGGTACATGTGTCTACATCAAAGCAAGAAGATGAATGGATAGGATTCCCATCCATACTCTATGTCAATGACCCATTCTATATCCGGAACATTGACCAAGAGATTCGAGATATTTTTGATTCAAAGGAGAACCGCGTGTTCAGCGAACCCAAAAGTGACGCTATACGCTGGACATTGAAGAAGGATGGAAAAACCATTGGACGAATTGCAGCTTTCGTAAACGGGAGAACCTTAGGTAAGGAAACGCAGCCTACAGGCGGATGCGGATTTTTCGATTGTATAGATAACCAAGAGGCAGCGAATATGCTTTTTGATACTGCTAAAGCCTGGTTGCAATTACGTGGTATGGAAGCCATGGACGGCCCCATCAATTTTGGAGAGCGCGATAAGTTTTGGGGCGTTCTAATTGATGGTTTTGTGCCTCAGAACTACGGCATGCTTTACAATGCCCCTTACTATAAAGACCTGCTTGAAGGCTACGGCTTTCAATTGTACTTCAAGCAGTTCACCTATGCGCGCGACATTCGTAAGACCAAGGACTTTGAACCTCGGTTTTACGAACGTGCGCAACTAGCGCTCGACAATCCAGATCTGAGTTTTAGACATCTCACCAAAAAAGACATGCCCATGGCGGCTACGTACTTCCATGAGGTGTACAATAATGCCTGGGGCGGACATTCGGGTGTAAAATCCATGACCTTGGAGCAGTGCGAGAAGATGATGAAGAAACTGAAGCCAGTTATGGATAGACGTCTTCTTTACTTTGGCTTTTACAAGGAACAGCCCATCTCATTCTTCATTTCTATTCCCGAATTGAATCAGCTTTTTAAGCACGTAAATGGGAAAATGGATGCCTTGGGAAAGGTGAAGTTCATGTATCATAAACTGACCGGTTCGTGCAACAAGGCCCTAGGCTTAATATTCGGAGTAGTGCCCGAATGGCATGGTAAAGGAGTGGAAGCCGCCACCGTTGTGGCTTTTAGCAAACTCGCCTGGGGCAAAGGCTTGCCTTACGAAACCATTGAAATGAACTGGTGTGGAGATTTTAACCCCAAAATGATGCGCGTATGCGAACAACTGGGAAGCGAGATTATTAAAACGCACGCCACGTACCGCTATCTCTTTGATAGAGAAAAGCCTTTTGAACGATGTCCAATCGTTGGCGCGGTAGAGTAAGGGAAAGCCGTTAGTGTTGCTAGTGGTTATGCTGTCCGCTTCAGTCAGATTTAGCATCTATTCTATTAAGTATCAAAGACATCAAAAGCACGAAATACTAAATGGAGAACTCCGAAACCGTTTCGAATTTCAACTTTTAGGTTTTAGTGCTTTCATCATTTGGGCGTTTCCGCCATGCAGCTTGGTTGAGCGCAGTCGAAACCTAGAGCATGGCGGGAACGCCCACCTCGACTTCATTCGCGCTTTGGTACAAATAAGAATTTGCGGAACACACGGTGCCATTAAGCCAATGTTTTGCGCAGGGAAACGCCCAAATGAAACAATTGAGAAAGTTGACGACTTTTGCTGTATGGGAAGACGGAAGAAAATGGTGGTTGAGAATGTGACCATCTTGGCTATTGCGGATAAGGGACAGGCATTGGCGCGGATTGATGATGTGGTGACATTTGTAAAAGGCGTGGTGCCGGGCGATGTGTGCGACATTATGATTAAGCGCAAGCGCAAGAATTATTGGGAAGGCCATGTGATGAAGATTACGGAGCTTTCGCCCATTAGGATTGAGGCCAAATGCAAGTATTTTGGTGTTTGTGGAGGTTGCAAATGGCAAAACTTGAGCTACGAGAAGCAACTGGAATTTAAGCAGAAGCAGGTGAACGATGCGCTACAGCGTATTGGTAAAGTGGAGGTGGGTGCATTTGAACCTATTTTGGGTTCTGAGAATGTTTTTAATTACCGTAACAAGTTGGAATTCAGCTTTTCGCACCGTAGATGGCTTACGCAGGAGGAGGTGGAAAGCGGGAAGGTTTTTGAAGATGTGCCTTCGTTGGGTTTTCATGTTCCGGGGCGTTGGGATAAGGTGCTTGACGTGGAGGAATGTCATTTGATGGCTGAGCCGAGCAATGGTATTCGGAATAGGGTTAGGGAGATTGCGTTGGCGAATGATTTCTCGTATTACAATCTAAACGCGCAAACGGGTTTTCTGCGCAACTTAATTGTGCGTAGCACAATGATGAATGATTGGATGGTTATTCTGAGCGTTGCGGAAGACAATCCGAATGCAATTAAGTTGATTTTAGATACGCTGGCGGAGGAGTTTCCGCAGTTGACTTCTGTATTATATGTGATTAACGATAAGCCGAACGATACGATTGCTGATTTGGACATTCAGGTTCATTCTGGCAACGATTATATTATGGAAGAAATGGAGGGTTTGAAGTTCCGTGTGGGACCCAAATCGTTCTACCAAACCAATGGTCCACAGGCGTATGAGTTGTACAAGATTACACGTGATTTTGCTGGATTAACGGGCAATGAGGTGGTTTATGACCTCTATACTGGAACGGGAACTATTGCGCAGTTTGTGGCTAAACAAGCCAAGAAGGTTGTCGGAATTGAATACGTAGAACCTGCCATTGTTGATGCGAAGCTTAACGCTGAACTGAACGGTATTGAGAACACTTCGTTTTACGCTGGCGATATGAAGGATGTGTTTACGAAAGAGCTTGTTGCCAAGGAAGGTCACCCGGATGTGGTGATTACTGATCCCCCACGCGCTGGAATGCATGGTGACGTGGTTGCCCGATTGAATGAGCTTCTTCCTCAGCGTATTGTTTATGTGAGTTGCAACCCAGCTACACAAGCGCGTGATGTGCAATTGTTAAGCGAGAACTACGAAGTGAAGAAGGTTCGTCCCTTGGATATGTTCCCACACACGCATCATGTAGAGAGTGTGGTTTTGTTGGAGCGAAGAGTGATTAGTGAAGAGTAGGGGTTTGCCGTGGCAAACCCGAAACGGGCGTTCCACGGAACGCCCCCACGAACATTGAAATATGCAATTAGACAAAGACTTCTGGAATGACCGTTATGTCGGCAATCAAATTGGCTGGGACCTAGGTGCTCCGAGCACGCCTTTAAAGGAATTCATTGATACGCTAACTGACAAGAGCATTCGTATTCTGATTCCGGGTTGCGGGAACGCTTATGAGGCCGAGTACTTGCACCAACAAGGATTTGATAATGTATTTGTGATTGATATTGCTCCATTAGCACTTAAAGGTCTGCAAGAACGAGTTCCTGAATTCCCTGCAGACCATTTGGTTTTAGGCAATTTCTTCGAACACAAAGCGGAATACGACCTTATTCTTGAACAGACTTTCTTCTGTGCATTGAATCCAGACTTACGCACGGCATATGCCAAGAAGATGAGCGAATTGCTTGCTCCAAAAGGCAAACTTGCTGGCGTAATGTTTAACCATGAGCTGACAGAGAAAGGACCACCCTTTGGCGGGAGCATTGAAGAATACAGCGGTTACTTTGAAGCGTACTTCGAAATCAAATCTTTGGCTCCTTGTGAGAACTCTATCAAACCAAGACTTGGTAGTGAGTTGTGGGTGGAGTTGGTGAAATCTTAATTGTCATTCCGAGTGAGGAACGAACCGAGGAATCTATTTCCAAAAAGATTTCTCGACTACGCTAAAGCTTCGCTCGAAATGACATAAACGTCACTTCTCAATTTTCTTATAACTAGCCACAATTCCTTTGATTAGGGCAGAACTAAAACCAGCGTGCTCCATTTCGTTTAGTCCTGTAATTGTGCAGCCTTTCGGAGTTGTAACTTTATCTATTTCACTTTCAGGATGTGTACCATTTTGTATGATGAGTTCCGAAGCTCCTTTCATGGTTTGACTAACAATAGCTGTTGCTGTTTTGGCATCAAATCCCACTTCAATTCCGCCCTGAATCATAGCTCGCATAAAACGCAGTACGTAGGCAATTCCGCATGCACCAAGAATGGTGGCGGCCTCCATTAGGTTTTCATCAATGTAAAGCGTTGAACCAATCTTATCAAACAGCTGCTTCATAGCATCGCGCTGTTCGGTTGAAGCGCCAGATTCGCAGATAAGTGTCATACTTTCGTTTACATCTGCAGCTGTATTTGGCATAGCACGGAATATCGGTAATTCCTTTCCGCTCCATTTCGCTAATTCTTCTAATGTGATTCCTGTAGCTAAACAAACCAAGGTGTGTTTGCCGCTTTCTAAGAAAGAGCTTATCTCTTTCAAAATTGGCTCTACGTTATAAGGCTTCACTCCTAAGATTACCACATCAGCATTCTTAACCGCCTCCGAATTATCTGAAGTAATGACAACGCCTTTATCTGCCAACCTTTGAAGCGATGCCGTGTTTCGTCTCGTTACTATGAGGTTGGATCCTTCAAATCCATCATCTAACATTCCATGAACGATGGTTGACCCTAAATTCCCACATCCGATAATGGCTATTTTTCTATTTTTCATTTCAATCCAAATTGAATTCAAAGTTAGACATATCAGCACGCAATATTTTCGTAATATGCACGTAGTTGTTGAAATTTAATACCATGAAATCCAGTTGCGCTACATTATTCTCTGTTTTTGCTTTGGCCTCTATGACACTTTTTGGGTGTAATCAAAAATCCGATTGTGAGGAAGGAACACCTGACTCGAACTGTTCTTGCTACGAGATTTATGCTCCTGTTTGCGGTTGCGATAACGTTACTTACAGCAACGATTGCCACGCAGAATGTGCTGGAATTACCGACTACACGGAAGGGGAGTGCAACTAGTTGAGAATTGACCCAAACTCTTTCGCGATTCAATACGTGGAGTGAAAATCAATACCCACCGAGAAAAGACCATCGCTTCCGCCTTGACCTTTCTACTCTCCAACATCAAGGGCTAAAACAACGGTAAAAAACGTAGTCGGAGCATGATTTGAATGCCAGTCTCAAAGATTGATAAACCTTAACGCTCCTGAAGTGTCAAATAGTGTCTAAATACTCGGCATGCATACCTTAATTTTGAGCATATACTTTGAATATCAGGATGAAGACCTCTTTACTTTTAGTCGTGCTTGTTACCTTTTCAATTTGCGCTCAAGCACAGCAACCCATTTCTGTAACGCGTACTGATATGCCGAATATCAACGATACGTTTCGGTATAGCATTACCGATAATGTGTTGGGGCTTATTGGCCTAAACGACACGGGTGCCGACATGGTTTGGGATTTCTCCACGTTGGGTTCGCTCAACCAACGAGTTGATACGCTGGTTGATCCTATATTCGGAACACCTCTTTTTTATAACGTTACGTTCTCAAACTTCTTCGATATGGACCACTTTTCTACCATAGCTGGGCGTAGTGATTTGGTGCAATTCAATCAGAACTTCGTGTCTATCGAGAATGTCTATGACTTTTACAGGGAAACAAATGGTTTTTACGCCAATATTGGCCTAGGTCTTACCATCAATGGTTTTCCGCTTACCTCAATTATGGAACCACGTGATAAGATTTATGAGTTTCCACTAGAGTTTGAAGATGAAGACGACAACTTCGCACAGTTTGGGGTAGATGTGCCTCAATTCGGACATTTTGGTCAGAAGATGGAACGAAGCAATACGGTTGATGGTTGGGGCAAACTCACCACACGATACGGAACATTCGATGCGCTTAGAGTAATGACTATTCTGAATGTGACGGATACATTTAGTATTCAGGGTTTTGGGTTTGAGCAAGCACGTCCAACCCAGTTTGAAATTAAGTGGTTGGCCAAGAATATAGGAACTGAATTGGTTACCGTAAGAGGACAAATTCTCTTTGGCCAAGAGATAGTGAACACGGTTGAGTATCTGGATTCGATTAGAGGTTTTACACTTGGTACATTACTGCCTGAACCAGAAGATACAACCACAACTGAACCTATAGATACAACAACTACATCGGGTATTTACGATGTGTTGGTGCCAGAACAAATTGCCATACATCCAAATCCGTTCTTGTCTGAATTGAATGTGCGTTTGAACCTGAAACAAGCGGCTGCGCTCAGCCTGAGTCTGTTTGACATTACAGGTAAGATGGTTGCTGATTTTGGTCGGAAAAACCTAACCACTGGAAGTCATTTACTACAACACGATATGAGTCAATTCGGGTTAAAACCAGGGATGTACCATCTGGTTATTTCGGATGATTCTGGCGGACGGATTGTAAAGAAGATGATGCGAATTCAGGAGTAGAAATCTCAATCCAAACAGGCCGTTGTATATTCATCGCCTTAGAAAGTGATGTATATGAATGTAGCAGACAAAGGGCTAGAAATAGGAAAACGTTTCAACGACTTCCTTCGGGAGAAGAAACAGATTCCGCATGCCACTCCAATTATATTCAACCCACGATTACAAGGTTGGCTTACGGGTTTTTGTGATTGTTATGCTGAAGTTTTGGGATTGGATGAGAACGATGCACACACTTTAAGAAGTGCCATTTACATCAACATGTTTGACGGCACGAGCACGGGCCAACGAATGGGATTAGACGCACTTTCTGAACGGCAACGTATTCTTAGCACTGGTCCTACGCTGGGTTACAACGCCATCTATTTCGAGTTTATCGAAAAAGGCAAAGCAGATGCCAAGGAGTACTCCAAAAATGCTGACTATCCACTCTTATTATATACGCTATTGTGAAACGACTTTTCACCCTTCTATTCTGCGCTTTCTGTTTCCAAGCAAGCGCGCAACCTAACCAGTTTAAAGCCGAAACCATTCATTTCTATGACGGAAATTTTGTATTTAACGGGAAACTGGGTTCTTACAAAGTCAAGCAGAATAAAGGCAAAGCCATAGAGGTTGGAACCGAAGAAGAGGTCGCGCCAGGCTTGTTTACCATTGGAACTAAGAACTCAACTATTGGAATCACAGAAGTAAAAACCCTCACTGGGAAAGGCCTTCGTTTCTTCGGAGGAGGAGAGCAATTCTCACACTTAGAACTCACTGGCAAGAAAGTCCCGTTTCTGGTAGAGGAAAACGGTATTGGTAGGGGAGACCAACCCGCAACACGCACAGCTAATCTTGTTGGAGCTGGTGGGCATGAATGGACGACTTATTGTCCTATTCCGCTCATTCTTTCTAGCGATAATAAAGCCTACTTAATTGAGAACGATTGCTATTCAGAAATTGACCTTTCGGTTGATGGCGAAATTACGTTTACGGTGCATGACAATGAGATTCGTATTCGGCATTGGGAAGCGGACTCTCCTAAAGAACTTATCGAAAAAATCACAGCACATTTAGGACGAATGCCCGAACTACCCGATTGGACTTATGGAACCATTATGGGAATTCAAGGTGGGGCAGAACGCGTAAAAAAACTGGTAAAAGACGCTCAAGCGTTTGGCAATCCCGTTTCGGCTATTTGGATACAAGATTGGGTGGGCAAGAAAAAAACCAGTATTGGTTCTCGCTTACGCTGGGAATGGAAACCAGACGAAACCACGTATCCAAACTTCAAACAGTTTTGTGCGGATATGAATGCACAAGACATTAAAGTAATGGGCTACATCAATCCATTTTTGTTGGAAGAAACAGACATGACCAACGAAGCATTGGAGAAAGGCTACATCATTCACAGAACGGATGGCAGTCCGTATTTGATTGCCTTTGGTGGTTTCAAAGGCTACATCATCGATTTGAGCAATCCTGAAACGTGGGAATGGATTAAAGACATCATTAAAACCAATATGATTGACAACGGACTGAGCGGCTGGATGGCGGACTTTGCCGAGTGGTTGCCGTTTGATTGTAAACTGCACAGCGGACAAAACCCAAAGGACTACCACAGCCGTTTTGCTGCTGATTGGGCACAAGTGAACCGAGAAGCTGTGGAAGAAGCCGGTAAGTTGGGCGAAGTGGTCTTCTTCTCTCGGTCTGGATTTACGGGTTCTTCGGGTATTTCTACGCTCTTTTGGACGGGCGACCAATTGGTTGATTACGGACCTAATGATGGCTTAGGTTCTGCCATTACTGCCATGCTCAGTTCTGGGTTAAGTGGCATGAGTATTAACCATTCAGATATTGGTGGCTATACGGCACTCAAGTTTCCGTTTTTTAAGAATTACCTGAGGGATAAAGAGTTGCTCCAACGTTGGATTGAGTTAGAGGCATTTACTCCGATTTACCGTACGCACGAAGGATTGCTACCCTACGATATGGTGCAGACGTATACCGACAGTTCAACCCAAGAATTCTTTGCCCGCTTTGGTCAAATTCATAAGGAGTTGGAGCCGTACTTCAAGAAGCTCATTAAAGAAGCCGCAAAAACAGGCTTGCCAGTTATTCGACACCCGTGGTTGGTATGCCCGAACGATACCAATTGCTTGAATACCGAGTACCAATTTTTTATAGGTGATGATATGCTGGTGCTACCTGTTACCGAACGTGGACAAACCACCGTGCGGGGTTATTTTCCTGAAGGAAAATGGGAGCATTATTTCACCAAAGAAGTGATGGAAGGTGGTGAGTGGAATAGGGCGGAGGCTCCTATTGGAACGCCTGCCGTGTTTATGAGGATGAAGGAGTAGTTCCGCAAACTTTTAAGCAATTGCTTTTAGATGCTACTGGTCTGTTCTTCCTGTTCAAAGTATTGGTCTTCTTGTGCCTACACAACACGGGGCTTTAGTTCCTGTTCTTCCATAAAAACTCAGGATAAACTAGGTTCAAACAAAGCTCTTTCGTCCAAAACTTAAGTACATAGAAAGCAGAACGCTTCCGTACTAATTCGAGCCTCTATTTTAATGGCTTGTGCTGTAGCCAGTTTCAATCCGTAACCTTTCTAATTAACCATTCTAGCGGTCCTGACTTTTTATATTTCCTCCATACTACTGCAAATACAACACATAGCAGACTGAAGACAATAGCATATCCAACTGAGAACTCAACGGAATAAGTTCCCATTTGGGAAGGGTTAATTGCTTCAATAACTCCCATTCCGATAATAACGTGAGCCACGTAAAAAGTCAGCGCTAGTTGCCCCGTCTTATTTAAAGCATCGATTACAATATTGTTCTCAAATCGCTTGGCGAGTAGAATACAAGCTGATATAATAGCAAACGCAATTGCAACTCCATTAAACATATACACTGGTAGCGGAGGCATTGGATGAACTCCTAGTATCTCGGTCAGTTCTTTGGCAGCTTCCTGACTTCCCTCTGATAAAAATGAAATGGAATAGTGTGAAAGAATTTGAATAGACACAAAAGTGATGGAGCTTATTATAAGCATTCGTTTTACGTAGGCGTTATCGTTTAAATTTTGCTTTCCAAACCAATAACCAAATATCATAAAGGCAGTCCAAGGCACTACTGGATGAAACCCATTGAAAAACAGATTACTCATAAACCCTTTGATTGTCCAAAAAGTCTCATACTCTAAGGTCTCGAAATTCCAACCTGATTCGTAATTCCATAGTGTGATGAGTATTGGGAATGCCATGATAAAGGAAGTCCCAGCGATTAAGAGAGTCCTTTGTTTACTGTTCAACAGAATGATGATGATTGCCATGTAAACCCCATAGAAATGGAGAATATCGGCCGGCCAAATAGGAATGTAGGAGATACCAATAACAAACAGGAACAACGCTCTCTTAGATATTCTAATCCGAGCTGATCGCAATTTAGCTCGGTCATTGTCCCTTACTGCAGAGTTTGTCATTAAGGCTAATCCCACGCCAGCCAACACAACAAATGTTGCTGCGGCTTTTCCGTCAAAAGCACCAGCCAATGACATTACCAAGTTCGAACCATTTCCGCCAAACACGACTTTGAAATTGACGATTATCATGCCAATAACAGCTAATGCTCTTGCTACATCAATTCCAATTATTCGCTTCTTCACGTACAGTGCTTGTTTAATTAACCCCAACGCGAGTTTGCATCACAAATCCAATCTGCGGTGCTGCTAAAATAGTTGAAGATGGTTATATGTTGCAATTCGCAACAGTTGATGTTTGATGAGTATTCTGTCTAGATGAGATTAAGGGATTTGATAAGCGCTTTAAAAGAGGCTGTATAGGGGACTTTCAGTCTCGTCTTCTCAAATAGTATATTCGACCTGCACTTTTACATCATAGATATACTGCTCACTTTATGAATCCCGATTTCAAGGACTATCTTTTAAATGTGACCGATTCCTCTGCATGTGAGGAATTGGAGATAATCCAGTCCTTATGGAGCGGCTACGGTAAAATCTCCCGCTACAATTTGCAGGATTCAACCCTCGATACTGTGGTGGTAAAGCATATTTCTTTGAAACATGCTAATGAGCATCCGAGAGGTTGGAATACAGACCACGCTCATAATCGAAAAGTAAAGTCATACGAGGTAGAGATACTGTGGTATGAACAATGGAATCAGCATTGCAAAGAGTCTTGTAGAACAGCTAAGTTCATTGGTTCATTGTCTCAAGCTGCAGAGCAGTGGATAATAATGGAAGATTTGGATGCTCAGTTTCCTTTACGAAAACAGCATTTGGACCTATCAGAGGTAAAGACTTGCTTACACTGGTTGGCTAACTTTCACGGTACATTCATGCGTAAAGAACCTGTAGGTCTCTGGCAGATTGGCACATACTGGCATTTAGACACTCGGCCAGAAGAATTTGAGAAGATTGAACATCAGGAATTGAAGCTAAAAGCGCATCAGATTGATGAATTACTAAACAGTTGTACCTATCAGACCATTGTTCATGGAGACGCCAAACTCGCTAACTTTTGCTTTTCTAAATCTGGTGAGAACGTAGCAGTAGTGGATTTCCAATATGTTGGCCGTGGTTGTGGGATGAAGGATGTTGCTTACTTCTTAGGAAGTTGCCTGTCGAGTGATGAATGTGAAACCTATAATGAGGCATTATACATATACTCTGAACCGTGAACGAGACAAAAACTACCGTACCGCACATTTCGCTTATCAAGAACCTAGTTAATCTTGGCAAGTTTGTAGATAATCCCGCACTTTACTTCAAAGATGTGCTAGACCGCAACAACGGGCTAGCAACCATGAGCCTTCCGTATGGCGGTGTGCTGCTTACAGATAGACCTGAAGTAATGCAGCACGTACTACAAAAGAACAATAAGAACTACACCAAAACACGGGTTGTAAGCGAGTTGCTGAAAAAGCAAATAGGCAACGGATTACTAACTTCTGAAGGCGAATATTGGCTCAAGCAACGCAGAGCTATTCAGCCTGGGTTTCATCGTAAACGGTTAGAAGGCATCTCTACCATTATGGTTGCCGAAATCAATAAATACTTAGATGAAGTTTTTGATGCGTATGCAGAAACAGAGCAAGAGGTAGACATTGCCAAAGAAATGACCGAATTGGCTTTCAAGATTGTTTCTAAAAGTCTATTTGGTACAGAAGTCGAAGACGATAAACTAGAAGTGATTGAAGAGGTTGTTTCTCAAAGTCAGCAGTTTTTGGTGGACCAAGTACGTAAACCCATGCTCAAACCATGGTTTCACATAAGCGGTGCGTACAAACGCAACGAAGAGATTAAAGCCCAAGGCGATGCGTTGATAATGGAAATCATTAAAGAACGTCTCGCATCTACAGAAGAGCACAGCGACCTGTTGGATATGCTTATCCAAACCCGTTATGAAGATGGTTCTGGCATGACTGATCAACAACTGTTGGAAGAAGCAGTTATCCTATACGTGGCAGGCCATGAAACATCTGCCAATGCCATGGCGTGGATGTGGTACTTGCTTGCCATCCATCCAGAAATTGAGGAGAAGGTGTTGCAATCTGTAGACGAGAGTATTGGAGACCAAGCCCCATCTTTTGAGAAGCTGCGCGACCTCGGCTATTGCCTGCAAGTAGTAGAAGAAACCATGCGACTTTACCCGCCTGCTTGGGTTATTGACAGAAAACCACTTGCTGATGATGAATTTGAAGGAATTCCAATTAAGAAAGAAAACGATGTGCTGTGCTTCATTTACGGAGTACACCGCAGCAAACGCTATTGGGAAGACCCAGAAACCTTCGACCCTGAACGATTTACTGCCGAGAATAAGGCCAAGCAAGTGCCATTCTCGTATATGCCTTTCGGTGGCGGACCAAGGCTTTGCATTGGCAACAACTTTGCGCTAATGGAGATGCAATTTGTGCTAGCCATGATGATAAAACGCTATCGTTTTAAAGTGGTGGAAAATCAGGAAATAGATATCAACCCAATGATTACGCTTCGCCCAAGACACGGCATTAAAGTTATTCTGAAGAAGAGATAATGGCTTTTGATAAGCTTCACAACTCACAGTAACTCAAAAATTTTACTTTCGTGTCAGAAACCCTAGACTAGCATCCAAGAACACAGCGAGTCAAAACAACCATTTATGAAAAGTATCCAACCATGGGTATTCTTTTCGTCAGCTGCGCTTATAACACTTTTCGTTTCCATCACCATCCTTAATCAGGAGTCGGCACGGGAGCTATTTCTATCGTTACAAGAGTTTATTTCGGATACGTTTGGTTGGCTGTATGTGCTAGCCGTTAACATCATTCTGTTCTTCGTGGTGTATCTGGGTTTTAGCAAGTACAACACTATTCGTTTAGGCGGAAAAGACAGCAAACCGGAGTTTAGCACGTTTGCTTGGCTGAGCATGTTATTCAATGCAGGAATTGGATTGGTGCTTATGTTTTACAGCGTAGCAGAACCAATTCTACATTTTTCGCATCCACCATACGGGGAACCAGAGACATTACTAGCAGCCAAAAATGCACTCAACATTTCCTATTTACATTGGGGTTTCCATGGTTGGACCATCTATGCGCTTATGGGTTTAGCCATTGCCTTCTTTAGCTACAACAAAGGTTTGCCACTAGGAATTCGGTGGGTATTGTATCCGCTTCTGGGAGAGCGACTAAGAGGGCCTATTGGTCACTTCATTGATACAATGGCTGTGGTAGCCACCATGTTTGGGTTGGCAACTACGCTTGGGCTGGGTATTCAGCATATTAATTCGGGTATGAACCACCTATTCGGGCTAGAGGAAAGCGCCAATGTTCAGGTTGTACTCATTGCCATTATCACGCTATTTGCCACAGCTTCCGTGGTTTCCGGAATTCATAAAGGAATACAGGCACTAAGCAAGGTAGCATCGGTTATGGCCATTATGCTCATGGCTTTTATGCTTATTGTAGGGCCTACGGTTTTTATTCTCAGTTCACTGGTTCAGAGCTCTGGGTATTACGTACAAAGTATCTTAAGCACAGGTACTTGGATGGAGGTATATCGAGGTACCGATTGGATGCATAGTTGGACATTCTTCTATTGGGCATGGTGGTTTGCATGGGCACCGTTTGTAGGGCTTTTTATTGCGCGTATTTCTAAAGGACGAACCATCAAGGAATTCCTACTCGGAGTTGTGGTTGCGCCAACAGTTGCCATTGTTGCTTGGATAGGCATTTTTGGAAGTACCGCTTTTCACATTGAACTATTTGAAGGTGGCGGCATTACCGAAGCAGTGAATGAAGACATCGCCAAAGCGTTGTTCTCTCTCTTAGAGCATTTCCCAATGTCCTATTGGAGTATTCTGTTTGTAGTAATTGCAGGCATCATCTTCTTCGTGACTTCTTCAGACAGCGGTTCACTCGTAATCGATTTCATTACAAGTGGCGGAAAGGAAAAAACAGATGTACGTCTACGTATTTTCTGGGCACTGATGGAAGGAACTGTTGCTTCCGCACTTGTACTTGGTGGCGGGCTCATTGCCCTACAAACAGGTTCGCTTGTAACAGGATTACCCGTTTGCATTCTCATGCTGTTTGTGTGCTATTCCATTCTCAAAGCATTGAGAGAGGAGTATGAGAAGCTGAAGGAAGAAGACTAAAATTAACTCATCCCGTTCAGCAAGCTGAACCCTCCCCTCTCTTGAAAGAGAGGGGTGACTGAGCGTAGCGAAGTCGGGGAGAGTTGAAAAATAGCTTTAAACGTATGCTTCGTGTTTAACTCACCCCCGTTCAGCAAGCTGAACTTTCCCCTCTCTTTGAAGAGAGGGGTGACTACGCGTAGCGAAGTCGGGGTGAGTTAGAAAACTACTCTACAGCCATACGGATTTCAGCCAAAACCTTACTGATATCTTTCGATAACTCATCATTGGTGAACCTAATTACTCGAATACCTAACTGTTCAATAATTGCGGTGCGGCCCTCATCATACTCCTTCTGAGAGTCGTGAATCTTCCCATCCAATTCAATGACCAATTTATTCTCATGACAATAGAAATCAGCCACAAAGAAGTAGTGTAAATCTGTGGTGGCATGATATACGATTGGATACTGTCTATAGAACTTCTTATCAGACACCTTTCTATTCCGGAGATTGGCCCAAAGAATCCGTTCTGAATCAGTGCTATTCTTGCGCAATTCCCTGCACAGTTCAACAATCTTCTTTTTGCTGGATACAGGCATGGTATGAAAGTAGGGAAATCTAAAACGAACTGTCTATTCAACTCACCCCTGCTTCGATAAATCGAAGCTTTCCCCTCTCTTCAAAGAGAGGGGTGACTGAACGTAGTGAAGTCGGGGAGAGTTGAAAAATAGTCTTATGCGAATGCTTCGTATTCAACTAACTCCAGCAACGCCAAAACGTTGCTTTCCCATCTCTTCAAAAGAGAGGGGTGATCGCGTTAGCGACCGGGGAGAGTTGTACCCTCCTCCAAACTCTTCGTCTTCACATCTGAAGGCGCTAAAGGCGTTATTCCTAGAATAATATCTGCCGCTTTCTCGGCAACCATCAACACAGGCTGATAAATATTACCATTGGTAACGTACGGGAATACCGAAGCATCTACCACACGAAGTCCTTCAATACCGTGAACTTTGAGTTCAGCATCAGTTACAGCCATGTTGCCATAACCCATGGCACATGTACAACTTGGGTGATAAGCGCTTTCTCCTTCCTTAGCTACAAAATCAAGAATCTCTTGGTCGGTTTGCACCTCACTTCCAGGCGAAAGTTCCTCGCCTCTCAACGAATCCATGGAGTTGGTTTCTATGAGCTTTCTAGACAGGCGAATAGCCTCAACCCATTCCTTTTTATCCAATTCAGTAGATAGATAATTGAATAGAATGCTTGGGTAAACCGTTGGGTCGGCAGACTTGATACGAATATGTCCGCGTGCATCTGATTTTACAGGGCCAACATGAACCTGAAAACCGTGTCCAACACTTGGTGCTGTTCCATCATACCTTATCGCTAACGGCAAGAAATGGAACTGAAGATTCGGATAAGTTACCTCATCATTACTCATGATAAAACCACCTGCCTCAAAATGGTTGGTTGCACCAATCCCCTTCTTTCTGAAAAGCCAATCGAAACCAATCTTAGGCGCACGCCACGGGCTCAATGCAGGATACATGCTCACAGGCTGTTTACACGCCCATTGCACGTAAACCTCTAAGTGGTCTTGCATATTCTCGCCAACTCCGGGTAAATCATGCACCACAGGTATTCCAAGACTTTCTAAATGCTTGGCATTTCCAACGCCAGAAACTTGCAGTAACTGAGGAGAGTTAATCGCCCCACCACAACTGATAATCTCTTTGCCGTAAACTTTCACGGTCTTTCTTCCTTTCTTGTATTCCACTCCAATGGCTTTCTTGCCATCAAAAAGAATACGCATAACCATAGCTTGTGTGGTTACAGTAAGGTTTTTACGATGCTTTACAGGATGCACATAAGCACGTGCGGCATTCAGTCTCCGAGACTTATAAATCGTCTGGTCAAACTTCCCAAATCCTTCTTGCTGATAACCATTCACATCATCCGTAAGCGGATATCCAGCTTCCTGAACAGATTCGAAAAACGCTTTAAACAGCGGATTCTCACAAGGCGGTGTGGTCAACTTCATGTTGCCCTCATCTCCGTGAAAGTCATCTCCACCAAGCAACCTATCCTCTACACGTTTGAAATATGGCAAGCAATGCGCATAATCCCACTTCTCCAATCCTTTCTCTGCTCCCCATTGTTCGTAATCCATGGCGTTACCACGAATCCAAATCATACCATTAATACTACTCGAACCGCCCATCACTTTCCCTCTAGGCTGAGCAATTCTACGCCCATTCATGTACGGTTCTGGGTCAGAATGATAGTCCCAATTGTAGTTGTCTCCTGTAAGCAAATAGCTCAAAGCCGCAGGCATATGAATCCTGAAATCAAGCTTGTAATCTGGTCGCCCAGCCTCCAATACAAGAACCTTATTCTTTGGGTCTTCGCTTAAACGATTGGTAAGAACCGCACCGGCTGTTCCGCCACCGATAATGATGTAGTCATATGTCATATGTCATAGGTAATGTATTGCATTTGCAAGAGCGGGCAAATATCTACAAATTGAATGGGTAGAAGGAATTTGGGAATAAGAGGTGGCATAAGTTGCAAACTTGCATTAGCGAGGAAGATTGAATAATCTCATCTAGTATTCATTCTACACTTCCCAGTTTCCTATTTTCACGAACATGAATAAAAAGGTAACCGCATTTACCAACGATGCATTAGGAAACTTAGATGCTACAGGCGTAGCCGAGGCAATTGCCAAGAAGGAAATAAGCGTTGAAGAAGCTACTGAAGCTGCCATTCAACGGGCCGAGAAGGTAAACCCGCACGTAGACGCCATTAAGCTAAAAACCTATGATGATGCGAGGCAAAACGACAACTTAAATACTGAAGGTGCATTTTACGGTGTACCCACTTTTATCAAAGACAACGACAACATTAAAGGCTATCCAACCCAAATGGGAACAGGTGCTTTTAAATCCAAAACTGCAAAGAGCAACGGCAAGTTTGTTACTCAATTTCTGAGTAGCGGAGTGAATTACTTGGGAAAGACCACGCTACCCGAATTCGGTTTGCTGTGTAGCACAGAAAACCCAAAACTTAATGTGACAAGAAACCCATGGAACACCGATTACACAACAGGTGGTTCATCGTCTGGGTCGGCTGCGTTGGTAGCTAGCGGAGCAGTTCCAATAGCTACTGCTAATGATGGCGCTGGGTCTATTCGTATTCCTGCTGCTATTTGCGGGTTGATTGGTTTAAAGCCTACCAGAAATCGCGTATATGGTATGGATGGTGCCGAATTGATGCCGATTCAAATCGTTCATCAAGGAGTCTTAACCAGGTCAGTAAGAGATACAGCGTTGTTTCTTTCCGAATCTGAGAAGTTCAATCACAATTCGCGCCTTCCCAAATTAGGACATGTTACTAGCCCAAACAAAAAGCGACTTAAAATTGCGTTTATCGAAAATCGTCCGGAAGGAAAAATGGGGCGCCAAGGCGATGAAACCTACCAACTGCAATTGGAAACAGCCAAGCTGCTAGAAGGTATGGGGCACACAGTGGAACAAATTCCGCTACCTATAGATGCCGATTCGATGATTGGTGACTTCTTGAATTACTATGGCTTTTTGGCCTATATGACCAGTCATTGGGGGCGATTGGTAGTTCAAAAAAAAGTAGACAAGTCGCTACTAGAACCGTTTACCCTTGGTTTGGCTAAACGATTTAAAGCCAATGCGTTTAACCTTCCTAAAAGCATTAAAGCATTGCGTAAAATGGGAAATGTATGTAGCGCCCTTTTCAACCAATACGACATTATTATGACGCCCGTTCTGGCACACAGAACACCGAAAATTGGACACTTTTCGCCTGAGCTAAAGTTTGATGAGGTGAGCAAAAATGCGGTTGAATTTGCCACCTATACAGGATTGCAAAACATTACTGGCGAACCTGCTATTTCCTTACCAATGGGTCTCGACTCTAACGGAATGCCACTTGGAGTTCAGTTTGCCGCACCTTATGGCGAAGACAAACGTCTACTAGAATTAGCCTACGAATTGGAAGAAGCTAAAGGATGGCCGAGTATTGTCAACTAAAACCAATCTGCTGGAAACCTGCCAAGACCTTGCTCAAGGGTGGGGTGATTTCTTAGAAATCGGCATTCAGTTTTAGCTTTTCTCTTTGTATTATATCCTGAACAAGCTATTCCTCAGGAAAACAAGCAGTTATAGCTGTCTCCGTTTGTCACCCTGCCTGTCCTGAGTTTTTATCGAAGGAACTGAAGGGTCTCACGGAGTATTGAGCGAAATGGCAGTGTATCACGGTTTAATAAACGAGACTCCTCCAGTTTTAGCTTTTCTCTTTGTATTATATCCTGAACAAGCTATTC
>Ga0208903_1000309_pt1 | contig 43011 bp, 65 predicted proteins | sample AntAceMetag02UKJ_FD_184769 | JGI IMG/M metagenome (GOLD analysis project Ga0208903, IMG submission 184769) | Saline lake microbial communities from Ace Lake, Antarctica - Antarctic Ace Lake Metagenome 02UKJ (SPAdes) (version 2) | ecosystem: Environmental > Aquatic > Non-marine Saline and...
TGGGTCCTGGTCCACGTACTGGCAAGACCACGACGACTGGACTGGATCCGCAGACCTAGCAAAGGGAGCACCTGCCTTGTTGGCGTCTTGGATAGAGAGTCTCCCAATGTATGAGAGCCCTGTGACACAAGAAACAGGCATGCTGTAACTAAATAAAGATTGACAGAGTCGAGCCTAGCTCCTTTGTTATAGCGGACAACGTGGTTAGGGGTAACTAGTTGTCCGCACTGGAGGTGTTGAGGGTTCCTACTTTCTCCTTGACACCTCCAACCATTTTTGATACAATAGGACAATAGGAGAATAATGAAACGAAGCCCGACAAAAGACCAAGTGGTCGCAAAGAGAATTGCTGAAATAGTCAGTGACGTTACATTGGACTTAGACGAGGTAGGGAAATCTATTGCAAACGCTCACCCAACAGTTATCTATAATAGATTAGTCTTACTTGCGGAAGCTGCCGTAGATGAGAAGACTACAGAGAGAGGACATTCCAGTTTGAACGATTACCTAGAGGAAAGAGGTTTCTGATGGCAGAGACAGAGTTTACAGTCAAGACAGAAATGTTGGCAGACCTATGGTTAAACTATAAAGACGACCCAGAGTTCTTAGACTTCATCTCATACAACGATTTGGGGTTACCGCTTTCATACATGCTTGCTAATCTAATCGTTCTTCCTACACCATTAGCAACAACGTTTGTAGAAGAAACATTTGTTCTTTTGCTTGCCGCAATGGAAATTCCAGAAGATGAAGGGTTCGAGTCGCTAGACGATTTGTTCTCTACCTAAAATGTCAGAGGGTGGAGGTATAATGAGTTACATCAGAGATACTAAAAGAGAGAAGACTAAAGTGGCTAACGAGATAGACATGACAGAACTACGGGAGAAATGCTTTATAATGTCAGAATACTTCCTGCCAGTATTTGAAGACTTCTGGTGTGAGGAAGGCAAGGTTGTAACTGAAGATGTGCGCTTTGCTTTATACATGAGTGGACTAACATTTCAGATTGCTTTTGCTGTTGAGTATGACTTGATTAGTGTTGAGGGATTGTCCCCCAGAGCTATCGAAGACATCAACGAGGCTCACGCTTACCTAGTTAGTTTGTCAGGGTAACCTGTCATTCTTTCTGGGTGACCAGAGGCCCCGGCCACCTATCTCCATAACCACCATATAAACAATAAAGGTATTAAGAAGCATTAAGAAGACCCCTCTACGATCGTGAGTTTTTATTGATAAAAGACTTGACATTGATAGAGATCTAAGCTATACTATAGTTAAGAAGTTGAGTAGGTGCAAGCTAGCTAACGTCATTGCGATGTGGCTATGAACTAGCTGCTCAGCTTCTTTTTTTATGCTTGCGGGTCCTATCCCTATATCCTTATTCATCCTATCTGTCATAAATACATTACGAAGGAAGTCAAAAAATCGTGAGAGGTATTTACTATAGGGGTATTTCTTATACTTGTGTTTTGTTTATAACTATACCCCGGCTCTGCCGGCTGGCTCTGCCAGGGCATTAAGAAGAGACCCCTAATCCCCCTAGTATATATAAAAGACATTACGAAGGACATCGAAAGATCGTGAGAGCTATATCTGTATATGTCTAATAGTTTAAATAGGTATATGTGTATAGTTGGTATTTATTTTTTGGGGAACCAATCTGATCCAATCCTCCTAGTATAAGACATAATACCCATAGAGGAAAGACATTATGATAGGGGTTATATTTTGCTATAAATAGTATATGTTTTATAACAAATAAGATAGTTTATTAGATATTATTAATACTTATTGCTATGTTTGTTTATATTATTAGGGATATATATATGGATATTTGGGAGGGAATTTCTTTTGATCCCCATTTCTCCTAGTATAAGTAATACATCAAAGGGTAGTAGGGATACATCTGCTAGGGATATATGGAGCTATTTGTCAAGAAAAAGATTATTACGATGTTATAACGATTGTGTCTTTTATCCATATCTCTCCACTCCTATCCACTTTACTCCACTTAGCAATATATTCAGTAAGATAATAACTATCTATACAATGTCGTCAGACATGCTTCTCACAAGCTCTGTGTGCTAATCTAAGGCGGTATCAGTACTATTTCTAACTGGGTTATGGGTATATGTCTCAGAGCCTTATATGGCTTATAGTCTTATATGTCTCATAGTTTTCTTTTGATAACTATGTTCTTTAGCCTTATAGTCTTTCTTAGGATCATTTGTTTGTTCTTATAGGGTTATTGTTTATACTAGGGAGATAGGTCTCTTCTGATACCCCAAAATTATTTGGTGCGATCGTCTATCCAAGCTAGAAAGGCCACAGCTGTAAATAATGCTACAAAGATTGCTATCCCAACCATGTCAGGATTAGCTGCTTCTACTATGTGTGAAGTGTTATTATACAGAGGATTCCTGTCCAATATAGACATACCTGGCTACATCAGATACCCCACTCATATTTATTTCAGCACCCAGTCTTAGTTCATAGGTGGCTATTAAATGATTAATTTCAATGTTGTCGTCATATGGATTATCAAAGGGACTTATGTCTCCTTGTACAATAAACTCAAAAGTTGGTTTCAGAGTTGGTACGCTATAGGTAGTTCCATCTGCTGGTCCTCCAACAAATTCTACTGCTACTGCCATGGTATGTCTTTCTATTAGATGGATGGTGGTTAGATGTTTTAGATATTTTATATACCCTCGGAATATGTGAGAATGTTGCTACGTTAGTAGCCTAGTGTGCTCATGCCGCCGAACTTAACTCTTTCGCGACTAACTCTAATTCTTCGATCTCTGTCTTATTCACCTTGGGCCTTGTCTCTAAAATGTTCTGGGGGATGGGTCTCTACGAAATCTATTTCTATGTCTTCCAAGTTAGCTATTATCCTTATCTTATTGTTTATCAATACCAGCGATAATGATCTACAGCTACAGGTGCTTGGAGCTACCAGCGGTAGCCTGTCGTTGCACCATTTGCATATTACCATATGTATATTATATCAGGGATGTTGGAGGATATCAAGTCGGAGACTTGTGGGTATCTCCTATTTTCCGCCGAACATTAATCCCTATTTTTTCTGCGAACGCCGGCTCCGATGACAAAGGCTGAACCAATAATTACCAAGTTTTTCACAATGTACTGTCCCTCGAGAGTTAGTCCAAAGGGGATAACCGTGAAGCAGATCTCAGGTAAGAGGATTAGTGGTAGGAAGGTTCCAGGCATCTGAAACGCTAGGAGAATAAGTCCTATCCTGTTTAAAGATGGTATTAAGAAGGCAATGCCAATAGCCACTTCCCATAGACCCAAGAGGGGAACAATGATCTCTGGTGTTAGCCAATAGATTGTTGCTGCTACAAGATCGTATGCAGGGGATAGTTCTCCTATAGTCTTTAGTACTCCAAACCAGATGAAGATAATACCAATAGAGAATCTTAGAAAGGGAACTCCATACTTACCCGAAAAGTTAATCATTACCCGATCAAACATGTCCGTGTATCTGGAGATACTATCTATAATTGCTAACTTATTCATTGTGTCTTCTTACCTCTCTATTGTTATTCTTTTACTTGGAGTGACAAGTGCATGAGCATGTTACTCCATTAGATATCTCTTGTTGACATAGGCTGTGTTGATTAGTCATACACCAGCCAAACCTACCCTCGGTCCTACGCCCCATTACGAAGCATTTGCATTATTAAGATAGCATCTATGCAGATAGCATGCTGACACTTATGTATGCAGATTCTTTCTTGGATTAGGCCAATTATCTTTTTGCGCTCTGCTTGGCTACCGTCTCGGAATCCCAACTTATAAGTATTACCACCCATTAGCTCAAGTCTGAATCACTGTCTTCCACTATAATGGACGACTTTCCACTTTTGTGGACTGCCTCCTCTATAGATACTATCTTAGTCGAAATTATCCAACCGTCCTTACCGCTTATGTACATGCGCTTCCCAACTTGAAGTGGAAGCATCCTGCCAGAATCCTGGTCCTTGTACGGCTGTGGAATCTCAGAGGTAGGGCTGCCCTCCTCATAGTCAAAACAATACTTGTACCAATACTTAAATTCGAACTGGCCATTGCGTATGCAATAACCGCTAGTTAGGTCATAGACAGCCCCAGACTCAGTTGTAATTATCATTTGGTATTCCTATCACAGAAGAACACGAACACCCACTTGCCAATAATAATGTCCAGTGTTGGCTGAGTCTTCATATCGTAAAGGTCTATACCAAACACATACTCAGTCCCTAATGAGTTAGAGTCTTTGTATCTTCTAAACTTAATCATCTTGTGCCTCTCATGTTTTTACGGATGTTATCTTTTATGTTTTTATAGATGGTTCAAGTGCCTCGATTGCTTTCCTAACGCAAACTTCTGCACCATCACCATAGCGATGTTTGTAGTATACTCCTTCTTGCTCATAAATGTCAAGATAAGTAGGATCTTCACCAATAGTAGCAATGTAGGTATTCACATCGTCGGGGTCGGTGCCGCCTTTCGCCCTAGTGATATGTATCTCACTAAGGAGAGTCTGATTTACTCTAATCTGAACGTGTAGTGGCACCGATTACTCCCTTCAGGTATTCAAAGCAATAAATGTGCATCAAGCTATCCCAACCTGCGTCGTGCTGATTTTCTGTACCGATCTTTTCAATGGCATAAGCCTTGGCTTTTTTCTTCCAAGTTGCGGCTTTTACGGGCATCCCGTTCTCCTCTTTATAGTCCAGAGCGAAGCAGAGTGCGTTCAGGTCAACAGTTCTTCTTGAGAAGAGCGAGTAGCTTTTAGGTAGAGAGTCCTTCACAAAGGGCATGTCAAATGCGCCAACGTTAAACCCGACAGGGATAGTTTTACCCCTGCTGTTAGTATCGACTCCTACTGCAATCAACCAATCGTAAACTTGACTGTCAACCTCATCTGGCAAAGGCGCACTTTGTAGAGACTCAAGTGTGATGCCGTGAACCTCAAAAGCACGTTCTGACCACTGGCACTCACCTGGATTCATATTCATGGAGATTTGATACCCGTCCTCGGTGGATAGGCCAATCTGAATCAGCTTGCCACCTTCAGCCAGCTCACTGGAAGACATCTCTCCGTCTAGCCCTATAAATAGGAAGCTCATTTCTCTCCTTTATAACCAAAAATGATTATTTGCGTTTTAGCTTATAAGTTCAATCTGCACTGAACACTCACAACCCATTAACGCTGTGTGATAGTCACTGCAGTTTTCTGTCAAAACTTGGACAATTCGTCTTCGTTCTCCAAGCAGCGCCCTTGCAATCTTGGTTTCTATAACCGCAATCAAAGCGTGGGGTGCGTCTAGCAAATCGTTAGCCCAGTGATTATCTAAGAACTCCTGCTCTGCTTGTAGCTCGTCAGGGTCAAGTGAGCCTAGGTAATCGTTTTGCTTAGTCATCTTTTTTCATTCTTGAGTAACGATTCAAATGCCTTACTTCTCAAAAGAGTTAGTGCGTTTGTCGCTGTCGCTGTTTCGCTCATCAGTTTTTCAGCGCAAGCTCTCCATCCATCCTTGTATGCTTTTTTTATAGCTCTTTCGTGCCTTGGGTCTGGGTTAGCTACATCTTCTTTCATGTTAGCGATTAGTAAGTTCCTCTTAGCTAGGGTCGCTTGAAGCCCCTCGATGTGAATGTGTAGGTTTTCAATGTTTTGTTCTTGGTTAGTCATCCTGTCCATCCTTAATAGCCGCTTCTATTTCCTCAGCAAGAAATGGGTAACTTAGTGTCTGCAAAATATCTCTGGTTGCAGCTAGGTCTTTCATAACTTTGATGATGCGGTCACGCTCTAGCTCAACCCCAGCGTCGTAGCCAAGTGTCCAGTAAAGCTTGTTGCTTATTTCATCATCCATTTTGTTTCTCCGTTTGGATTAGGGTCATTAGTTCCGCTTCGCTGATTTTGTGCGCTGTAAAACTTATCTCTATTATTCATAACTAAAGTATAGCAATTAATGTATAATATGTCAATGGAGAATAAATTTAAATACCTGCTGTCCCCTGAGAATATCTACAAACTCACGTTCGAAGATTACGATGGAAAACCCTTTATCGTAGAAGTGACTGGGGAGGATATCCTGACCAAACTAAGAAGGGGCTATGCTCTAGAAAAAGCATTAGAGGACCACGGCCTAGACAAAAAAAATATTGACATTTTAGATTTAGAATGGTAGGGTTACAGCTATGACTAAACAATATGATGAGGAAACACAAAAGGCAGCTGCATTTGCCATCGAAGACCTTCAATCTTTTATGGCATCAGCTGGTAGAGATGCGACAGAGGCTTCTCTTTTGTCTTGGCAAAAGGGCTACATCGCAGGAGTAAACAGGGCTATGGGGATCCGTAATGGATAGGGCAAGCAGGAGGCAAGACTCTAAAGAAATAAAGTCAATAGTCAAGAAAGCTAAAGTCTTAATGTCTGGCTGGCTTAGTAATCTTGACCATACCCCCACTAAGGAAGAGCTGGGTGCTTGGCAGGCTGGCTATGTTGCTGGATTAAATCAGAACGAAGATATTTAAACTTCTATTACGGGGTAAGTCTCTTGGCATGAGTAGCAGAAATGGGTATACTCTTTTTCTGTTGGCCCCCCGAGAATCATTTTATCATCACGAGCAAGCATGATCTCGTCAATTCCTGGCTTACCGTACCAAATCGGTAGCATTGTTTCTTCGTTGCATAGTGGGCATATCATTAGTATATTCTATCACAAGATCTTGGCATTAGGGAGATCTTTGTTATATAATCGTTATGTTTCTATTGACTTTACCCATAATACGACTGTATACTTGATACCTAACGTAAAAGAAAAGAGAGCTTTATGCCAACGGTCTACACCCTTCCATCCTGTGTCCAGTGTGACGCAACAAAAAGATTTTTAGCAAAGATTGGGGTAGCCTATAACACTGTAGACCTTAGCTCCGATACTGAAGCCTACGAGTACATTAGGGGCCTTGGGTTTAGCTCAGCCCCAGTTGTGGTCTTTGGAGATGAGTCTTGGTCTGGGTTCCAGCCAGATAAACTCTCTGCCTTGGCCGCTTGACTTCACCTTAGATTTTAGCTATAATTGTTCTATGATAAAATATGAGCATAAGATGCTAGTCCTAGACAGCAGCCATTCCGATAAAGACCAGGCAGCGGTAGATTTATTTATAACGCAAGCCATCGATGCCGAAAGGGATCGAATCTATAATGACTTAAGCAATTACACTAACGGATACGATAGTTTGTCTATTGCCAAGTTTAGACTACGACAGATCATTAACCAAACAGACGAACTTATATACTAAACAATAACGAGAAGGGTATCAATGTTAAGACCGATTGAAGACAAGGTTCTAATAGAGCCAATAAAAGAAGCAGAGACAAAATCTACATCTGGATTCATATTAACTAAGTTAGATAAAGAATCTCCAACAGAAGGTATTGTAGTTGCAGTGGGGCCAGGGATTGTATTCCCTAATGGAACCACCCTTCAGATAGACCTAGAAGTTGGAGACAAGGTTTCTTACTCTAGGTTTGCTGGCACCGAGGTGTCTCATGAGGGTAAAGAGTATGTAATCTTGCCTTACCGTGAAATCTATGCAGTGTTGGGATAATCTATGACTACTTTTATTAGATCAATGCCGGAAGAGCCAACAAAAGTTCTAGACGAAGGATATGTTAGATTAGTAGACGTATTAGGAGACGATCTCTCTGTTGTCAACGCAGCTAGAGTGTCCTATGACAAAGAAGTTACAGAGTTTGCTCCAAGAGATGCTAAGCTCCTAAAATTTCTATTAAGAGAGGGGCATACAAGCCCCTTCCGTCATGCAGCAATGACCTTTGAAGTATACGCTCCACTGTTTGTTGCTAGACAGTGGTGGAAGCATGCTGTGGCCTCTAGTCACGTTGATGACCAGAATGGTTGGAATGAATCATCTAGGCGTTATATTACCGAAGATGAAAAGTTCTACATCCCGCTGCCAGAAGATTGGCGTAGTAAGCCAGAGAACAGCAAGCAGGGCTCTGGAGACCCTGTTGACATCGAATTAGGTCAAAAGCACTTTGACAGGCTCTGTGAGACAGTTGTGAGCGGTACAGAGGCATATCACGACGCTCTTAACGATGGAGTTGCTCCAGAGATCGCAAGGCTGTTTCTCCCAGCTTATGGCATGTATGTACGTTGGAGGTGGACCGTGTCTCTGCAGGGAGTCTTGGCATTCCTAGACCAGAGGATGCCACACGATGCCCAGTTCGAGATCCAGGAATATGCAAAGGCAGTACTTGCTTTAGTTAAAGAAGCATTTCCTGAAACCATTTCTACTCTTTACGAAGAGTAGTCTTGCAGGGGAGTTAGCTCAATGGACAGAGCAGGAGCTTTCTAAGCTCTTAGTCGCAGGTTCGAGTCCTGCACTCCCTACTTTATGGTATAATTATCTAGATAACTATGAGTATTTATGATAACGGTCGGACAGGAATAAGTCCGCAAAGACAAGCAAGAATGGATGCTATGAAGTCCAAGGATAAAACCAACCCTGAAGAATCAACTAAACTTAAAATTGAGGATCAAAAGCGTGAACGCTATGAGCTTCAAGAATCTAAGCGGGCACCCAAAATACAGGTTGATCAGAAAGTAATTCTTTGGACCTGGTTGGTTGGCATTGGCTTAGCCTTCATCTCTTCGGCCATAGTATCTTTTAATGGTATAACATCTGTAGCAACCTTTGTGGGTCTGTCCCAAGAGTGGATGGCCGGATTGTTCTTCTTCTTTATCGAACTTATGTACCTTCTTTTCTTAGTGGCATACCTAGTGCTATCATCTAGACTTAGCGACAATGGCAAGCCAGAGAAAACATTTGGAGCAATTGTTGGAATGGTTGCCTTTGGTGGCTTAGCTGTTTTAGCAAACGCATTCCACACCTTTGACTACTGGGGTTGGAACTGGCTAGAGCCTCGTATGTGGGCTGGTACGATACTTGGAATAGCGGCTCCGATTGCGATCATTGCTGCAAGCAAGATGGCTTCCAGGGTTGTATTCGCTAAAGCAATTAGTCTTTAACTAAACTCTTAGAAATGCTCGACCCCATCCCTTCAGAGTTAATTAGTTTTCTTATACATGCTGCATTTACTATGCCACTAAAAAGATAGTGGTATAATTATATTACATGGTAAAAACTGCAAAACACCGTAAGGCTGTGGCCCTAGTTCTTGAAGAGCTTCATCTCTACAAAGAGAAGAACGGCTGTTTTGATTGCAGGAATATGTTCCCCCATTACATTCTAGAATTTGACCACAAGCCTCAGTATCAAAAAATAGACGTTGTGTACCGTGTCCTAAGGAACTATGGGCCTGAGGCTGCCTGGAAAGAAGTTTCAAAGTGTGACGTGGTGTGTGCTAACTGTCATAAAATGCGTACTTACCAGAGAGAACACGATATTGACTAAGCCATTGTCTATTGATGAGCAGATCCAAGCCGTACTCTTTGATATAAGTAAAGAGCTTAAGGTACATAAGATAGATGATGACAACTTAATTATTGAAATGGATTATGAAAAGCATACCCTTCAGCTTAAATCAATTTTAGAGGGGTATAGAAGTACCCATAAAGGTGTTTAATACGTTCTAAGAGGCTCTCAGCGTCTCCATACGATGCGCAACGATAGTATCTGTAGCTTTTCCGTTACGATATAGCGTTAAGACCACTGCAGGATTATCTTCGCTGGCATTGATTGTTGCATCTGTACCTGGAACTTTATAAGAGCCACTACGAATTACTCTCTTAACCTTACCCTTAGCAGTTCCACCGGAAGACCCCCAAGAAACCATTTGACCGACACGAACATTATCCGCCTTGAACACTTCTGTCAGCCTCTTTGCTTTTGTAACATCTTTTCCAAATCCTGCAAACAGCGACTTGTCATCTTCATGGTCCTCGTTAGCCATCAGAGAACCATCGGGCATGTAGTGGTATCCCTCTGGGGCCTCTTCTTCGTCAGCACCGTATGCCTTCTTTGAGGGTACACAGTTTGGGACCATTCCGCCATCTTGTCCAGGCTTCATACCTCTTTGAACGTATCCATCCCAACAAGGAGATTGCTTGTTAACGTCGTCGCTATCTTCTAGCATATCATTATTCATATCTATATTATATCACACAGTCAACTGTACACTGACAATAGTTGCAACCAGAAAATTCCTTATAGATTGTGTGACTTGAGAAGTGGCGAATCCTAAAAAGTCCATTATGGATCTAAGTGTTGTTTTGGCCTTTGGGTATGAAGTCTATCGTCCCCTAAACTGGGGAGCAGCTAAGTATACCATAATCTTGCGATGATCTCTACAAAAATATTAAAGCCCCCATACAGAAACCCTGGCGTAACCCGATATAAAAATGGTAACTAGTCATCCTAAAGCGGCTAATCCTTGCCCTGTATGAGGACCCTTCTATTATAACATAAGAAAAGACGGACCACAGTCGTGATCCGCCTATCTTAATGAATAATTATTTACTTAGCAGGTGGAGCCTTTACCACCAACTTGGTTGCAGGTGTTGTGGCTGGCTTCTTTACAGCTAGCTTTGCAACGGCTTTCTTTTCCGCAGCCTCAGCAGCTTTCTTTTTAGCTTCAGCAGCCTTCTTTTCTGCGGTAGCTGCTTTGGATTCAGCAAGAAGCCTCTTGCTCACTTCTAGAGCTACTCCCTCTGCAATACGACCAAAGCTTGGGTCCTTAGAGTTCAGGTAGCGAAGCAGGGTCGGAACTGCTGCTGCCCAGACACCGTTAGCTATGAGAAGCCACTCTCCTGTGCCAAATGCTAGTGGTGACACAACCCCTGTGCTTGCCATAGTTGTTGTGATCAGGCCCAGTAGTGCTCCTAGTAGGTTTCTTAGGTATGAATCAATCATTGCTTTGTTCATTTTGTATTCCTTCTGTTTATATTATTAGTCAAAGAGCTGTGTGTTGTGCACTCACGATTTGTGAGCCTAGCTCTTTTTATCTTCTTCCGGCAAGAACTTAACCAGTCCTGCTGCTGCTTTTTTAATCTGTTCCTCTTCCGCTCCCATTAAGGCTACAAAGAGTTCTTGCATTGCCTTTTGAACGTCCTCTATATACGTAAAGGCCCAATCTCTAGACTGGGAGAGAAACTTTATGAAGCCCTCTGTTTCTTCGTGAGGAAAGCTCCCAGATAGTTCAGATAGTCTCTGGATCTCAGACTTTAATAGAATGTTATCTGCAGTTAGCTGTGTAATGATTGACATAAGCTTTCTTTTGTTTAGCCATTGACGAGCAATGACTAAAAAGCCCAAGGCTACTACAATGCTAAAAAAGATAAGGATTAATAGGTCTATCATATCTCTTTACCCCCTTCTCTAACCAATAGCACAATCGCACCGTTTAGCTCTAGTGCGGACTTTACTTTGGCCATGTATTCTACGGCACTTCGTTTGCCCTCTCCCGTCAAAGACATGAACTGGTTCTCGCTGGCTTTAACCGTTAAGAAGTTGTCGTGGTCTATGATTTGCAAGGAAAAGTTTTTGGGGCCAGCCAAAGATCTGAAGGCCCTTCTCATTTCATCCGTATACATTATTTATCCATCGTTAGATATTTCCAGGTCTCTGCCCATTCTTTCTTGGACCGATGCCTGCCGAACTCTCTAGAAATCTTACCCTTCTCGAGATAGACGCCTCCCCATACACCGTATTCTTTTTGGGAAACTCCAACCGCAAAGCAGATTCTTGAGATAGGGCATGCAGCACAGATGCTATCTATTGCTGGCCTTATTGTTTCATTGTCCTCGTACTTGTCAAAGAATAAATTGACGTCGTACCCCTTACAAGCGGCTTGGTCTTTCCAATCATCGCTCTTCATATAGGCTAACGATTTTGTCTGGAAGATCCCAGCCAGATTCTGTGACATTAAATCGACGCTGCACGAACCATCTATTCTTCATAAATGCTCCGTTCTTTTTCGACCACCCTGCTGGATTAGGAAAGGACTGAATAACGTCCCAACCACTCCACGACAAAGTCCAATTGCTTTTTACAATCTTTTCCATATTATCTAGTGATTTTATGTTCATTGGATTTACCTGTACGTTGCCTTTTTTGTCCGTTGATTTTGTTGTCTATCTGGCTAAGCATATCCGCTAAGCTGTTAGTATCTGTATATTCCGATATCTACGTCCTTTGATTCTGCATAATCTACAAGATCTGAGACTGGTTCTTTTGGCTTGCTAAAGTAGATAAAGTAATCTATATCCAGGATGCTTTCTTTGATCCACTTAGGTGGCACCTTTATGACCCTTACACGAATGCCTCGGGCCTTAAGGCTTCTCTCCGACACGTTACAAAACTCATGGGCCATAGAGTTTAAGCTAGATGGCCCTGTTGAGTAAATGTAAAACTTCTTGTCCGATGTACTCATTGAAGACAATGCGGTTCCCATAGCTCTAAGAAAGATTCCGTAGTCAGAAAAGGATTTGGTGCCTTGAATTCCTATTAGCATTCTTACTTCCCTTCTCTAAGAGTTTCTACGATAATCATTATCTTATTCAATTGTACAGGATCCATGGTCATTGTGTCAACTACTTTTTGTGTTAATTTATCTATTTTCCCGTCAGGTGAGAGCTCTGCAGTATAGAAAGCCTCGTCTTGAATCCAATAAGCCTGGTCCTCAAATAAAACTATCTTTAAGTTTACCTTGTCAAAGTGAACCATTGCCTGTGTCTTAACCTCTTCAGCAGATGAGCCTGTGTAGACGAATGGTGAGTATGGAGATATCAGGTAGTACCTGTAGCTTTGGGAAAATCTTAGGGTAGGCGTAGTGTTTTGTCTTACGCTAGCAGATACATTAAAATAAACAAAGATTATAATAAAGAATGTTGTTATTGATCCTATTAAGTATTCCATAAATACCGACCTAAGAGTCTAACCCTTGCAATCTATTCTCGATTAGCTTTTCTCTTTCGTCCACCACCTGGTAGGCAAACTTCTCTAGGTTTTGATATCCTGTAGGATCATTAGAAACCTTATTATAGTGATGAGAACAAAACAAGAGCTCTCCGCTAACTCCTACAGCACGGACGTATGCCTGAGCTGAACAAACATAGTCGCATCGGTCTATTGCCGAAAGGGTCCACTCTATTTTATCTGTTAATATTTGCAAAAGTTACCCCTTATCATTACTATAAAATCCGCTACCGCTAAAGGCAACTCCTACATTAGAGTATACCCTAGTGAGGCCTAAATTGCAAGCCTTGCATTTAGGAACAACCTCTTTGTCAGAGATTGACCTCAGGACTACTTCGTGTGCCCTGCATGACTTGCACTTGTATTCATATGTTGCCATTATGGTAACTTAATTGTCTGACCTACAAAAATTAAATCTGGTCTCTTTATCTTATTAAGCTTTGTAAGTGTAGCGACATTAGTCCTATACTTCCTAGCAATCTTTCCAAGAGTATCTCCAGAAACAATCTTATGAGTTTTTGGCTTTTCAATCTTTTTCGCAACAGGCTTAGCAACAGGCTTTACCGCTGGCTTATTCGCGACTTTCCTAGGAACTGGTACAACTATAGGAACAGTCACGGGCACAACGAAGGCCTTTACAGAAGGCCCCTTGGCTGTCTTCTTTGTTGGCTCGTGGTTAGGCTCTGGCTCCACAGGATCTGTTTCTGGAGTTGACTCCTTAGCCCAGGCCTTAGCCTGTGCAGAAGCGTTTAGTGCCTTTATGAAGCCAACTGGTTCTACAAATCCCTTACCGTCTGATGACCATCCGTGCTTCTTGCCTTTCCAAATCTCAAAGTGAAGGTGCTTTCCGGTGCTCATCCCAGACGTACCCATTTTTCCTAGGACATCTCCGGCACTGAGCAGCTGACCCACCTTAACCTGAAAAGAGTTAGGCTCAAGGTGTGCATACAACGAGGTGTAGTACTCTCCGTCTAGGTAATGCCTAAGCACTACGTAATACCCAAAGCCTCCGCCAGCAGCGTTTGACTGACGTGCCTTGACTACCCGACCGTTTGCAAACGCCTCCACATAGGTCGTTCCGCTTCTAAGGCTTATAATATCTGTACCGTTATGGTGCTTCTTGGTCTTGTGAATTGGGTGAATTCTCCAACCCATCTTGCTTGAAATCTTCCAGTCTTTACCATATACGCCATCTAGGGGCTGTTGATAGGTGTTCATATAGCTCTCCTTGTCTAACCTATTCAATTATACCACAGAGCTTTAAATCACGACATTAACCAAGAGCCTCCTAAGTGAATCGAACACTTATCCCTGGATTACAAAACCAGTGCACTAGCCGTTATGCTAAGGAGGCGAAGCGACCCTGACCAGACTTGAACTGGCGACCTCCGCCGTGACAGAACGGCGCTCTAACCAGCTGAGCTACAGGATCTGGTTACCCCCATACATGCAGGAGAAGATTTGTGGAAGTGGGGGGAATTGAACCCCCGTCCAATAAGCAATCTACTGTTCTTCTACAAGCTTAGGCTCTACCAGCCACGGTACTGCGGGTTGCGGTTAAGGTCGCCACCTCGGTGGGTGTTCTATTTATTTAAATCCAGGGGTGCCCATTTAGAACTAATGCTGCCCGTGGTGCACTGAGCGCTATTAAGCAGCTAGTGCGAATGCAGAACGTGAGTTTGCAATTATTCTTTTTCCCGATTCAAGAGGTACAGGATTCTCTGCTTGCTTCTCCAGCTTCGGACTTACTGTCGAAACCGATCACTCCCGTATTTAATTATGTGGTTTTACGGTGGTATCCTGAGTTAAAGGCCGTTGTTAATAGCTCTCCAAATAGAAGGAGAGTGGTCTTCTTCTATAGATTTTTTGTGTTCCTGGTCCTCATAGAGACGAAGAATGTGTAGGCATGGGTCACCACCGTCATCGAACTCAGCCAACTCTGTCTCCGACATTGGGATGCCGTCATGGGTATCGCAAACTGCCGGTCCACACCATCCCATTACATAACCGTGACTTAGCCATGCATTAAAGTCATCCATCACAACCTCTTTCCTTTTGGCTTATACTCTATTGTATCCTAAAGTGTCGCTCATTGCAAGTTATTGTTTAGGATTTTTTCCTGGTGGCTGCCCTCTGAAAGACTTCCTCGATCTCAAGATCTGTTAGCTTTCCATCGCCAATGTAAGCTCTTGCTATTCCTTCCAGGACTCTTGCCACTCCCAATGCCCCTGCCATAAGCAGTGATTGCCAAAGTTGAATCCCTACGATTGCTCCAACACCTAGCACTGAAAGTGCGGATGCAAAGAATACTGCAAGCATTCTTGCCAATATTTTAAGTAGTTTACGCATGTCTTTTACTCCTTAGGGGTTTAGTTATAGGGGAGTGACACGATTATCGGGGTTAGCTAGATAGACTCCCTAATACCATTATACTAGAGTATATAAAAAATGCGGTTTTTGAACTTGAGAGGGAATAGAGAGGATCGAACTCTCAACAACAGATTGGAAATCTGTAGTTTTACCATTAAACTATATTCCCGCTGCCCCACCTGGACTCGAACCAGGAACATCAGAGTTAACAGCTCTGCGCTCTGCCAATTGAGCTATGGGGCAATCTAACTTACTAAGTAACAAGCCTTGCGACTTAGACATTATCCTAAGTATACAGGACACAGAGGAGATTGTCAAACAAAGTTTAGACTAATAAAGCTTAAATGCCTGAGTCAAAGTCTTTACTCTATCCATTGCAGAGTTAGGAGACATTTTGCTTAACAGGAGGTCTGCGATAACATCTGCTACCTCTTGGAATTCCTCATCCCCGAAGCCTCTTGTAGCTAAGGCAGGAGTTCCGATTCTAAGTCCAGAAGTGATCATAGGCGATCTGCTGTCAAAAGGTACTGAGTTTCTATTAACTGTGATGCCAGAGCTATGAAGAAGATCTTCTGCTTCTTTGCCACTAATACTAGAGTTAGACAAGTCTACTATTAAGAGGTGCACATCTGTTCCCCCAGTTAAGACATTTATTCCTCGATCTACCAGTGTCTCTGCTATAACTTTTGCTCCAGAGATTGTTCTCTCTTGACGCTCTTTGAATTCTGGAAGCATAGCTAACTTAAACGCTACGGCCTTGGCAGCTATCACATGCATTAGAGGACCGCCCTGCTGTCCAGGGAACACTGCGGAGTTTATTCTTTTGGCAATGTCTGCATCCTGGCTAAGGATTACTCCGGACCTTGGCCCTCCCAATGTTTTATGAACTGTTGTAGAAACTGCATCAGCAAAAGGGAATGGGCTTGGGTGCAGGTCAGCTGCAACCAGTCCAGAGAAGTGAGCCATGTCTACCCAAAGCTTTGCTCCAACCTCATCAGCGATGCTTCTAAAGGCATCGAAATCAAGGTGCCTTGAGTATGCAGACCAGCCAGCAATTAGAACTTGAGGCCTGTGCTCTAGAGCTTTGTCTCTTACCTCGTCCATGTCTATTAAGTTAGTTAATGGATCTACACCGTATGATGTAGCTTTATAGTTTCTACCCGAAAAGTTGAGCTTCATCCCGTGGGTTAGGTGACCACCGTGAGACAGCTCCATCCCGAGAATAGTATCTCCTGGTGAAGCCAACGCATGAAGCACAGCTGCACTAGCACTTGAGCCAGAGTGAGGTTGAACGTTTGCATACTTTGCACCAAAGAGTTGTTTTACCCTGGAGATTGCTAGGTTCTCTATCTCATCTACAAACTCACAGCCTCCATAGTAACGCTTTCCAGGGTAACCCTCAGCGTACTTATTGGTGAGGACTGAACCCTGTGCCTCCATGATCGACAACGGTACAAAGTTTTCACTTGCAATCATCTCAAGAGTGCTGTTTTGTCTTGACTTTTCTTGTTGTATGAAGTCAAATACCTCAGAGTCTGCCTCTTCGAGTGTCTGATAGAACGTCACTAAAAGTCCCAGTCACTATCTTCTGTTTGCTCGTTCTTAGCAATTACGTAGCTTGAACCAGATCCAGAGAAGAAGTCGTGGTTTTCTCCTGCATTAGGAGCCAAGGCAGAAAGGATGGCTGCACTAACATCGCAAACGTCTTTAGGAAACAGTGCATCGAATCCCAAGTTCATTAGAGCCTTGTTAGCGTTGTAGTGCAAAAACTTCTTTACGTCTTCTGTTAGTCCGACTTCATCGTAAAGCTCTGCAGTATAGCGGATCTCGTTTTCATAGAGTTCCATAAGCATGCTGTAGGCGTAAGCCTTGATGTCTTCTTGAGCTGCAGCATCCAACTTGTTGTAAGCTACTTGGAACTTATACCCAATGTAATAGCCGTGAACAGCTTCATCCCTTATGATAAGCCTAATAAGATCAGCAGTGTTAGTTAGCTTTGCTCTGCTTGACAAATACATTGGCCAGTAGAAACCAGAGTAGAACAAGAAGCTTTCCAACAGAGTGGAAGCTACCTTGCGCTTTAGCGGGTCATCTCCATGGTAATATCCAAGGATGATTTCAGCCTTCTTCTGAAGGTATGGGTTGTCCTCAGACCAACGGAATGCATCCTCAATCTGCTCGGAGGATGTTAGGGTTGAAAATACACTAGAGTATGACTTGGCATGAACGCTCTCCATGAAAGCAATGTTAGTAATAACAGCTTCTTCGTGCTGAGTGATAGCATCTGGAAGAATGCTCATTGACCCTACCGTACCCTGGATAGTATCCAGCATAGTTAGGCCAGTGAACACTCTCATAGTGAGAAGCTTTTCGTTGTCCCTAAGTGTTGACCAAGACTGAATGTCATTGGAGATAGGGATCTTTTCTGGCAACCAGAAATTAGCTGTAAGCCTGTTCCATACGTCTAGGTCAATCGGGTCTTCAACTTTATTCCAGTTAATGGGTCTTGTAATCATAGATGGGGTCTCCTTGTAGATATAAAGTATACCATAAGGTTCTTCATTATAGCTGGCAAGAAACACAGCCTTCCATGTCAGTTCCCTCTAAGGCGTCCTGCCTAATTCTAATGTAATAAATGGTTTTGATACCCTTCTTCCATGCGTAAATCTGTGCTCGGTTGACATCTCTGGTGGTTGCGCTGTCCTTGAAGAACAGAGTCAGAGATAGCCCCTGGTCAACGTGCTGGGTTGCAGCTGCGTAGACATCGATAACTTTCTCTGGACCAATTTCATAGGCATCCATAAAGTACTGTCGGTTGTCATCTGTCATGTGAGGAGCGGGGTAATAGACCCTACCCATCTTTCCTTCTTTACGAATCTCAACTTGAGCTGCAATAGGGTGGATAGAAGACGTTGAGTTATTTACATAACTAATAGAGCCTGTAGGAGGAACCGCTTGTAGATTCTGGTTGTAGATGCCGTGCTCCATTACGGAAGCTTTAAGATCTTCCCAGTCCTTCTTTTTAGGAATCTTAATCTTAGCATCTTTAAATAACTTAGCAACCTTCTCTGTAGCTGGCTCCCACTTCTGAGTGGTGTACTTGTCAAAGAAAGATCCGTCCGCATACTTAGAGCTCTTGAACCCCTCGAACGGAGACTTCTTCTCTATGGAGATCTGGTTAGATGCTTTTAAGGCATGGTACAGTACCGTCAAGAAGTATATGTTGGTGAAGTCCAAGGACTCCTCATCTCCGTAATACATTTCTTGTTTTCCAAAGTAACCGTGCAGGTTCATTTGCCCAAGACCAATAGCCCTAGACTTACGATTACCTTCCGCAACAGACATTACAGAGTCTATGTAGGACAGCTCTGAGACCGCTGTGAGGGACCTTACGGCCACTTCAATGGTCTTACCAAAGTCTGGAGACTCCATGGCCTTAGCTATGTTTAATGATCCTAAGTTACATGAGATATCTTTTCCAATGTCCTTATAGCTCATGTCATTGTTATAAGTTGTAGGAGTGTTTACCTGTAAGATTTCACTACACAAGTTAGACATATTAATCCTTCCCTCTATAGGGTTGGATTCATTTACAGTGTCTTCGTATACGATGTAAGGATACCCCGACTCGAACTGAAGCTCTGCAATACGCTGGAATAGCTCTCGAGCTTTGATCTTGGTCTTCTTAATCCTAGGATCATCTACCATTTCCTGGTACTTCTCAGTAACCGAGATGTCCATCATTGGTAAGCCATACACACGTTCCACATCATATGGTGAGAACAGGTACATGTCTTCGCCATTCTTTGCTAATTCAAGCGTGATGTCAGGTATAACCACACCGATCGATAGAGTCTTGATACGAGTTTTCTCATCAGCGTTCTCCTTCTTTGTGTCTAGGAATCTCATAATATCTGGGTGGTGAGCGTTTAGGTAAACCGCACCAGCGCCCTGACGAGCACCGAGCTGGTTTGCATAGGAGAAGGCATCCTCAAGCATTTTCATTACTGGTATAATTCCAGATGATTGATTCTGAATCTTTTTAATGGGTGCCCCGTACTCGCGAATGTTTGTAAGGTTAAGACCTACACCGCCACCACGCTTTGAAAGCTGCAGAGAAGAGGTTACCGCTCTCGCAATAGACTCCATGTTGTCTTCTACACGAAGAAGGAAACATGAAACGTACTCTCCTCGCTGAGCCTTACCTGCATTAAGAAAGGTCGGGGTGGCCGGCTGGAAGCGTCCAGAGATAATCTCATCGATCACATCTCGTGCTGTCTCGAAGTTGCCTAGCCCTAGCATCAAGCCGTTCATCACGACTCTGTCTTCAAATCTTTCTAGGTAGCGTTCGCCGTCAAAGGTCTTAAGCGCGTACTGTGTATAGAACTTGTAAGCACCAACGAATGTTGGGAACCTAAACTTGTAGGAGTAAGCATGCTTGAACAAGCTTTTAACTTCTTCTGGAGAATAGCTATTGAGCAAACCTGTATCGTAGTATTCGTTCTCTACAAGGTACTCAAGCTTTTCCTCAATGCTGTGAAAGAAAACAGTATTAAGATTGATATGGTCAAGGAAGTAGGACTTTGCTGCTTCCTTGTCTTTCCCAAACTGAATCTTACCGTTCTGGTCGTACATATTTAGCATTGCGTTTAACTCGTGGTAACTGGCTTTATTCTCCATATAGTATTTCCAACCTATTCTTGACCTCTATGACGTCATCTTGTGTACCAAAAATTTCTATTCTAGCGACCAGTGGTACTCCTGCTTTGCTAGATATAATGTGTGCTGCTTTACAAAAATCTTCTCCAAAGTTAGTATTGCCGAAGCCAACTACTCCCTGGAGCTTTTCACGATTGTTTCTGTTATTTAAGAATCTTCGAACCTGTCTTGGGATTGCATGCGTGTCGCTGCCACTACCATAAGTCGGAACAAAGAGAACATAAGGATTATCCATAATAAGAGGCTCGCTATCACTAGACTTAATAGGAATAGGAATAGCGTTCTCATTTATTTTCTCCGCGAATCTCTTGGTGTTACCAGAATAGTTTGAAAAATATACAATAGTTATGGACACTGAGACCTTTCTAGATTAAATTAAACTGACCCAGATAGTCTTCTAAATCTTTTTGCTCTGGCCTATATCTTATCACATTTCTGTCCTTATCCGCAAGCTCTTGTGGTGACTTAGCTCTATCTCTAAACGTGTGGATTTGAACTTCTTGGTTAGTGTTCTTTGGTGTATGGGATATAGCTCCATAGATGGCTCCACAAACAGCGTCTGCTAGGTCTTTGGAGGACTTTCTCGGGTGGTCTACCCTATTACCCTTCATAATCTTTAGCTCTGTTAGCTCTTCAAACAACAAATCAATCATTGGCATCGCTAGTCGCTCTTCATAGATAAGCATTGCCATATCCTCGTAATGTTTCTTGGCTACCGATACCGTCTCAGTTCTGATCCCAACAGACTTTAGCTCATTCTGAATATCAAAGGACTGCCAGCGGTCAAAGGAGACCATTCCAATATCGAATCCTAGCCTGCGTAGGTTCTGAATCCACTGCTTAACCTCTGAAAGATCTACTGGCCCCTCAACACGTGGCTCCCAATAGACTACAGCGTCTACCACTACTACTGGAGCTACCTGCTCATAATCTTTAATTACCTGAATATTTACCCAACGATCTACGTGAGCAATGGCAACAGCACACTTGTCGTGTCGTTGTGCAAGGTCAGCGTGAACATAATACTTCTTAGTTGGGTCTGGCTTAAACGTTTCCTCGAACCTCTTGAAACCGTCTATGGGGTTTCTGATGGTCATAGCGTTTTGGACCTTGTCCCTCTGCTTAAAGAAAGCATCTGAGGAGAACCTTGGAACGCAAGCAAACCTCTGCATGGCATCAGCAAGGTCTGTGTAAAAGGCTATCTTGAAGTCATCGATCTTACGTGTAGGGTTAACCACCCAAGTGGGACGCTTTAGGGCAAACATCCCTGGATACTTGTAAGTAAGGATTGTGTCCTCTTCCCAGTCAATCTCTAAAGAATTTCCTGGGGCGTCTTCTGGCAACTCATCATTCATAATAAACTTGTGATGCTTTATCACTACCTCTTTTTCCATTACGACATCGTCATATCTTTGAGAGATGAAGTCTCCTGGGTAACGTGGAAAAGATAGCAATGCAACCTTACCCAAGTCTGGGAACCGAGAGTCTACCGAAGCACGAAATGCCTTGTATATATTATCTGCGGTCTTGGCCTGCTCATTGCCTGTTCCAACCTCAGAGGCGAAGCCAGAGATCTCATCTAGAACTGCCAAGATCAGGTTTAGGCCCTCGTGAGACTCACGCTCGGAGTGTCCAGAATAAACCGTTATTGAATGGTCAAACTCTATGCTATCCATTTTTGCATAGTACTTACCTTGAAACCAAGGAGACCTTTCGATCTTAGATTTAAAGCCTTTAAAGAAAACGTTCTTTGCCTGCTGTGCATTTATAGCAATGTTAATAATGTCGATGGCGTCTCCGCCGGGCTTTCCAAAATATCTTGCGGGGTCCTTTAAGCAAAGAAGCTTGTACACGATATATGCACAGGCAACTGTAGAGGTAAAGTCTTTTCCGCTACCCTTTCCCAGCTGGAGGATAACTTCGTTCTTGGTATATTTTTTATAGTAGCGAGTGCCCTCTTCAAAACCCATAAGCTCTACGAGGTCTTCTTTTCTGTAGATCTGACTCATAGCTTCCACAATGTCATACTGACTCTGGGATAAGGTCGGCTGACCAAGATAGTCAGTTCCCTCAACAAAGGTCTTGGCGTCTACGGGAACCTCTTCGAATGGGCTATCTTGCAGCGCCTCTAAGAAATCATCAAACATTATTCGTTCACAATCGTAATGGTCTCTCCTGGCTTGGTTGCCTGGGACAGACGCTTCATAATCTTATCTCGAATCTCTGGGTGCTCAGACGCGACATCCTTTAGAATTTGTATTAAGACTTGCTGGCGCTCTTCGATCTCTACCATTTCTTCTGCTAGCTCCTTGTTCTCAAGAAGACCGGCTTTCTGCAACATGTCTATTCTGGTTCGCTCTAGGTCCATTACCAACTTGATACCTGCAGTCTTAGCTCCCAGGTTTGCCACCATGGTTGCCTCGTCGATTACTTCATAAGCCTTTGAGATAAGCTTGCTGTAGTGGGTGTCTGCACCGACAAGAGCTTCCTTAGCTCTAGCACGAATAGCAGCGTTGTCTGAAGCCATGGCTCGCCACTCGTTTAGATAACCCACCACCTTTTGCCTAGGCATAGCTAGCTCTTTAGATATCTGGGTTGGCTCCGATCCAGACAAGTACCTCTCGACAACCTTATTAACGATGTCTAAGTGTTCTACTAGCTGATCCTCAGGGGTTGACACGCTTCGCCCTCTTACCCCTCTGTGGGACTCTCTTAATTCTATCAATCTTAAATGCTCTAAACTGACAAGGGATTCCTCGGACTAACTCAAAAACATCTATCCATGTGCTGCCAGTCTCTGTATTAGTGGTGAGGCCTCGAACCTTAAACTTAGACCCATACTCTCCTCTAACCTTTACAGTATCTCCTGCGCTTATAACAAACCCGTTGATCTCAAAGCTAGGCTCTGTCTCAAAGATGCTGTGGTGAACTACGCTTGAACGCTTACGTCTAGCCATTATACTCTCTCCTTTGCTATCTTCAATAATACCAGATATCCTATTAAGTCGTCGATGTCATTGTCTCCTGGCCAGTCATGGCCGTTCTGTATCCTAGATAGCTTGTCGTCAATACGAACCAAGATCTGCTCCACGTTGTCTGACTTGGAGAAGACTCTTGTGGGGTGTAGGGCTGAGTCGCCGTAGGATCGATTCTTAGCCACTAACATATCTTTTACCTGATTAGCTACCCGTTCAATATCTTGTTCTGTTTGCACACTCATCTGCGTGATTTCCTTAATCCAAATTTTGCTAGGTAGACGTATATAGTTTCTACGCTTGCTCCACACTCTTTTGCGATTTGCTCGGGGCTCTTCTTGTCTGTGTGGTATCGCTTGCGCAACCAGTTTTCTGATGTATATAGTTTAGCAGAGGACATATTACTTGTCAACCTTTCCCCAATTATTAATTGCGTAATGACCAATGCCTATTGCATCGGCTACGTCATTATCTGTTACGGACTTATCATAAATAATATTAACAACGTTAATAGTTCTTTGTTTCCTAAACTCACGTTCACGGTTCTTGTACCAGGAGGCAGACTTGTTTGGGGTCTCTGCCTGTATCCCAAGCTTTTCTTCTTTTGTTAGCTTGCCGTTTCCAAGATATATCTGCCAAGTGATTGGGTTAATTGATCCAGCAATCCGGATTCCGTTTTGGGCTGCTGCGCCGAGCATGGCACCCTGCACAAGAGCTAGGTCTGCGGCAGTCTTTGGTGAATTAATAAATACAGTATGCTCAATGATTATAGCGTCTATGTCAAATAGTTTAAAGAACGATACACACTTCTTTGCAGAGTCAGAAACTTTAGAGTAAGTGCTTACACCTTTAAAGTTTATCTTTCCGCTGTGCGTTAAGGTCTGTCCATCAAAGATAGCGAATGCCATACTATTGGTACTTGCGTCAATTGAGCAAACTCTTTGTGGCTTAGGATTCATCGCTGATAGGTTTACCATTGGACATCCCCTTTAGCTCACGCAACGTCTTGGATACGATATCTGGGTCGATAGCGCACGTAGAACATATTGAGTCTTCGTTGTATACAGAAAGCTTTGTAGGGCAAGACCTGCAGGTCTTTAAATTCTTTGCCCTCTTTTTTCTTTTTACAATGGCGTATCGTTCTGATATCTTTTCTTTTGTGGCTTCCTCCCGACATTCTGCGGAGCAGTATATCTGGTAAGATATGCCAGTAACAAAAGAGTTACCACATCTTTTACAATGTTTTTGGTTCATCTAAGGGCTCCAGGGACGGTAGTTTGATATCTCCCTGACCAGCCTCTGCACACGCGGCCTGGATAGGACACGTCTTGCAAATCTTTGAATTAGATCTGTAGTTCTTCTGTGGAAGAGTTTGATCTTCCCAGGCTTTCCGAACTGACCTCATCCAATCAAAAGCTGCATTAACCCACTTAATGTAATAATCACTTATCTGTACTGGTATGATCAGTAACTCGTGATTATTTTTGTTTTCATAAATAAGAACTGCTTCAGTTCTATTTAAGATCTTCATGTAAAGAAGAAGCTGTATGATGTGACCAGCCTTTGCCTTACCAGTTTTCTTTCTATACTCGAACCCCTCCATGGGCATGGTCTTGATCTCTCCTAAGAGATCCTTGCCTTCCCAGTTCAGCATGACATCCCCGTAACCAAAAATTGGTGGGTCATCATGTTTTACCTTAAACTCAGAGTCAATTAAGAAGTCGTCCACGTTCCCCATGGCTTCCTGTATGCGCTCGTGAGCCTTGGTACCGGAGTTCATATTAGCTCCACCGTAAGCATCCGCATTGTCTGCGAAGGTCGCACCATTGAAAGCTAAGTACCAATATCTAGGGCACTCCCCATGAGAAAAGGCAATGGTGCTAGGTGCAAAGCTTTTCTTTGTCTGGAACTTGTCAACACGCTTTACTGTGTAACCGGTTCTTATCTTGTCGATGAGGGCATCGTGGTCCAAGAAGGACCTATTAGCTGCTGCCTTTATCATTATCTGACTTAATAAATTGCTTACCATATTAATACTAGCGAATAATATATTTTAACGCTGCTACAAGACTGTTAATAGACTCTGCTGCAGTGAAGTATATATTCTTCTTCGCTCTATCTCCCTTATCTACGTTTACCATCCAAGTGGCCCTAAGTGACATCTTAGCTGCAATTGCTTGCAGCCTTACAATCTCAATAGTTGCCACTGGAAGTGGAATATCTGGCTTAATAATTATCTTAGCAACCATTACAAGTGCTGAGGTTAGCTCTTCATCTTGCATGAAGTCTGCTATCTCTGCCAACCCATTGATCTGCTCTAGTGTGCTTCTGTCTTGGTTACTGGTTTCCATATTATACCTTTACTCTATTATACACCATCAGGAGGATGCTGAGGTGATCGTGGCAGATGTCATGCTTTTAGTGCTTCGCAACCACTTACCACAATCCATGCACTGGTATCGCTGATAAGTTGCTGTTGAGTTTGTGACTTCACCGCTTGGTATGAGGGCATAGGACGCACAGTTTGTACATCCTTCTTCTACCCCATCATGTAGCGCACGGTTTGGGTGTGTATTAATCCATGGCTGTAACTTATCGTAAACATCCAGTAGCAGGTTCACGTCTTGGATCTGATACTTTTTCATCTCTACCCAAGCCTTTTCATCGCCGGCCATGCAGTCCAACCATAGCGAAAACCCTGAGTGCTTAACCTTGGAACCCACACCAAGGGCTTGCGCAACATAATCCAACTTGTTTGACGGAAACCTAAAGTTTGCCTTGGTGACAGACATGAGGTCCAAGTCTTTTGTTGGTGAAGGAGGAAGCAGTCCGTTCTCTAGGAACTCTCGATTAATGTGCTTATGGTCAAACCCTGTAGAGTTCCAACCAACCATGACGTCAGCCTCGTGCATCAGGGAATGAAGCTCCTTAAGCATTTCTTCTTTACCGTCATGATGCAAAGACTTAAACACAACCTTTTTCTTATCTCCCCACCTTGCACCGAAGCACAACATCTCCGTAGGTTTTACGATTTGTCCGATACTAATATTCTGATCCCAAAGTCCCCACGTGTAAGCAAGGATAGGTGTAGTCTCTATATCTAGAAATAGTGTTTTCATTTTTGATTCTCCAATAGCTGCTCTAGTAGTGATAGCTCTATGATAGCTAATCTTGTCTTGCGGTTACCGTCGCCCATTACCAAGACGAGTGCTGGGTCTGCGTTTGACTTCATGGCATCTGTTACTGCTTTTGCCCAGATGTCTTGGTCTATTCGCATACCCTTTGGATATTCTTTAAAGTCAACAACAAAGTTTTGCCAAGTGGCATCGCCCTTCTTGTTATTTCTTCCAGAGTTTTTGTGCTGTGTAGCACCAATTCTCTTGGACTCAGATCTCTCGCTCATAGTCTCTCTTTGTTTTCTTTATAGTTAATTGTACCTTAGTTAGGTGGTTTTGTCCACACATCCAAGTAAGTTCCGTTACCTCTGGATAATGCCTAAGTGAGGTCACGGGGTCCTTGCATACATGACAGTTAAACTTTCCGGTGTATGTGCTGTATCGGCTAGAGCCCATTGACCTTGTCCCTAAGCTCTTGCTGAAGGGCAGAGTCCTCTCTGACACGCTTTACGAACGCGTCTCTTCCCTGAACCTTTGTACCGTCTGGAAGGATGTACCAAGCCCCTGTACGCTCCACATAGCCCACCAACTCTGCCGTGTCTACGAGGTCTCCAATAACATCGATTCCAATAAGATCTCCCTTATAGTAAAACCCATACTCTCCAGACTCTCCTGGTGCAGAGGTCTTAGAGTTTTGAACCTCCCATCGAACTGTCCGACCTAGCTTTTGCTCTATCAGCTTGTCTCCAACTTGAATCTTGCCTTTAATGGCCTGACCATCAGACGAGGATGAGAACAGCTTTACGATAGTCGAGGAGAAGAACTGAGTTGCATTACCTCCAGTTGGAATAGACTGAGTATACATTGCTGTAATGTTATTCCTAGCCTGAGAGATAGCCACAATCAGAGCTGGCTTCTCCTGATTATTCGCATAGTTAATCATCATCCAAGCATGCTTTAGGTCCTTTGACTCTGACCCAATCTGCTTAGTGTTGTCTAGCTGCTTTAACTCTGTAGAGTCTTTCTCGAAGTATACCGCTGGAAGAAGAGAGCTTATACTATCTATCACAATCATGTCTACGCCTGCATGCAGCAGGGCCACGACAACATCTACCATGTCGTTGATGCTCCTGGCCTCTGAGTAAATCAGCTGTGTGGGATCTACCCCTAGCCTCTCAGCCCATTCTGCATCGTAGGACATCTCTGCGTCAACCCAAGCACAAAGCTTTCCTTCTTTTTGTGCCAACCCGATTGTCTGCAGGCACAGAGAAGATTTTGCACTTGACTTGCTTCCCCAAAGAAGAACCTGCCTTCCATAGGGGAATCCTCCACCCAATGCTTTATTAAGCCCCGGACTGGGAGTAGGCTGAAACTCTGTCTTAATGCCCACGGCTGGTGCCACTTTCTTTCGTAACTTTGGATCTAACAAAGCTAGAGCCTCATCAATTGTTGTCATGTACGTCCTCCATAATTATTGTTCCATCTTTTGTTTTTGCGAAGCTGAAGACATACGAGCTGCCTTCTTGTATTTTCATGTATGCCTTAGCAAATTGCGTAGGGAAGACTGTTACTGGATGAAGCTCCCTGGAAGCATCTGCCAGTGTTAAGTATGCCATTTTCTTTCCAGCTTTAGTTACCCTAGGCTTAAACGATACCACGTACATCTCCTCATCCTTAAAGGGAAGAGTCTTGTAGTTAAGGTATTTAGTTAGTGATGATTCTACCTTACCAATATCGTCAATCTGAATAGCATTCAACACCCTGTTATCACTAGCTAGAAGAAGGTAAGTCTTTCCTGGCTCTATGGCTGTTTGCTCGTCATCAAAGATCCCCGTGCTGCCAGTCTTATCAAGTAGCTCTACACGAGACCACCCAGGTCCACGCTTAATGCTCTTGACCATACCCATTAAGATGTAGGATCCCTTTTCCTCGAACTCCTCAACGTCGCTTATGAATGCGTGGAAGTGTTGCGGAACTGATATATTGAACTCTGGTAGATTTAAGAAGTCATAAAGGTTTTCCTTAATTTCTTGGTCGTTACGGGGATTGTCTTCAAATGTTGCTGCCCCGACTACCCGTAGTGCTTGCAAGGACCTGCTATTCACGCCACTACCTTTGGTCAGGCAAAACTTCTCCAGCTCTTGGTAAGAGCTAAACGGTCTGGAAGCCATGAACTTAGCTGCAATGTTATCTGAGATGTACTTGATTCCTGTTAGCCCAAAACGGATACCCTTGCCTTCGATCTTAAAGTCGCCGTCAGAGTCGTTAACATGAGGAAGCTTGATGGGAATCCCCATACGCTTAGCTTCGATAAGGTACTCTGTCCTAGCATCCTTGTCTTTCTCATTCTTTAGAATGGAATACATAAACTCTAGGGGATAGTGTGTCTTTAGCCATGCCGTCCAGTATGAAAGCGTGGAGTAGGCTACGGCGTGAGACTTATTAAAAGAATACCCTGCGTGTGCCTCAAAGTCATGCCACAGATCGGCAGCCACGTTAGGGCTAAGATACTGAGAAGCGCCAGCAATAAACTTGTCCTTGAAAACGTCAAACTCTTTTGCGTCTTTCTTCTTTCCAATGATTTTACGAACCTTGTCAGCTTCGGCCATAGACATGCCACCCAAGTGAACACAAGCTTGCATAACCTGCTCTTGATACAGGACACAGCCATAGGTCTCAACAGTAAACTGCTTGAATACCTGGTGGTGGTAGCTTATGCTTTGACGGCCTTGCTTCCGAGCAATGTAGTCTTTACCAATAGTGTTCGCAGCTCCTGGACGGACCAAAGCATTGGATGCTGCGAGCTCTGCAAAGTTTTTAACACGCATCTTTACGAGAAGGTTTGTGTAAGGTGTTGCTTCACACTGAAATACGCCCTTGGTGTATCCGTCAGACAGCATTTGATATACCTTGGAATCTTCCATGTCTGTCTTAAGAAGATCTATCTTTTTCCCATGGCGACTTTCGATTATGTCTAGGGTGTCTTTTAGAACAGATAATGTTTTTAGACCTAGTGCGTCTATCTTAATCAGACCGATACGCTCTGCTTCTTCCATGTCTACTGCGACTACGGGAATCCTCTCCTTGTTTCCAGGAGAGACCCTAGTCTCCATAGGGGCAAACTTGAAGATAGGCTGCTTGGATGTTACAACACCTGCTGCGTGGATACCAGTGCCCCTGATTCGGCCCCTCAACTGCTCTCCGTAGTGTTCAATCTCTGGGTACTTGTCCCTAAACCATTGAGACTGCTTGGCTCGGCAGTAATCTTCCCAGGTGTCAATTACCTTTAGAACCTTGTTGACGTCTGTCAGAGGGATGTGCAAGACTCGAGCTATGTCTCGGACAACACCCTTGTCTTTAAACTGTAGGAATGTAGCGATGGATGCAACATGCTTGTACTGTCTAACTAAATAATCTTTGACGTCTTCACGCCTTGTGTCCTGAATGTCGGTATCGATATCTGGAAAGTCATTACGCTCTGGATTGATAAACCTGAAGAACAGGAGTCCATGCTGAATGGGGTCAATGTCCGTAATCTCTAAGGCGTAGCAGAGCAAGGATCCTGCGGAAGAGCCTCTTCCTGGTCCAACCATAATGTTCTGTTTCTTTGCCCAAGCAATCATAGAACGAACAACCAGAAAATAAGGACCAAAGTCCTTGTTCTGAATGATCTCTAGCTCTTCGTCTAGTCTTTCCCGATATTCCTCAGTGTTCACACCTCGAAGCTCTAGTCCAGCTAGGGCAAGCTCTCGAAGCTCTCCGTTAGGGTTCTGGTACTGAACAGGCAAAAGGTCTAGATGGTCTTGGATCTCATAGTCTTCCACCTTATCCGCAACTTCACGAGTAGAGTCATACATGTCTTCTCTATCAATACCCTGAGCCTTCATGGCGTTGCGCATCTCTTCGTCAGAAAGCAGGTGAATCTCGAAGTTGGCAAAAGACATTTTCCTTTCACCATACAAATAGTCAAGCCTATCCATTAGGCCTTCGTGCTTCAGTGACTTGTCGTAGGTAGATTCTTTTAATACTTTGTTGGAATAGCTATTAAGAATAAGCTTTAATTCCTGAATCTCTTTCTGGCTTTCATCTGCGTGATGGCAGTCTGGGGTAACGATAGGCTTAACTCCATACTGATCTGCCAAGGCAAGCAATTGCACGTTTACTTCTGGAGGATTGTGTGGCATGATCTCAATATAGTAATCGTCCCCAAATACCCTCTTGTGCCACTCTATGATCCTCTTAGCTTCTGCCAGCTCTTCTGCTTCGATAGCCTTTGCGAGGGCTCCTGAGAGGCAGCCAGAGGTCACTATGAGCCCCTCTGCATACTTCTCTAGAACTTCGTAGTCAATGCGTGGCTTCTTGAAGAAACCTTCTGTCCAAGCAATCTCATTTAGCTTGTTTAGGTTCTCTAAGCCAATCTGATTCTTAGCAAGGATGATAACGTGGTTGTAAACTAAGTCTAGTAATCCTTCACGGGCATCGTTGCCTCGCTGGTCAAATCTGTCTGCAGTTATGTAGGCTTCTACTCCTAGGACAGGTTTAATTCCCTTTTCCTTAGCCATTCGGTAAAACTCTCTGTGTCCAGACAGAGATCCGTGATCGGTTATGGCTAAAGCTTTCATTCCTAAAAGCTCTGCCCTGTCGACATACTCCTGGGGCGTAGCAATCCCATCAAACAAACTATAGTGTGTGTGAACATGGAGTCCGTTATACGTCAATTAAGTGTCCTCTTTTTTTGTGTTTAATAAGTATGCCATGGGAAGTATGAAAAGTCAATAGAAATGACAAAGTGGGGGTAACCTTAGCTACCCCCACAATGTGTTACTTACCAGTCAATATTGGTAGAGGTTAGCGAGGCTGGAGCGTCGAAGCCCAGGTAAAAGCTTTCCTGCTCTGCATATGGCACGTGACGAACAACCTTCTCTAGATTGAAGGGTGTGTGTCCAGACCAGTCAAAAGGCTCAGAATCTGGAGATGTCGGGATCAAGGTGTAGCTAGTCTCTGTTCCCTGACCATTACGCTTAATCTTCCACGACATATTCGAAATGCTTCCAGTTTCTAGAGCATACTCTCGTAGGTTATTGAACGCAGACTGCTTACCAATGCCCTGGGACCAAACTGCAACGTATGGAGGCTCAAGACCATCATCTACAAGAACGTTACAGTAGAAACGTAGTCGAGCTTTCCATCCTGCCTTTGGGTCTTTTCTGGACATCTCTTCTGCCCAGTCACGACCTTCAGAATCCATGGTGTCCAAAGCCTTACGCTTGTAATCCTTGGGATTCGTGTGCTCCTTAACAACTACTGCAAGACCTCTATCCTCTGAATAGCTAGAAGAGTCTTCGTCAAGCTCTTCGATGAACCTAATCTTTGCCGACTGTCCGTCTGCAAGCTTCAGCCATCGAACCTTTTCTCCGCCAGACTCATACTTTGGCTTGTCTAGTAGTGCGTTGATGTCTTTTAGTCCTCTTGTAATACTCATTTTTTTCTCCTTGTTTTATTTACATTATTTTAGCATGTTGGCTATTGATTTGTCAAACGAATACTCTAACTTTTTTATATCTTCGTCAGACATATCGCCAATGTCTTTGTATTTTTCACTTAGTTGTATTACGGATACTCGAGAGCCAAGTTTTTTAATTATCCTGTCTTTCATGTTACCGCCTGCTTCATCATTATCCGCAATAACAATTACGTTATTGAAGTATTTTTGTAGTAGGTCTGTTTGTATGTTGGATACGTTTGATCCCAAGGTAGCTACCGCTGGAAAGCCACACTGGTGTAGCCTTATAGCGTCAAAGGAAGATTCAACAACATAAACTCTGTCTGCATTCTTTACTCTATGCAAGTTGAACAAGGTCTTTCCTTTGGGCAATCCTGGGGTGTTCTTAAAATCTTTACCCTCGATGGATCTGCCCACAAAACCAAGAGGCATTCCGTTTGGGGCGTGGACTGGAATAGTCACCATGTCCCGCTTTTCAGAATAGCCAAGCTTAAAAGTCTCCATGGACTCTACGGAAATGTTTCTGCCAGAATAGTAGTTCTTTGCTCTCGGAGACTGTAAGGCCGTAGAGGCAAGCCTCTGAATAGTAACTTCATCGAACAAGACGTACGTAGGCTTGTCTATTAGCTTTCTCTCAACTTCTAGGCTTATGTTAGTTTCTGCTTGCTTGCTCTTGATAAATCTGGCTGACTCGAAATAAGTTCTGCCAGTTGTATGCATGACCAGTTCTTCTAAGTCTGCAACCTTGTGGCAGGAAAAACAAAAGAAAGTTCCCTTGGACTTATCAACTTCTCCAGCTGGAGTGCGGTGGTTTGGGTGGAATGGGCAGAACAGCAAGAAGTCAACATCGACTTCACCCTCTATTGTGAGGCCTGATCCCGTGAGAACTCGTTTGATTTGCTCTTCTGAGTATAAATTGGTTTTGAACCGTCTAGTCCCAGTACCCATTCGCTTTTTTTCTTTCCTATGTATGAACCATATATTGTTAGTTTAAAGTTGAATATCTTTGATTTTTCGTTGTATTCTATTGTGAAGTCTTGAGATATATCTGTTCTAGGAACATAGCCAGAAAGCCTCATCTCTGTGCGCAAAAGTATAGCGTACTCTTTTCGTAGCCTTACTATTGCGGAGTCATCGTAGATGTCTCCCTGGAGATTGAAACTTTTGATTACCTTGTGGTGATAGCTTTCCATACATATAGTATACTACATATCCTCGAAAGCTCGGTATTTATACCAACCTTTATCAAAATCTGCCTGAATCATAAACTCTCCCATAAAACCATTACGGTTTTTCCTAAATACGCATTCAATTACATCCGAGTTTGGTCCACGCCCCAGCGCAAGTACCCAGTCGGCGTCGTAAGCGATCTGACGACTCCAAGCAGTTTGTCCTAGGGTAGGCACGGTATCTAGCTTCGTGACGTCATCTGGGGTCGCTGAGGATATGGCTAGGATAGGTATCTCTTCTGAGATAGCCATTAGCTTTAGTTCTCGAGAAAGGTTCTTCATCCTAACAGTCTCGTTATCAGACTTCTGGTTTGGAGACATAAGCTGTAGGTAATCAACAATAATAAAGTCTGGTTTATACTGATCGATCTTGCCCCTAATGACCGAGGGCGTTACCTCTCCACCAGAGTCGTTCGATATGATGTGAAACTCTGGCTTACCCTCTAGCTTGCTCTTGTGCCAACGCCTGAGATCCTCTACCTCTACGTCGCCTGCAGAGAGCTTCCTGTGAGACCAGAGTCCCTCTCCCATAATTGTGAATACACGGTTACGAACTTCTGTCTCGCTCATCTCTAGGCTTACTACCATAGGAGTCTTGCCGAGCTTCCAGGCCTGTACCGCAAAGTATAGGGACAACCAAGACTTACCAATACCGGGATAAGCAAGGAACACCCCCAGCTGTCCTGCAGTAATTCCTGCTGGTAAATAGTTGTCAAATCCGGGAAGCCCCGTTCTAATACCTTGTACTCCAAGAGCGGTTTGCTTTTGGACATGCTCGTAATAGGCAACAGCGTCTTCGATGTCTGTGGCATCAATGTCCCTGATGGCAGAGGTGTTTTTCTTTAGGGCAGAGGTATCAGTAATTAATGACTCCAATACCTTGACGCCTTCGCCATTTTGAATATCTGATGCTGCCGTGCGGATCATGTCCTTTAGGCTATCATTAAGATACTCTGCCTGCAACTCTTCCAAGTGATACTTGGTGGTTCCGATTCCTGGGACAGGCTGAAAGTCCCTAAACTTTTCTACAAGTATTGAAGTTGGAGGTACGGACCCATTCCTCTCAGAGTAGGTTCGTATGAACTCCCAGATGTCTTTATGGGTACGGAGAAGGTTGTCCACGTTTGCCTGTAACAAAACGTGCACCTGCTTATCCTCTAGGACTGCAGATATTAGTTTGGACTCTATGTTATTCACTCAACCACTTCTTTGCTGCAGCTCTTCGCTGCTGTCTCTCGGATAAATCTTGCTTGTATATTTCACGCTTAGAAATGATGTCATGTGCGTAGTTGGCAAAATATTTCCATGTTGGATTTTGGGCTACTTCGAAATAGTATTGTAGCAGGTCGTAGCAATACTCTAAGGTATAAGACTCTACTAGAGCGTCTGCTGCCCATTGTTCTACGTTTAAATTGATTTGAGGTCTCTGCTCATACCGTGCAGTATGATACTTGCCGTATCGGCTGAGCAAAGAGAATCTCTCCTTGCGATCAGCCATTACTTGTCTAGTTCAGACGAGGCTTCTCGAACCTTATCAGACAGCTTCTCTTCTACGAATGCGTAGACACGATCAAAAGCTTGCTCTGTGTTTTCTCCATCACGCTTGCTGTCTGCAACGCTAATGTCCACTCTCAAGGATTGAAAGTTTCCTAGGTTGAGGGTATACCCCAAGCCGACTGTTACCTTAGTGTCTTCGTTATTCATGACCATTCTCTCTCTCTTAAATGCTCTCTGCCCAAACTGGGATGAATCTTCCGTCTTCTGTTCTTGTATAAGTTAGTATACCATCCCCCATCCTTCTAGTCAACTCTTGTGGAGATGGAGTTATGTTATTTGTTATAAGCTTATCTGCCCTAGGTCTCCCCATAGAGTAGGAAGCAAGTATATCACGAATCTCTCTAACTTGCGACTCTGAATAATAACTTCTTACTTGCCATCCAGTTGCCCCTCCTTTTTGAGAGCCTGTCGGACGGGGGATCACTTCACGCTTCATAAGCTGTGGCATATACTTCTTGTGCCTATTTACCAGATCAGCCGCCTCTCCCACTGTGTAGGCTCGCTCCCTGTTTCTTTTAAAATCAAAAACTAAGCAGCTTTCAATCCTATCATGAATAATGTTATAAACAGACATTATTCCATTTGCTCTATTTATGTGATGAGATCTTACAAGATCTCCATTTAAAAACCAAACCTTTTTATTGCCAGGAATAATTTGAGCCTCGTTGTACTCTTCTCGAGTTCTATAGCCACGTTTTGGATTCGGTGCCAAAATTAACCGACTAGCTTGGTACGCCGATAATAATAATATTGACAGCTACCGAGGCATCTCCGCTAGAGTTAAACCTAACAACACCCTCCACCCTAGAAGTAGTTACGCTTTTAAGGATTACGCTTACATTTTTGCCAGCAGATGTATCAGCAATGTTTATTGGTGTTGCTGTTACGATTGGTGGATACTTTAGCTCTGGCTCAATGAAGTACTCGAATGATTTTTCATTTCCAGCATTGACAGTCGTATTATTTACGACTTCTTTGTAGGCAGCGATCATTCTTGTCTCAGAGTTGTTTAGGCTCTGCTTGCCATTACTAGGGGTATCAATCGTCACATACTTGTATGTCGAGGAAGATACCTGAGTAGAAATGTTATTAATTGCATTTGCTATCTGATAAATATATGTGAGGTCAAGTGGCTGACCTCTTTCTGGTAGTGGTATAATTGCCATAGTTCTCCTATTATAGCACCTAAACTGCTTCTGGTCCAATAGTATAAACTTTTAAAAAGTCTAGGTCCCTTGTTATTGGTCTTCCCTTTAGGAATAATTCTACTGTAAGCACATCTGGCTTGGTCGATTGATCTATCCCCTCAATGAAATAAGTATTTGGAATAATAAACGTTGCTGAATTTTGCTGCACTCTTTCTGCATAGATCCAGTCTCCACCATCCCCCTTGTCCCACCTAAGCCAAACATCATAATCTCTTGCTTTCCTGATATATGCCCCATCTTTTTCAATTGTGACAGAATCCCAAACTATATCAACATGATTTAATGATTTTCCTAGCGAAGTATTTCCAGAAACAAATGTGTATTCTGGTTGAACTAAAAATATAGGAGACCAGTGTGACAACCTGTTTCGGTCCTCTGATACAATTCTATACCTAACAAGATATCCTTGCAGTGTAGGTATGATGTCTGGAAGGTTCCGCTCTATAACTTTTGCCTTTTTGATTCCTCTGTCTACCATTACTCTATGCCTATCGCAAATCTAAACTCAATGTAGTTTGTAGTATTGGCTATCTTAATTAATGGAAGAGCGTCTATACTTTTAACTACAGAATATCCAGTTAAACCATATAATGGATTTTGAGCTGTTACATTTTCAACTCTTATCGCGTCAATTGCTATGTAGTATTCTTCGGATGGAGAGCCATCATCAACAACAGAAACGTATATTTTACTTAGGTTCATTGCTGTCCATGAAAAGTTAGAGCTTTTAAATAGCTCTTGTAGCTGCTTCGTTACAACAAAATATCTATTTTTTGAAAAATCAAATTGTCCTGGCTGAGTTCCATTCTCTAAAGCAAACTCAAACCTTGCTGACTCATAGTCCTCCACCGATGCTCCTTCACCAGATGCGAACTCAAGTATTACTCTAACCTCATCTGGCGTCTGAAAAGACCCACCATCTTTATTAACTAAAGAAAAAGCAAACCTGATTTCATCTGTCGGGGCTTGCCTATCAAAAATAGATGTGTTGATCCCATTAAGATGAATGTGGTTCCCAGAATCTACATTAAGCCTTCCATCTAGCCCCACGGAAATGTCTGAAGTGTTTCCACGCATCATAATAATGTTATTTAAGAACCTGCATCTTTCGTTTCTAAGAACTCTGTCTTCTAGTGTAAAGATTCTGTTATCTGCATTTGTTTGAAATACTGGATAGTCTTTTGGAGTTCCACTATTATATAGGTCATATTCACCAATAATAATATTATCATTGTTACCACCATCTAGTGGACTATAAATACTTTCAATAGATTCGGCAAGCGTTTCAGAGTGGTATTCCCAGTTCTCTGTTTGAGTAAATCCATACAAAAGACGACTGTCAACATTTGAAGCTGATGGGTTTGCCCCAGCTGAAAAAATTCCAATTTCTGTAATTTCATATCTTTCTTCTGTAGGCATTTCTGCAGTAAGAACGATCTTATCTATTCCATCTTCGTTTACGTATCCTCTTGAAATAATCGGTGCACGGAACATCTCAAAGTCTAAAGAGTTTTTTGAAGAATAGTCTCCAAAGGTTCCGAGATCTCTATCTACAGCTTGTGGGCCACAGCCTACAGCAATATAAGAGGCGTAAGCTGGTGCCTGCCCAACCAGATATTTAGCAAGAATGTTTTTACCAGTATTTGTTATCATAATAATCCTTAATATATTGTATCATCTAGAATCTCTCCAGCCGCAAGAACTTGAATTTCTACTTCGTATTCTGGATCTAACGAAATAAGATCAACGACTAGGTTGCCTGTGCCAATTTCTGAATATACAAATGTACCGTCAGGGCCAGACCCCACTATTGGAACATGATCTCCGAGCTCAATGGCGAAGCTTCTAAATAAGTTATCTGCTGTATTCTGCAGGGCAATTATGTTTAGTGGATTATATTTTAGGTTGATGTTTGCTAAATTTGATATTGGTTGATAAATTATACTTTGTCCATTTACGGTGTCGCTTCTGGAAATGCTTAGAATTTCTCTGCCACCGATATTTTCAAAGACTAAGTTTGTCATAAGCTCTATCGATAGAGCTTCGTTGTCAATAAGAATGATGTCGGGACTCGCTACTCTAATCCCTAATTCTGAAGAGCTTGCGGTAGACTCTGGAATCATTGGTGTTGGGTTTACCACTACACAACCTCGCTAACATATACGTTCATAGATGGTCCAGCAGATGACCTGTCGTACTCAATACTATACACTACAAACCTGCTTGACGGGTTTGTAATTTCAGATACCCCATCTTTATTTGTATAGTCTATCTTTACGATGTCTCCAAGTTGAATAATCGGCATTGCAAAAATTTTGATTCCTAAAGATTTTCTTGGCTTCATTATTTTAGATATCATCCACCCCATAAGATTATTTGCATCATCCTGGCTTTGAATGTATGGCGCCTGTAGAGAAAACTCTTTCTTGCCATGGGTCATGCGACTGAATTTAATGTCTTGGTACTGTTGTTTGGCTACAGATGGAGAAGATATGGTGCTAGTAGGAACAAAGTCTATATTAGAAAAGTCACTCTTTCTAGAAAAATATTCATCCACACTTAATTCATTGACTGACTCCTGTGTGAATGTAACACCCTGAATCCTAAGATAATTTCCGCTACTTTCATCTAGGCTTAAAGCTGTATCTGTGGCATTAAATATTAAGAACTCTGCACCGTATGCCCCAGCTAAGAAGCCAGATACAGTATAGCCCTTTATGCTGTTATAAGTAGGAGAAAGCTTTGCGTACAATGCAGGGTAAGCCTTATCGTATCTTACATTAAAGTAAGAGGCCTCTCGCATAATAGTTCCAAACTCATCAAAGTACATGTTGTATTTCGGCGGCTCTGATGAGCTAACACCAGAGAGATAGGTTTGCTTTACGATACCGCTCATAGAATATTTTCTAAATGATTCGCTAACAAGGACTTCGTCGTCATCAAACACTGAGCTTACTGGAGTGTCGAGTGCAAATATTGTGTTTTGGCTGTAGTTGTTTGCAATGGCATATATGTTTTCAAACATACACCTTGCAGAACCTCTTACGAATAATCCCATGTTGTTATATTCTGGCAGTGGGCTAGGGTCATCTACCGTTGCAATCTGCTTATTATTTATATATAAATAAAATCTTCTAGATGTTCCAAAGTTTTGATATTCGACTGCGACGTCATATACGGTAGAGTTTGTCTCGCCAACCATACGAGACTGACCAACGAAGCTTCCGCTGTCAGCTATAATATTCGCAAGTCCAGTCCACAGCTTTACTGGTATGGCTGAAGAAGCTCCGACTTTCTTTTCTATCTTATAAAACACTAAGTTAAAGATATCTGGTCCAGTATCCTGCGTGGTTCCGTCAATGTCTGTCAAGGCTATCAGCTCAAAATAGTATCCGTTGTTTGTTTCTGGATTAATCATTACGGCCAGTCCGCCAGAAGCTCCACCAATATTAATATTATTAGCTGGGGTTGCGCCAGGAGCTTCGTAGTATGAAGTACTTCCTACTGGGGTCTGACCTCTATTTTCATTGTTTTCAATCTTTCCGATTATCCTCATCCTTGTTCCGAAGTGCTTAAACTTATTTGTTAGTGGCTTATGTACATATGAAATAAAATCAAGGGGGGATTCTGTGGTGTTAAATCTGGGACCATTCATGATTAGGGCGGATGCCTGTACAGAACCTTTCTGAGTAGAATAAAGATTGTTTGCTGTATTCTCGTTAATAAAGGAACTGCTCATAAAGTTATGGATAATGCTATTCCTTGTTGTCTTTGTTGCAAGAATATTGTTAATCCCAGCTGCCCCAATTTCTGTAGTGGGAACAGGGTTATTGGAAAAAAGGTGTGATGATGACATGGTACATCCTCGCACGTTGTCATTATCATACCAATAAGGATCTATTCCAGCTGTATGAGAAACAATCTCAGTTCCGAATTGCCCCCTGCCATGCTTTACGACAGCGCCATTTGAAAGGTAGGTGGTTCCATCTATAACCTCAAAACTAGGCTCAGAGTATATTCTTACTAGGCCAGTGGGGTACAGCTTTCCATTGAATGGAATTGTTGAAAAGTATTTTTGATACTCTTGTGTACTAGATATCCAAACATTACCAGTACCAGAAATGTTAAACTGAATTGCATCATATTTTACTACTTCTGAGTTTGCATAGAAATAGCCCCTATACCTGCTCAACCAGTAAATCCCCTCTCCAAAATCAATTACGTTATTAACCACTTGCCTATTTATGACCTGTGGAACTAATTGGCTAAGGTCAGAGTTTAATGGCATAGCCGAAAGCACATAGCTTGATTGAGTATTTGACTGATCGTTTTGAGACTTAGTAGCTTCAGTTCCGGTGACCTCCCAAAGAAGTGCTGGCTTATATGTCCAAAATTTTTCCTCATCCAGAAGTGACGCTTGCTGAATGGTTCCCACTGATCTTTGAATATATCTAGATGTATAGTTTATTTTTCCATCATTATAAACTTCGTTATCCTGAGAGGTAACCTCTTCAATGTTTGCAAGGTACGCAGATGTCTGCTTGTTTGTGTAAGCTTCATCTTTTATAAAGTCCTTTGATCCAAATAGCGTTAAATCTACATCTCTGGTAGATTCTTCTGGCATCATATACTCTTTGCTCATCATGATAAAGTTATTGTATTCATCAAAGAACATTGCTGTTTGAGTTGAGATTGCTATATCATTAAGAACTTGAGCTACCGTCATATCTGGTCCAACATAAAAATATGGAATAACAGTCTCTGATTCTTCAGATGCTTTTAAGAATTTATAATTAGCAAATCCTATTGAGTCCATTATAAGAGATACGGCATAGCTAACAGAGGCGTTCTGTATTAATACCTGTGGAGCATTAGTTGACTCAAAGTAAAAGAATAGGTCTCTTAGGTTTATATTAATAGACCTATTGTTGGCGTTGGCTTTTGGAAATCCGTCAGAGTACATTGTTTTAACTGGCACATGTTTCACCAGTTTTGATGGTAGAAATATTTTTTCATAAAATTTAATTTGAAAATTATTTGATATAAAACTAGAAACTATGCTATTTGAATTTTCTTTAATAAAAGCATTATCATAGTCAAAGATTTCTATTGATCCAGTAGATGCCAGAAGCTGACCTACTGGCATACCGCTAATGCCAAGATCAGAGGCATTTTTAGAAATTTGAAATGACACAGTTTTTTCAGAAAGATCTGTCTTTAATCTTGGAGATAGCTCTATAAGATCAAATGTTGAATCTTGAACATTCATAGTATCTACTACTACCCGAAGACCAGATAGATACTGAAACTCTGTATTTCTTATCTCTCCGTTTGATTCATCCAAGTATGTTTCTGGATTTGTCATTTCTGAAACAAGTGCAGTGTTCTCATTCATGTCTTGTTCTTGTAAATACCAGCCGTAAATCGGAGTAAATGTCTCATAAGAAGTACCGCTCCATACATAATACCTACCTACATCTGTTGCAGATTTTTTTACTAAGTACGAAGAACCCAAGAAACTGATTTGTGGCAATAAGGATTCTGAAGAGTAGCCCCCAGACTTTACGAATATATCTTTGTATTGTTCTGGAATGATTAGCCCATAGGATATCTCAATGTAGCCATCACTTTTGATAATTGCTGTTCCATCAGTCCTGGATGAGTTCACATCAAACGATAGTGCATCAATCCAGCTATCTCCAGAGAGGTACTGAACTTTCCACTTTGCTGGAGTAGTCTGATTTTGATATCCATAAAATGGATCTGGATAGGGAGAGGATATATTGGAGAATGGACCTAAGTCGATGTCCCCAACATTCGTCTGCATCTTTACTACAATTCTATTTGCTGGGACCTGGTTTTTATATACTATAAATGGAGCTGTGTCGTCTATGTAATATTGATTTTGGTATGGTTGGTTTGCTATTCCACGTTCTACCCCAGAATCGGTACGGTAGGATGTCCAGTATTTAAACTGGTCATCTTTGTGTGCCATGTAATACCTTGGACGTCTTGCTTGCTCTGGATTTGAGTGAAATGTGTATCTATCACCAAAGTATCTTAGTTTATTTATACCAGACCTGGGCCTAAACTTATTGAAGCAATCTTCTAAAGAAAATAAAAGCTTTTCTTTTTCTTTTTGAGATAAGAATGTTATAGGGATGTCTTGGTCATCTACTCCGCCATCAAAGATGGTGTCTGCGTCTGTTGCTCCAGTATAGAATCTGCCCTCGTCATATTCCGTAAAATTATTTGGCAATGCTGCATAGACACTCTGCTCAGCAACTGGTAGGGTTATTCTTTCAAGCGGCCTATACCGATAGTTTCCTATCTTAGAAACATTTTCTGCAATATTCATGTTCCACTCTGCAATAACAGAAGACTCTAGTTTTATTACGGATGAAGTTTCTAGGTGATTTTTTAACTCTTGGTCCTGGAACATTATACCTCTTCCAGTGCCAAAGATATATTCCAAAAGTCATAATTGCTTCCGCCTCTACGTTCAACACTGTGCTGAAAGTCTGCGAAGAATACTTCAACTATTTCATTATATCTATTTAATTTATTAAATGAGGATGAGTCATCTCCAAAGTTTTTGTAATTATCGTATGCTAAGTAAACCCAAAAAGAACCCTGATGATTATTGTACCAATCTAAAAGCTCAACACCTCCTGCTCCGCCATCGGTAGTGTATTCCTGGTTGTTTGAGTTTTCATATGGAGACTTTCCAGTAGATTCGTCAAAGTCTGCGGGGAGCGAGTACGCTCTTGATGGCAACATGTTCCAAGAAGTATTAATGTTAAGTTTATCTGCAATATGATATGATCGCATTCTTCCATTAATCATTCTTTGTCTTTGCTCAATTCGATCTTGTTGCATGGATATCGCATCTCTATTGTCATCAGACAATATTATAAATTGACTCAAAAGTGACTCATCTGTTTCTGCTGTGTCTGCCCCAATTTCTATTCCATTAGGAATATAGAAACCGTCTACGATGGTACCTGGATTATCTGAAAACAGCATACCCTGTGGACGGCCACGCTGGCCTTTTCTTCCTAATAGGTAATCTTTAGTTGCCATTAGAACCTACTACCCCTTAGTCTCATAGAGTCTACCTGCTTAATTTGATTCATTACGGATCTAGCTATTTGATCTGGATTTGAGTCTGACTTAACGTTTACGTTGACGCTATAATTATACACTGATTCGCCTGCGTATGTGCCATTATTTATTGATTTTAAATTATTAACTCCAAAGCCATCTACGGCTGAACGCCTAACCACGAACTCTCCTGGAGTTAGCATTGCTGGCACAGTATCCGTGTTAATGCTTTGGAAAAGTCCACCCTGAGCCTTGTA